>Ga0210059_1007715_pt1 | contig 17055 bp, 9 predicted proteins | sample Ectturendosymbi2_FD_188042 | JGI IMG/M metagenome (GOLD analysis project Ga0210059, IMG submission 188042) | Ecteinascidia turbinata endosymbiont from Florida, USA - Sample 2 (SPAdes) (version 2) | ecosystem: Host-associated > Tunicates > Ascidians > Unclassified | place: Key West, Florida...
GTTGTCAATGCATGCTGATTGCTGAGAACGGAAATTCGCCACTCTGTGTCTACAGGCTACAGCATCCCACTACTTCATACACTGGTTTGATGCGACTAAATTTTGTGAACAACCAGACAATGTAATATTTAACAGAGATACTTCATTATTGGACAGTTTCCACTGTAACAACGTTACGCAATTAAATCAAACCACTTGGTTTATGTACACCAATCAATGAAATCACATAGTATATTTCTATTATCGGAGTTATACATATTTCTTATACTCCTCCAAAAAAAGTGCCAAACACGTTTTATTTTTGTTTCTAAAGGAATTCTTGACCAGATTTCTATTGCACGATGTTTTATCATTTCAGCACCTGAGTTTGAACGTGCTTTTGGTAAAGCAAATTGCAGATCGCTGTCAGAGCGTTTGTTACTTGTTAAGCATTCACAATCAGGAAGCAATTAAGTATTGCAATGTTTACAGTCCATTCATCTAGGTTCAGGTGGGAAGTTCACTTTACACTGCTGCGCCAGCAGCCATATATTCAGAACAGAAAAAGCATTTCCAACATATAAACTTAACACACTTACGTATGCATTTTGCCTCTGGCAGTTTGTTATTCAATAATGCCCATTTACATTTTAACTTCAAGAAAGCAAATGTCAACAGCTGATGCCAGACAGCTTTTGCTTCTTCTATATTGTAAAAATGAGGATAGCGCTAAAAAGAGGACGCAATATCATGACTTCAGTTACCAGTTACAGTCGCTAAGCATTTCCTGAAGATTACATTTTTTGTTCTGTGCTTTAATAAGACAAGAAATCCTAAACATCAGATTGCTATCTTTTGTTCTCAGCTCGTCACTCTAGGCGAACTCACCATATAAACCCAGTTGTATCTTTGTTTTAGCCGGAAGTGAATTTCGTTTGAATATATTTAATAAGTGTATTCAGGAGGAACAAAAACAACAATTTGTTCCACAGGACGTAGATTCAGAATCGATTTTCAAGCTCAACCTGGAAGAAGCAAAATGAAGGGCTTCATGCTCAGCTTCAAAGCAACTACAGATAAGCCTGGATTTTATCGTGCGTTGCATGATGTTATTTTTCATTAAGTTTTTCCAGAGCGCTGTTTTTCCGTGATGTTTTCACAACTTGAATTAACAGTCAAAGTAAATTTTATGCAAATAAAAAACCCAGCATTGCCAAGAAATACTGAAGCAATTTTGAATCAACTTTACTTCATTTCAACTGCACCTGAATTCAGCTTAACCCTAATTATAATGGAATTGGGGTGAGCAGGAAAAAGTAATGGTGAGAAAGAAAAATTTAGCATATCGAGAAAACAGAGTATGCGGTTGATGAACGAGCTTGTGTTGAACGTTTACACACACGAGCTGATGGAATTATTCCTGCAAGAGACTGGTTTGGCTCCATCGGCCTGTACTTATATACTGTACATGTCATAATTCGACAGAGTTTCTAATGATTGTCTGTACATAAAAAATACACAATCAGGGCTGGGAAAATTACACTAGACACAATCTTTTTAGGGTCCTGTACTGCCATATAGAAACGGCCAGCAAATATTTTCATTCTGTGCGGGTGGGCGTATTGGCCGTGAGTACAACACGTTGCGCAGAACTGCTTTGCACATTTAACTTGGAGTTAACGGCTGATGCAAGCAAATCGATTCTCTCTGTGATACTCCCTGAAACATGAGCCAACAATTTATAGGGGCACTCGGCTGGACAGTTGAGGGTTTTTCGATGTCCCGGCATTCTACGGTGGCAATAATGATTTTTTCAAAAGTTTTAGAAAATGGTAAGCAACGCCAAAATTGTTGCCCTCGCAGGCGTTTGGACAAATTCGGGCAACCACTGAATTTTTCAAAACTTGCTACAGTTTGCTTTCTTCCTGGTGATGATAGGTTAACATTATTTGTATTTGTTAAATCCTTGACCTATGAAATGATGGAATTGACAGTTTGGACATTACCTATCCAGAATTGCTGTATCACAAAAACAGCATTTTGTTGTTTAATCTCTACAATGGAACCTAGTGGTTTCTAAAATTAACGCAATAACTTGTGAACCGCACAACTGGTTTCAAGAGGTATACTGTGTTGAGCTTAGAATTTTGTATTGAAAAGCATATAAAAAAATTGTGAAATCGTAGAACATGTGCTGACTCACTTTGTTGAACTATAATGAAAGGACACCATATAGATGCTCTTTGGTACCTATTGCACGCATGTATCGCAAAATCTTAACGTGATAGAGCAAATCTGAGCTCAGGTTTGCATTCAATATCCAAAAATTAACCTGAAACAGTTTCAAAGCCCATGTAAGGAAAACGATTTTTTGTTGGCCAGTGGAGTTTTTTAAAGGAATAAGTCAACGACTTCAAGACTTCGTCCATGATCATCGTTTAACTCATACTTATCATAGCAAATTTTATCTCTTCATTCCAGCCAAAAGCACGTTTGCACATGCTCGAAAACCAGCCGTAGCAACTCCAAAGCCATTCGTATACACAGGTAAAATCATTGTAGCATCTTCATTTGTTGCCTACATATCTTGTGCAAAGAAAAGGTCACCGTTTAATTTGAAATATTTTCTAACATCATATTTTTTACTCCTTCGTATTTTTATTTCTTCTTACCTTGATTGTGCTCCAGCTTGGCGCGAGTGCAACCTCGCGCGTTCTCAGGTTAGAGCTGTTGAAAAGATGCTTGTGTTTATCTAAGTTAGGTGAAGCGAAATGCAACAGAATTTGGGCAGGTTCCAAAAATTTCACCGCTACACTTCAATTCGTTGATATTTTTTGAACATGGTGTTTGGCTTATTAGTTTGTCCTGGAGTTAAACTTTCTTGTTTCACACGTGCTTTCCCGTCATGACTGCAGTTGCTTGAAAGGGCTGGGCATAGTGCATGACTATTTCATTCATCCGACAAGTTAAAGAAAATCTATTGCTAAAACTCAACCTAATACATGGGTGCTTTGCAGGTTTTCGGCTCCCATTGCAAAGGTGCTTAGCATTAAAAAGCATCTTTTCGAACTTGATACCCAACTATCAGTTGTTTGATACCAAAGTGGTGACAAAAAACATGGCCTTGTGGCTAAGGGATCTCAAATAACCAGCAAACAAGCACCATCTTTCAAATGCTACAACATTTAAAAATGAAGCAAAGCTTCTTCTGAGACCCCCTGTATATGCATTGGTGTTCCACCAGCCTAAAGAACAACTTGAAGAGCCAAACAGTAGATGCGCTAAAATGTTCATAGACATATTAATAAAGAACTACAGTAGTTAATATAAAACTTGACGTACAGAATCGAGTGCACTTAATTTCATCTTATCATCTTTTGACATTGCTTTTTGCTTTTTAGTATCATCACGTCGCAGAACGCGGAAACAAGAAAGTTCAAATTTAGACATCGCTCAAATTGTTGGAATCGTAATTGGTGTGCTGATGATACTTGCCATTGGTATGTTTATATGGAGACGTCACAATAACAGGAAACAAAAACGCCAGTCACAGCTTTCTGACAAGGAAAAAAGCTCCAGTAGCAAAGAGGCTGATTCAATATCCCCTGAGGAAGTATTGCCTATGTTATTCATTTTACCGTATAGCTTTGGATATGCATCGAAAGCTGGATTGCGCGCTAGCTCCTTGTTTGTTTCCAGTAATTTTGTATAGAAAGCTTGAATACCTATTTGCTGTTTGGTATATAACTTTTATACCTTGCATCTGAAAAAGCTCATCTATTGCCCTAAACTGGCATAAGTAGTTAAACTTACTGAGATACCACTTGGATAAGTTACTGTAATTACACGACTTACATTGCGTACGCTTTTTGCATATATTACAGCAAGAATGTTACTCTGTGCTGAGTCCTTGGTGGGTTTTAATGTTCAAACATTGCTTTAGCAACAAATTTTCACCTCTCGGGTATCAGTAAGCTTTTGGATTCACTGATTCTTTCTAATGCTTATCGAACTCTTCCGGCAAATGCATGGGGCCACATTAAGTGTGAAGATCTTTTCGATAAATATCATTTGGGTATTTTAAATACCAGCACAAAATCGAAGTGTTGAACAAGTGTTTATTGGTCAATCGTAACATTTGGTAACTTTAAAAGATTATTTTTTTTAGGCTGCGCACAATTAAAACTCAATTTTCCCAAGTTCCATCACACATTTTTAGTAAACAACATAATCTGAATCGTAGATTGAACTTTGAAAGTTTTAATTTGGAGTTGTGTGCAGTAGCGGACACAGGCCAGTTTGGTGGGGGGGATACGACATCGATTTGCAGTGAACCCAGTGCTTCGCAGGAACCCAATTAGGGTTCCCAGATGGCCGGTATTTCACCGGCCTAGCCAGTATTTTACTGCTAATTTAGCAGAGCCTGTGAAAGGCCGGTATTTTGAAAATCAGTGCCTGAAGCCCGTATTTCGAAAATAAACACTTTGCCGTTACTTCAAAAAGAACTAACGCCGAATTTCTCAAATTATAACGACTCTAGTAGAGAATCTTGTCAGGAAAGTTTTTTCAGCGAAGTTTATTTGCTGCTGTTGACGCAATCCTTGGTGCGATTTTCTCGTCACGCACACATGGAAATGTAATGAGCCAGCCAAAATACAAGCAAATTATTAATTGTGGTTTAACAATACTGACTGTCCCTCTGTTTTCCCTGTGCCGCTTACGAAATACGACACAGCTTAGATCTGGCACTGTTGACAAATCAAAATGGCCGGTATTTTTACAAAACGCATCTGGCAACCCTGACCCTATTGCGTAAACCAATCACTTCCACACGCGTACATTTACGAGGAAAGGAGTCTAAGCTTGGTTTAAAAGAAGCTTGAGTGATAAATTGGTCAAACTTTGACACTGCACCGCTACGGAACCAACAAGCAATGTGGCACACAGCAACCATATGACGCAGTCACTGGCGTGGGCGTCGGCGCAGGTACATAAAGGACTCGAGATCAACAATTCATGTGACGGCATAATGCTTATTCTCATTGTAGGTTGCCTTAGTCACATCACAATTACCGGTGGCAGTAACCAACATAGTGCAATAGTGCTGTTTGACTTGTATGTTGCAGCAAGTGAGCGTAGTCACTTAGATGTGGTTTCGATGCTCTTCAAATGGAGAACCTTACAGTTTTTAATTGTCGTTTGGAATAGTCTACAACACCCATAGTACTAACTTGTGTACAACATTTGTTAGTGCAGGTAAATTTGATGAAATAATAACAAAAACCGCGTTGATTCAGTTTATATTGAAACCGAAATTAAGAGAACGGAAAGAAACAAACAATTTGTAATGCGTGAAAGCAAGAAAGTAACGAAAAAAAGAAAGCGAGAAAGCACGATCATGCATCGGCGTCCGCAGAAATTTTTCCAGGGGAGGGGGCAAGATAAACACTTTGTTTATCATTTTCAAATTGCTGACGATCAGTATTCCCTCTAAGATAATTTTACACTGAGCAAATATTTGTTTTAGTGAACGTGATTATTTTAGGGCTGAGTAAGTAGAGTTTTCAATGAATTACAAACTTTATTAATTATTTAATAAATATACAATCTTATCAAAATACGAACAAAATACACATTTCCTTCAAATATCTTCTTGTTTGCGTGCTTTTCCATTGCTTTGGAATGTTGCATGTGCATGTGCGCGAGAATGAGATCTCACTGCGCAACAGTTCTGGTGGTTCTGGATATTTGTGTCCCTTAGAGGGAACATTGCTGACGATGCAATGCAAATGAACGTTCACAAAACTCTTTATCCTTTCTACACTACAAAGAAAATGCCCCATGTTACGGTAACAATCACAAACAAACGCTTCGTTGGCAGCAGTAGCTAGGTGTATTTGCACAGTAGGATATCTGCAGATTTTCAACGCAGGGCATTTCTTTTCAAGTAAGCATTGCCTTGATCTGTAAAGAAAAAAGCATTGGATTGCCATGGTTTTCAACGAAACCACAAATTTCACTTCACTTACTCAGCAAGCAAGACCGCACCCAGCTGATATATTCAACTGAACTAACAATTGAACATGTTTTTGAAAATGTCGGGGGGAATTGTCCGGCTGCGCCTCCCCCTGATTGCGGGATCAGCTAGCAAGACTTGTGAGCATTACTTAGAAACAAGAGCTATAAACGTCTGGGATCTCGTCCAAAGCGATCAATAAAACATTGCTACATAAACCGGACAATTAAGTAGACCTGTATGTTGACACGACTGCGGACAAACTTACTAGACTTAAAACACCACGCAGGTTTTGCAAAATTTACCAGATGAATTATGAAAACTCGCCACAGCCAATATGGCTTTGCACTCAGTATTCACTCAGATGTCAGAACTAAACCTTAAAGATTAAGACATATTTCCACAAGCCTGCATAGATGCATTCTAACAAGCCACGTAATTTTATACTGAATGAAAACAAGCCTGCATAAGTGTAGTTTGACACTCCGGCACATCGGTCACACCCGCACTAATAATGAATTTTTCAAACTTGTGGAAGCATTGCTATAACTCACTCATGTTTCTTTTCACAAAGTACAAATGTACGTGGCTTACCGCTATCAGCATGTCACTGTCTCGATACATTACCTGCCACGGTGTGTATGTTCAACAGTCTCATGCAACAAAACGCCTGCTACCGTGATGTAAAGTGAACTTTTGAAGACTTGTTGCCATATTATTGTTATGTAGTAAAGACCAACAGTAGAACAATCCGTTCGCGACTTTCGCAACCAACCTCTGCAGGCAAAGGAGGGTACATGAGTGAACTGAAAGCTCATCACTCCATGACACTATATCTGTGAACCTGACTCTTGTGCAGTGTGAGTTTCATACCGGCAAAAAAAACTGTCATTGCAAGAATCAAATCAATTAATCGGAATTAAGATGCCGACTTCAGCTTTTTCCAGAAAAATTTGGTTCTTAATCCGAATTTCCAGGGGGGAAATGCCCGTTTTGCCCGTCCTGCGGACGCCCATGCGATCATTGACTATTGTATATCAGGTTCCACAAACAAGGCCAGCTCATCTAATGAAAAGAAGAAACGTTTTTGACTAATTGTTAGTATAAGTGAATTTTTAACATCTTTAGCGATGAAGTAATGTGCAGATCAAAAATATTTCTGGCGATGATTTTCGATGAAATTAAGTGTCGTGTCAACACCTCTTTAGGTCTGGTGGGGTGATGCATCCCCTGCATCCCCCCCTGTGTCCGCGCCTGGTTGTGTGATGCTTGTCCGGTGTTTACAATAAAGTTTCCTTCGGCCAAAGTAATGAATGAGTCGGTTTAAAATTTTGAAGAACTTATTTCTGAACCCGTATTGAGATTGATCAAGACAAGATAAAGCTTTGATTAGTTAGTGCTGAACAGATTCTACATTTTGTTTAACCCTCACGCCAACTAAAATAAAAACATGATTCATTTTATTTGGGACATGCAACTTCCTGATAAAAATCTTAATCAGTTTTTTGAAGTTTCTTTAAAAGATGTCTGAAAAAGAGAATGATACGAAACGAAAAGAATTGCAGCTTTAAAAAGTCATTTTTCCGAACATATATAACCACGTTTCAGGATGGAACCGGTTTATTCCAAAACCACTCATTGCCAAAAGACAAACCACCTCCATATCAGCAAAAGTTATCGCACGAAGAACCAACTTACGTTAATTGCCAAGCACCTCCTCTTCCTATAAAAACAAAGCCTTTCAATCGGTCTCAGCGACTCCCTATTCCAAAACGAATTGAAACTTCGGCTGATGTTGGACGAGACCCTGACCAAGCAAGCACGGGCTTTCGGCGCCCGAGAGGAAGCTCCCACTGCCGTGGCCGACATTCACAGGAACGCGAGCCAAGCCTCGAGCCAGCGTTGGCAGAATACAAGTCAAGGACTGACAGAAATAAATCAAAGATGCCAACTTCAGACGTTGCCCGGACGAAGTCAGTTGCATCTGCTACAGCGTTTCGGAAAAAATGTGAACGGCCCGTCATGACGAGAAGTCGGAGTGCAAACTGCCGAGGAGAATCGTTTGACAAGTCAGACGGTAATTCAGTTTTTGTCTCTTGATATTGGCTAACCTGAGTTTTGTTAAATGTTTCTTTCGATTTTCGCGTACGCCGTACTCTTCAAAGGAATGCGCGAATGAAAGAAAATTAAGGAATCATTTGTTTATTGTCAAAAGACCTTGTCAAAATTTTGGAGCTGGATGCCATTGCAATATTGCAATTGCTTTGTTTCAAGCCGTTTATATAATGTAATATTCCTGAACTTCAGGCCGTTTTCGAAACATTTTGAGGTGTCTTATGAATTTAGTAGTTCATTTGCCAAATTAAACTTTTGAGAAGATTAACTATTTCGATCACGTTCCTTATGAATGAGGATATTTGTTTGCGAAAGCTTCCTGACTAACCAACCGATGCATTACAACCAAACATCGTGTTGCAAGCGCTTGCAAAATTAATACGGTACTTAAAAAACACCTGCTTTGTACAAAAAAAGAAAACGAAGCACAGCATTAAGAAGCCTTTCAGCGTATTGTGTGGCAGGAGTGAGCAAACTACGGACCACCGATGGCTTCTATTCGGCTTTCCAAGATCAAACTCAGTGCTTACGTTAGTTGGAAATAGCGACAATTGTGACACACCCAGTTATCGTGCTTTTTTATCTGCGGTTTTGTTTTGCGTTTTGCACTTTGTGGGTTTCAAAGTAAGTATCAATTATGATATTTGTCACAAGTAATACCGACATCGATGACACTTCTCATAGTCCGCAATTACCAGGGCCAACGAGAAGGGGTGCAAGAGGTACATCGTACCCGGCCCGGTAGGTAAAGGGATCCGGGCGGATGAAAGCACGCACGTTTTTCTGTAATCAAGCCCAACATTACTAGTGTGAACCAGTTGTCCATATAAGAATTGATATATTTGTAAATTTTAGCATAGGAGCTATTTTATCTATACTCTGATACGCATACAAACAAGCTATGCAAGTTTCGACGAAGGCAACAGAAGCTAGGGGGCCCGGTATCGGTCTTTGCACCCCCTAGCAAAATTTCTCTCAGCGGCCCGGGCAGTTGCTGAACGATTTCGAGACAGTTGGGCAGTAGTTTTGGGCGATGGCTAGAATAGCCAAAGTGCTTCTGAAAGCGTGCTTCCAAAGAGGGATTAGCTATGATCTATATGCTTTGCAGTTCCAAGAAACCGCAGGCTGGTGTCGACTGTGAGGCGTCCTGGAAAACCTGCGCAGATTTACAACCAAGATCAACTGCGACTTCAAGAAAAAGCTCACTTCAAAGCTAAACACCTTCCTACGCAAAATAGTTTAAATTTTTGTGGAAGTAGACGTAAAACTCCTAATCATGGCGCTCATCTGGAACGATCGAAAAGCAGCCAGCAGAACCAGAGGAATTCCCATGGTAGAATTCGTTATCCGTTGTCAGGCAGATTGCCATCAAGAGCCGTTTCATCAGCAAAGTTTGATTCAAGTGTCGACCGTTTTTGAAGGGATTCTTTCCCATATCTGACATTCTTTACCTTGTTAATAACTGTTTCATTTTCTTGTTTTGGCTGTGGTTTCGGACAAAAATTATATGAATTTTTACATGTCTAGCTACGCTAGTTGCTCTGCAAATAAAACCGCTGAGCTCATCGAACGAAGTGTTGGCCGTCGCTTTAGTAGGGTTGTTATTGGCGTTTGCAAACAGTTGCGGTCTGACAGACCATGCAAGATAACGATGTAGCTGGTTCACCATATCAAGCTAAGTCTTACGTGGTACCAAGCGCACAGCGATGGATGCGGTTGATCTTTCCAGCTAGTTGTCACGCTGTTGTCTACCTCTCTCTATTCCAGTAGACATGCTTCCAGATCTCTAGTATCGAGCATGCTTGATCTGCGCTCACGAATAAAGCTTGCAAGAATCCCTTGTGACGTAATCGTGGTGTTGCGAAAACTCTAAAATCAGTATTTGTTTTTTAGCTCTTCAACTACAGTATAATACTGTACAATCGAAATTAAGGCCAAACTCCTCCAATAGATTACCTTTCGTTGACGCTTAGTATAGTTTGATATTTTTTGGAAAAGTTGTTCACAGTGCTGCGAATTTGTACTTTAGCGTCATTGACCCTCAAGACGATTCGTCCACTGGCGATTATAGTATTAACGTTTGCAGTTTATGTCAGTGTAACTATTCAAATCTCGACGCTCCATCCAGGGGCCATGATGCAGCCATCTCCATTGAACATAAGTTACTTTGTTCTTTCCCTCGCCCCAGCCAGGTTTGTGCAAACATCCTTATAAAAATAAACTGAGCCCTATCAAACCGAACGGCGACAATCTTTTGTTAGGTACTGCTTAAAAATTTGTAAAATTTACGCGATGTGCGTGATCAAAGTATGTGTTCAAACGTTTTTCCAACCTAAAGCTTAGTCTATCGATCAACTTCTGCAAAATTAGCGCGAAGCTGCGATACTTTCGGAAATGCACTTCTTATCCACCAGCTACTACCAAGTGAAGTGATAGTATATGACTATGTCAAAAACGTAGGCCTACCACGGCCGTAACGTGGCAAGGTGCTACCGAGCACCCGCTCCTACAAACAAACATTTTGCCCGCTCTTCTCAAATTAGCAAAGTGTGTTGCACATTTCTGAAGTATTATGTATTGGCTTTTCGTTTTGATGACATTTACACACATGCTTCGCCAATGTACATGAAATTTTTCAAAGTTTTCCAAGTGTGCTTTCTTTTAAGAACAACTCAACCTTACTTGAATAACAGTGTCAAGCAATGTTTCACTGATTGTTAAAATGCGCAGAAAGTATCCATTAAGATGTGACTGCGTTACAAGACTTGGGCAAAATGTTGTGTACAGCAATATTTCTAAATAAGATATGGTAGCATTGATATGCATTGCGGATACAAAAAATTTTCTGGTTTCTTCACTGTCAAAACCTTTGCAGTTTGTTTTAGTATGATGTGTAAAATGTTTTTGAAAATACTTGTGTTTTATTTAGCGGTTACCGAGCAACAACTGCTGACGTTTTCAAAAAATTTTAAACCAGTCTTCGATCTTATCTAGTTCTTGTATTTGTGAATCTTGGTGCAAACGCCAGGGGAGATCAGTTTATCTCAGTGGTTCCCAACCTTTTTATCTCGCGACCCCATTCGAAAATATGACATAAGCTCGCGACCCCCTTCAAAAATATGACATAGTCGCTCAGCCCCAGCCATTAACTGCAACGTTAATGGGGTTCAAATAACAACCGACAAGATAAAAAGCACATAATTTTGCATGTTGCGTTCACTGTATTTACATTCATATGCATAACAAATAGCACCCATGCTAATCAGCAGGACGACTGAGCTTGCAGCTGTGCAACTACTCTTGAAATTCTTGGGGAGGTTGGTTAGAACTAATCTCATGTCATTCTCATCGTACTGGCTATTCTTTTGACTTTTGTTTTACTGTAATATCAAATGTGAACAGGGGTTGAAATCCAGCCTCACAGAAAGGGGCCTGAGGCAAACTCTTAGAAAGGTTCCCCAAAACAGTTGTTGTGGATCCCCCTTTGGCTTATTTGCAAATAATTGTTGCTTTATTTTGAAAAACCTATGAATTGCTTCAGATCTTAATAAAATGTGGCTTTAGAGTGGTTCATAGTTTTTTAACAGAACAATGCAAAAACCTGTTGTTTCGCTGAGGCTTTTCAGTCGTTTGTCTTGCAATAGTAGTAAAACTTGTTGAAACAGTATTTACCACCCTACCTTTTTGGACATTACCACCGACTTGACTTAATCTGTTTGGTCTTTTCAAAATAAATTCGTTCGATGACTGGAAAAAGCCAGGCAAAAACTATGTGCGAAACTCTCAACGGGTACCCGCGTAATCTCTGAAAAAATGGGGACGCGAAGTGACTGTTTCTCGTTCACCTCCCTTAATATCCAACCCTGCATGCTCACAGAGGTGGGTGGAAACGAATGGAAGCAGACAACAAAAAGGGAGCATAGTTGGTGTGGGCATGATTGCTGCATAACGCACCAGGACAGCGTCAGGGATTTTCCAGAGTACAAGTCACGTGTTTAGGAATCATTTCGCTGTTGCAAATACACTTGTAAGCGCCCTGCAGAGCAGCGCTTGCATTGAGAGCGCAAGAAGCGCATACCCGGCCAAAGCATAACATCCTCGATAGTGATTTCACTATCGGAAGCTCCCTTTGGCTTAGTGGGTTGAGGCGAAGTAAAATAAAACACTCAGTCGTGAATAACATAACTATTTCATTCAAATGTTGAATACAAGATTGTTGTGACGATTTTCCATTGCAGGAAATGCAAGAGCATTATTTTCTTTAGGATGCAACCATTTGTTTGAATCGCAAATTGCACTATGTTAAAAAGTTACTTTGAACTTTTAAGCACATCCCTAACACTTGCTGGGCCTACTGGCAAGAGCCTACTATCTGTCAACTATACGCTACTTTGTACTGGAATCACGACCTTGAACCACAAGGAATACAAACTAATGAATCTAAAAGGTTATGGAACTGCAATGATAAAAATATCGGTTGAGCTTAGTTGAAATTTCAACTGGAAAGTATTCACAGCAGAACAAATGTCTATGAGGCTGACATAAATTCAGCATCACTTGATTTGTCTAGTGCTGCTGTCTTTCTACAACAGAGTCCTGTGAGGGTTTAAATTTTTTGTCCGCTCCTGCAGGAGTTTGAGAATTCTTGCCCGCTCCCGCCCCGTAGACTTCTAACACACACCAGGGTCGTCGCCAGCGGGGAGGCCAGTGGTGCCCTACATACAGTATAATCGCGCCCTGAGAAAGCACAAAAACAGCGTAGTGTAGAGATCGTTTTGTTTACCGCGCATTGCTTTAAAATAATTTTAGACCCCTAGAGTTTTACCTGTTTGCAGAAAGTGTATTAACGGTCAGACGTCGTTGATTTTATGAGTTGTATGTTTGCTTATTGGACAAGGACAACGTGATATTGCTATTGTAATACTGTGTTGTTAACATTACTTTCATATCAATTCACCTATATTCGTGGTAATACACTTTTGGTAAAAATTGTACAAATTTGTATGAATATTAAAATTTTGAACCACTCGAGTGCAGTAGTTTCATAAGTACTGCATAAAATAACATGATAATTTCAAACTCTCGCACAATTATACACCTGTTTCAAGAAATCTATCAGTAAACCGCCTACAAAACCTTTAGTACTTCCTAAGCAACCCTGAACAGCGCACTCTTCAACTTTAATTCAGTGGCGTATACCTACAGGTCTAGGGTTTCCCGCGCGAGAACAAAGTCAACTTGGACGCCCTCACCCAATTAACCCGTTCGTGGCAGCAAATACGCGAAGAGTGAGTTGGGAGTGAAGCCAAAGGGGAGTCGAAAGCTGATATTGTGACGCAGGGTCACAATACATCTTGTGTATGTGTTCAGGCCCTAGCACCAGGGGTCTGCAACACTGACTCGGGCCCGCATATCGTTGTTTCTAGACCGCATAAAAGTTTCATATGACTGTGACGTTATGTATTTAACATCATGACCTTGGAATCATGAAAATCATTAACACCTTCCCTACCGTATCGCAGAGTTAAGAATCTAATCGTTTCGCGTGATGCTATCTCCACTTTGAAATGTTGGTGACGATTGAACATTGAAACTCTTCTTTACGACATTCCAAACTTCGGAAATGTGACGTTTGTCACATAACGGGAGAAGGAAATACCCACCGTATACGAGCAAAGGAGAAAGGCACCGAGAAAACACAGAACTCGGCATAAAAACCCAACTAGCGCTGAAATTATGGGAGCGCTCCTTTGGCCGAAAAGTCTAGCGTTATAATTCGGACGTTAACTATTTTCAAAACGATAACTTCTGCGTTCGAAAACTTGTCGCTCTGAGTAACGTCGTTGCTACAGTTATACATTCGAATTGTAGCAACTAGTAAAAGAAGCTGCAAAAACTAGGTAAAAAGTTATCTGATCATCTACAAAAATCTGTATGAATTTTAATGACAAAACTTTATGGGCACAAAAGTCTTCTGATGACACAGCATGAAATTGGCCAGATTTGCACCTTGTTTTCTTAAGTACGAGTTTGTCAGAGCTTTTTCAAAATCCCGAATGCAGAGATACCCGCTTGTTCCTCTCTTTAGTCACGTCTGGTCACGATCACCGCTGGTGCGAGCTGCAGATGTTTCTGGAGCATGCACTCTCAGTTTTGAGTTTTAAACAGTCACAAAGGACTGACTGAGGGCAGACTCACAAATACATAAAGGACAGGGCCTTCTTTTGTTTTCCTCTTTCTGCCCTACTCAATTATTCTGTTGTGCGCGTTTCATTTTACGTATTTCAGAAACAGAATATCTGTTAATATATACATGAAATATGACTAAAATACAATTATAAAATCAAAAACTGACAAAGTTGGATTTAAAATCCAACTGATATGATTTAAATGTGTCATATGTATTAATCTAGGTAATATTTAAGGCCAGGACGCTCCGTGAAAAGTTCGAGTTTAGCAATTTTTGACCTGAATTTTGACAATCATGTTCATGGAGATGCTCAGTTTATGGGTCGAATTATTATTAAACAAATGTAGCGGTAACTGAAAAGTTCACAATTATAACTAGTGCACACCAGGGTAAACGCTATTGCACAGTTGCATATAGAATCTTGCAAATGTAGTTAGCATTTGTTTAAACATCCCACAAACGGAAATCATCTTTAACTTCCTTCAGAATCACATGAAATCCATTTCAAAATTACGTTTGCCAAACCATCAAAGCTAACAAATTTTCCTAAACTTCTGATCTGTTGTCGTGACGACATGCCATAAGTTTCATCGCTGTTCTAAATGCATGTGCACTGCTTACTGCAGTGCATGCACTGTGAACGCTGGATTCCCGTGCGACGCAACTATAAAGCATTGTGACGCAACCGTGAGTCAAACCAGATGCGAGCGCTAATGGCTGGAGACATAAGCCCCGCCTTGAAACGTAACTGAGGTCCGTAACTGCTGGCTATGCGAACCTTATTGATCTTGATGAGATTTTGCAATTGGGCAGCCGCTGGCATTCGACGTTTTGAAAATCGCAATTATTAGCATCTGCTGACATTTGACATTTCGTAATTATGTATCACGTAACAGTCTGACCTCAATTTGGCGCCCCAAAAATGCTGCGCTCGGGGTGGATGCAGGGGTGTAGTGCTAAAAAAGAGGTGTGGGAACGCCGTTCCCACGCGTCCCATTTTAACTGCACCCCTGATTTTGTTAAAGCCGAACTTTAACGCCAAATATCGCTCAGATGCCCTCACACGCAAAAAGCTCCTTTAGTTCACGTAATCCACTCAAGCAAGCTGCAACCTATTCGGCAACGGCCTGAAAACTTCAAGACTAATTACTCCTCTGAAACAAAGATAGCAGAGTTGCGATAAACGCTAACTATCAGACGAAGCGTAGAGCACGCAAATACTATTGTTGATGTCACAAACAGTAATTACACAACCATGCTACGGGTGCTATACACGAGATAACCTGTCATTTATTCATTTATGCTGCTCCAGGCGCTACACGTAGAAATTGAAATGAAAAATCCGTACCTTCAAGTAAAGTTGCTAATGCAAAAAGGCGTGGGAACGCGTTCCCACCCCACGACACCTTGGGTGGATGTCCCCCTTGTCACCTAGTCATGCCACTGCTTAGATTGGCGGTGGGGAACCTGCAGCCCGTGGGCGAAATGCGGCCCGCGTGAATTTTTAATATAGTCCACATCAGAATTTTTGTTACCCAACTGAGGGTATAACATCGCGTCAAAGCGAAGTTCCATGATAAGCAAGTACTTAGAGTAGACAGTAAGTCAAGAAAAGACATACATCCTCAGTTAGATAAAGGTAGAATATTAGGATAAAATCAATTGATTTTGCGGCCCGCCAGCAATAATGCAGAATTCATGCGGCCCGTGATAGTAAATAGGTTCCTCACCACTGGCTTAGATTCTCAAATGGATGCTGTACTGTAGAACAGAGAAGCTGTAAACACAAAGCAGTAATTTAAGTACAAAAAGCTGCATTAGAAGCAGAAGATATTAACCAGGTTTTTAGAATAACTTGATTGGCCTTCGAAACACCGGCTTCAATTTCTTTGAAATAACCTATCTGCCGTGTTCTAAGTCCAGTCCGCAAGTCAACCATGGGATTTGCTGTGTTGGCGCTTTTTGTCTCAAATTTTTTTAAAAAGATAGTTTTTAAGAAAATTTTTATGATTGCATTTCGCTCAATTTATTTTCACAGTAAACTGACGGATGTATTTGGCAAACACCGTAACCTCGAGGGAATTGACATCTGTACTGTTTTCATCGTGTCTTTATCGATGTTCGTCAGATAACAAGAATGCCAAGTTCAACACCAGCAAAGCATTTAAAGCAGAAATGTGTTTTATTCATACTGATCACTTTGTTGAAATAAAAATGAAGCTGGACATTCACTCACTTGTAAAGTTACGTGATTTGCTGATTTCACTTTACGCAAATAAAGTGCTTTAAGTAGGCCTATAAAAATAACTAATATTATAGGTATCTGTAACTAACTCTATAAATATGTATTATTAAATATACTTCTTGTCCATATATGTCCATCTAATAGAACACCAAATTTAATCGAAACAATTACAACGCAATTAGTCGGCATAAAGCGACAACTTACACTATAGCTGTACAGCACCGGATTTAGATGGTGGGGGGGGCCTGGGGCCCAGGCGTTGTGAGAGACCCCGTGTGCGGATACAGAATGTTTAAGTAGGGGATGATCGATGAAGTCGCTAGTATTTCCACATATCTCAAATATTTACGACGTAATCTTGTGGCTTCACATTTGTTAACTCACCTGTAACAAAACTTTATGACGCAACATGGTATTTGACAATGATTAGCGATTTGTGAAACTTGCAAAACCAGTTGCTAGAAGCAACGCCTCTTCTTTTTTTAAATATTTGCTTGAAAAAGTTTTGAA
>Ga0210059_1007716_pt1 | contig 17055 bp, 11 predicted proteins | sample Ectturendosymbi2_FD_188042 | JGI IMG/M metagenome (GOLD analysis project Ga0210059, IMG submission 188042) | Ecteinascidia turbinata endosymbiont from Florida, USA - Sample 2 (SPAdes) (version 2) | ecosystem: Host-associated > Tunicates > Ascidians > Unclassified | place: Key West, Florida...
TATTCCATACTTTTAACCCTATTGTACATACTCCCATTATTAACACAACTAGGTTGTGTCTGCTTACCTAGGTTTTGATTGTTTTGTTTGTGTATTTATGATTTGGTTTTCTTGTTTTGTTGTTTGTGTATTTTTGTGTTTTGGTTTTCTCGTTGCTGCTGGTTTTCTTTTGTTTTGCAGGAACAGCACGTCTTTCCCAGTGTTCCCACATATCACTTCTGGCGAACAAAGAAATTCAAAGGCAACACCTCTACAAATTGGATCCCAAGAGTACCAAATCAACTATCATCCAAATGCAAAAAAACACTGCAAGCAATTTGTAGAGCTTGCTAGATGCGAAAGGGTTATGACAACCCGGGCAGAGTTTCATTTTAGCTGGGTTTATACTTTCTCTGCCACGCCCAGGTCCTTGCGGATCTGAGCAACCCATCCACTGAGAGAGATCGGTTGCGACCCAGCACCCCCTGCGCAACTGTGTTGATCATCTAGCAGCTCCTTCCCACATATATGCACCACCATGAGTTGAAACTGGACAGTAACAAAGCTAATTTCACTGCTGAGGGGCATCGACTCGACAACCTTCCGGTTCCTTCAATGCCCTGGCGTCCTTGCACTGATTTGTTTTTTTCTAGCTGAATATTAATTATCGCCAAATAAAATCAACTCAACTCAACTACGCGCCTCGTTCCATGCGGAGCTTCGTAACTCAAATTGTTCTTGCTCGATTTGCCTGAAATTTTCAGGACTGTTGCGTGTAGGTGTGAAAACATTTGTGAAAAGTTTCGTTGCAAAATACAGAACACAAAAAAGTTGTGTGGTATGCAACATCTGATTGCACCGTAGTTGTTTGAAAAAAATGGCGTAGCCTGCGCATAGCAGAGGACGTTTGATAAAAAATCGCGTAACTCAAAACGTTCTTGCTCAATTTGCTTCAAATTTTCAGGGATGATGCCCATGGTTATATCGAGCATTTGTGGAAATTTTTGTTGGAAACAACCAAGCACAAAAAAGTAGCTGCCTGGTACGCATAACTAAAAAAGTTCTTGCTCGATTTGTCTGAAATTTTCCGGGCATGCCTGTAATTATGGAGATCATTCGTGTGACTTTTCTTTGCAAAAAAACTACTACAAAAACGTTATCGCGTTGTAACTCCAGGTACAAATATAATCGTACACCGGTGTACAACGGCTGGCGCAAAATACGCATATATCGTACGCCGGTGTGGAAGGTGGCAGTTTACATGCTTTAGTGCGCCGCTGAGCACCCCAAACCGACATTTTTTAGCCGTTTACTTCAGAACTTGATGTTAGAAAGTCTTACTTTCTCTACCACTACCGGATTCCTGTATGAAGGTGAGTGAATGCAGTTAATGTGTTTATTCATTTGTTAGCTCCCCTTGATTGTAAACCGCACGAAATGGTGTTAAAATGTTAATGTAAGTCGCCCTTGAACATTGGTTACCTGAGCCTCTGAGATACTTTCATATACTGTACTAGCACGTGTTGTGTTTGTTTGGCAACCCCGGCAAGGATGCTTAAACCACCAAAACTTTCTTATGTTCATCATAATCCCTTCTGTGATGGAGCGTGCACGTGATGCTAAAAAATAAATATAGCGTAAAGGAGAGTTTGGTCAACAAAACATAGCCAATGAATGACTGAGCGTCATCTAAACCTTTCCATAAGCTAAAGAAATAATTTAAGCCGCAAGAAATAATGAAAAATAAACTTGATAAGCCGCGACGTACAATCGAATCAAGACGGTATAGCTGGTGCGCTGTTTCAGGGTTTTGCTCCTCTCTGTGTTGACTATGTTTATCAACACCTATTCTGTAATGCGCTATGACTAACCATTTTCGTGCTCTTGTGTTATTCGATTACCCTTGTGATATCGGCCATGAGTCTGATTCAAACAAATATATATAAAAAATAACATCAACCAAAGAAAGCCAAGCCCTGCTTATTTTAGACAACCACCAGAGTCGTATCTCTCTTCAGTCCGTTACAATGGCCAAATAAAATGGTGTGACTCTTCCTACCATTCCCCCTCATACATCACATCAACTTCAGCCATTGAAAAAGATTTTTGGCCCATTGAAGTCACAATGCAGTCGAGCCTGAGATGCATGGGTAAGTCCAAACCAGGCCCAATTAAAAAAATGTGGGCCCCTCTCAGAGAACTCTTCGCCCCACCTGGTGATCCAAGCTGGTTACGGGCCTGGGTCGGCTTAGCCCACCAAATCCCCCCTGTGGCGACGAGACTGGCCGTATGTGAGACATGAAAGTCAGTAGCAGTGCGGAGATCAGTCTGACTGCCCATCAGTCGTCGTAAAGCATTTAACCACTTTGGGCAAGTTTACCTTATGTGCATGATTTTCATAAAAACTTTGCCCATTTTGGGCAAGGTTGATTAATGTGGCTGAAAATTACAATGAAAATAGAAAAATTTTGTGTCTCAACCTAATTTATTTTTATTGCAGATAGAATCAAGCAATATCTGGAAATTTCCGCGATTCGGTTTTATTGTTTGAGTGTTCCCATAATGTTGCAAATAAATGTAAAATACCTTAATTTTCACATCACGGCAGTCTAATGTAAAAGCAATGAATTGAAAACATTCGCTCACCTGCTTATGACAAATTTAGCAAAATAGTGACTTCTTGGACTGAAAAAATTCGATACATATAATCTGGGTGGATATTAGGGGAGGCAAGCGAGGCGGTCGCCTAGGGCTCCCATCTTTCAAAGATGCCGTGCAGCCCCTTTTAAAAGTTTCGCACTTAGTTTTTGCATTGTTTTGTTGAGCTTATCAATGAATCTAGAGCCACAGTTAAGATCTACAAGATATGTGTTTGTCTAAATAAAGCAACAATTGTGTGCCAATGTGCCGAAATTGGCCCCTCAACAACAGCGTAGACAAAAAACAGTTTAAAATCAAATGACTTCAAACAATTTGCAATGTGAAGTTGACTTTCACGCAGAAGCAAATTCCCAGAAAAAAATGAAAAATTTAACTTGGTTTCATCGAATAAAGCTTCTGTATAGCATGTGTAAAATATAGTTATAGGGCTCAATTTCTGAGTGTTTGCCTAAAGTGTAACATACACCCTTGCATATAATAAAGAACAAATTTAACACAAAGAACCGCGGGGCCCCCAAAAGCGTGGGGCCCGTAGCAATTGCTACACCTGTTACTATTGTTAATCAGGCACTAGTGTCTGCCCTGCGCTTACTTCATATGGCCGATGGTGTTGGGAAAACACTTTGCTGTGCAAAACGTGTCTTCGTTCTCTGTTTGCTATCAGCCCATATAGAGGATTAAAACACTATATTTTGTATTGCTTGGAAAAAGACAACTTAAAAGAGTGGTATTGTATAACCAGGGGTACCATCAATCTAGAACCAAAATTAAGGACGGCTGATAAGAATTTCATTTTATTACCTTAAATGAAACAAGTGTTTCTGTTTACACGACTAACGTCAGATCATATGCATATGCCTATTTATCTCCAGGAACCATTTGCTTCAGCAATGTCTTATTCTCGACCTCCTTCTTGTAATCATCATGGAAATTTTTTTTTCGCGTCCTATTTCTTGAATCAATTAAATGCTAAACGTTTGCTACAAAACCAGCTTTCCTAAGAATCCTAACTAGAGTAGACAGCTTAACAATGCCTGATAGTGCTAACAATGCCTGATAGTGCGTTACGTCTCTGCGCTACAAGATTATACTACTTATATGACGTCACAAAACATTGATGACAAACTGTTTACGGTAAGATAGGGATGCTCTGTATGTCTATCAGATATTGCTTTTGTTACGCTGCAGAAATAAAGAAAAAAAGGACGCAAGTAACTAATAAGGACATTTCTTAGAAATAAGGACAGTAAAATAAAAGACCTAGTACTTCAAAACAATGACAGATCTTAGAAATAAGGAGGGCTTGGTAGCCCTGTGCATAACATACCCTGCACTCCCGCCATGAAACGCAGTTGACTAAAGCATTCATGGCAGTAGTAAGGAACACACAATTACATGATAAACACGAAGACAGATATGCAGTGGTAGTAGAAAAGCATACGCTTGTTAGCGCTACCGCAATTACTTTGATGAATCACATAAGTATGTGGCACTAGTAAAGGTCACACGCATAAACAAACCCTATGTCCACAGAATGGATTGTGGTATTTTGGTACATAAAATATGTACTTACTGTAAAAAAGGAGTTTACGTACAGCTAGCCAGATCGAAAGCTAGACGGTGTTTTTCAAGGGCGGCAACACGGTTCCGCATAAAAATGTAAATATCCGAAAAGTAAACCTACGAAAAACGTTAAAAATCACTGAAATTTAATGAAGAGAGCTTGTGAACTATACGAGAGAGCTATAAATTCCAAGAAGATATTGCATTGCCAGTTGTTCAAGAATGTAGGAAAAGCTTTAATTTCTGTCGAAGAACTAAAAATAAACGCAGAACCAAAATCGGCACCACAAAAGATAAATCTTTGAGGGACAACTACGCATAAGTGGGGCATGCTTTCGCGCTTTTAAGACAAGCAACCAAACAAAGGTCACACATGCGTTGGGCCCCAGAAACTGAGATGGCGTACGCCCGTGCTCCCTAAATCCGTCCCTGAATTCACTGGAAGCTCGTTGATGTGAGTTCGGACCTTCTGCTAGCAGAGGAAAGATCATTACCAGAAACGTTGTTAGTTTGTTTGTAAGTATAGATGACTGCAACGAATATGAAAACAACAAAATTGGAAATTAGTGTGGTTTATTTGCTTTACTAGTGCAATACAATATCTTCGGTGTTATCTTATCTTATTAATATACTAAATTGCTTGTCGCAGGACACCTGTTATAACCCTATACGCAGGCTTGCCCATGGGAATGTCATTCCTATGGGAATCCCTTGGGAAACGTCCCATGGGATGGGACAGGCATAAATTGCTATGGGATGGAAATGGGACAGATAAATATGTCCCATGGACAACCCTAGGCTTGCCCATGGGAATGTCATTTCTGTGGGAATCCCATGGGATGGGACAGGCATAAATTGCTATAGGATGGGAATGGGACAGATAAATATGTCCCATGGACAACCCTGCCTATACGCTTTGCTGAACAAAGGTTTTTTTAAAAACAAGTAAGACCTTCAATTTTTAAATGAATATTAACCTACATTCATAATTTAGCTTTAATTGGAAGCAATAACAGCCTGTATTCAAAAATAAAAAATGTTAAGTTTCTTCACATAATTTTAAAAAACAGTCTTTAGATAAAATAACCTCGAATATGCAAAATCACATTTGAAGGCATTTACTTGCATAAATTCAGTGTTTGCATGAACTTGCTGTTTTTGATATAAAAACTGCCACTTAAAAATAGGTATCACTGTTCCAAGATAGTTTGGCGAGGCACGTCCTATTGGCTACACCAAGGCCCGTAGCCACGGGGGCATTCGGAGGCAGTGGCCCCCAAAATATTGTTGTTTCCAGGGAAATTTCTTTTAAACATATAATATAAACAAAAATCTTGCCCCACTAAATATGTCTTTTGCCCCCAAACCTTAAACCCTGGCTACGGGTCTGGTACACCTTCGGGAAAGCGGCCCGGTCCAGAGTTCGTCTGAGGATAAGGTGGCGTGACTACACCGTGAGGTATTTCGAGTCCTAGGGATGCTGCACAACCCTCCTGAGAGAAGAAATAGTTACTTAAAGATAATTTAAAAACTCCAGGTTTGCTGCAAGCTTTCGAAGAATCAGCGGACTGGGCTCGCTTTCGTGACTTTTGCTATGATTCGGAATTGTATGTATCTGTTATCAGGCAGCTTGTCTCCACAAACGCGAAGACGTCTAATCCATGAGCACTAACAGGAAATCGATTTCACGTAATTCTTCGCACCCTCAGTCCTGAAAATTTATGCAAATAGATTTTATAAGCGCAAATGTGTGGTTTCAAAAATAGTTACAAGTGAAACAAATTGATGAAAAAACACACGTTGAGCTATGCGAGTCATTCTTCACCATTAAAGCGAAGGCAACACGTTTTCTGGTGTTGGTTGTAATTTCTTACCTTCCGAGCTTCGGGGCTTTGACTTCCCTTTCAAGAGTTTAACTCTTTCTGTAAATGACATTATTTGTAAGTAGGCTACCCGCTGTCATTTCAGTGTGACTCACCTGTAACCTTCAAATGATCTAAAGCAGCTATGTCCAACCCGCTGCCCAGTCGAAGGTTTTGTGTGGCCCGGTTTAGATTTTCGCTGTAGTAAAAGTATCCTGCATACTGACAACCCGGGATTGTCCATGGGAATGTCATTCCTATGGGAATCTCATGGGAAACGTCCCACGGGATGGGACAGGCATAAATTGCTATGGAATGGGAATGGGACAGATAAATATGTCCCATGGACAACCCTGTGACAACCTGTCCTTATTTTGATAATCTTGAATGTCACATTTTTGGTGCAGGTGGTTCTCAGTGCGACTTCATCACGTCTGTTGCCATTACACTTAGGATTCGAACGCTTCCGGTACATTGGCTTAAATTAATTAGTTTGCTAAGAACAAAGTAAGTCATTCAAGGTGCGGCCGTGGTTAAGATAGTGACATAATTTTTGGCTCACTTAGCCATTTGGGTTGGACACAGCTGATCTAACGCAACTTGTTTGACTTACAAAATAAGAGCCTTTGAATTGAATCTAAAGCTACTGGAATTAACAATTGTTAATCTTTCAGCTTAATTTAGCGAATAAATCTGAATAGCTGCTTCGCTTGGCAAATGAAGCTGTATGCTGATTGAAACTTTTTTATTCACTGGTGAAATGTCTTTTACCCTTTCATAAGTGTTAGGCTTGCGCAACCCCAGTATGCGCTGCGGAACCAGTTGAATAGTAGCATGTAGTCAAATCAACAGATAAATAAACAAAAGATGTGGCAAATTCAGCTCCGGCCAAATACAACAGTTGTTCTGACATAAGAAGTTTTAATACGCGAGGTATGTTTAACCTACTGTAATCGAATCAGGTTTGTCAAAAGCAACTTAGCCTACTGTTTGGTACGAAATATGGAAACATTTCAGCCAGCGGCGCAGCCAGAATAAGGCTGAAAAAGCCATGGTCCCCTTCTGAAACAAACTTGCTAATATTTTTACTGGTGATTTTTATCAATTTTCAACGGTTAGAAAATGAACGGAGAGAATAGTCAGACTCAAGACGACGACAGTGACTGACGACTTCATTGACTGGCCCTTTCCGAATAAAATTATTGGCTGCGCTACTGATTTCAGCAAGGGCCTTCCATTCAAATATTGTTCGGTAGGCGCTCTGACTGTTGTGCATACATCTTATCTTCTCGTTATAAGTTATTCGACTTAAATCGCGGGAAAAGCTAGGTTCAATCATCAGCATTGCTCAGCTTCTGGATATTTGAAGGCAAAGTTTTTAACGGAAAAACTCAAATTTTAATGTCGTAACATTAATTTGCATTGTTTTACACCTTTTCAGCGTAGTAACAGGAAACGGATTTGTCAAGGCTGTGGCGTATAAATCACCTGTGAGTTCTCAGGAGCGCAGAATTACAGTACAAACTCAATTTTATCACAATCGGCTGTTTTAAACATGTTTCTGCGGAAAACTAAAGGTGAAAACAAACTGCGATTGACCGAAGGCAGCATAACGAAAACTGCAGAAGTTTACGAATGTTGCTGAAATTAAAGCTTGTTACAAGAGAGGTTTTCCTATTAACATTCACATGCTCTGCTAAGTGTCTGCCAAATAAACTGTAACGACTCCCCCCAAAAAAGAAACAATACGAAAAACATAAAATGACCCAATTTTCTGTTTATTTTGCCTGCAGAAGTGAATGTGTTGGACTGTCGTAGTCCAAAAGCAACACTTCCACAAACATTTTGGATAGACCCACATATTTCGTGTCTCCAGTCGGCTACCAGCCGACCGCGCTTGATAGGTTTTTTTCCAACGCCGCCGCTTCAGCAGCAAACAATCATGTTATCCGATGTGAAGTTTTGTTTTACTCAGGTTAAAGTGCAGAGACCAAAACCGTTGAGCTAAGTCTTTGTAGGAACAAATCACGTCATAGATCCGGGAATTGAAAGTTTCCTTATAGTGGTTAATCAAGCACTAAACGTAAATGTTTTATTGGCCACCACAAGGAAATTTTCGTGCTATAACTGAAAGCAGGAATAGCTGAAATAACCGAGCTATGACAGCTTGTGCTCGCTCCAGAAAATTTCGTCAAATCTTGACCTGCTATTGGCACCATATTTAGAAGCGTACCTTTTAAAGTTGTGTACCAATAGTTTGTTCCATTCGTCAGAAGGCCAAAATTGCGTTCTGGTTTCAAAAATGCGCTTTGCATCCCTTGGTGTATAGTTGTGCAGTGATCTCAACTCAACGCCTTCTCTGACATGGGGACACTTACCCATAAATTTAAACATGAAAGCCGGCTATGGCTACAACAAAGGTACCAAGCACTATAGAAGGGTGTTAATGACTGCAATGTTTGTAACCACCCAACCCGCTCTTGGATCGCATCGTACACACTGGTTGGAATGGACCACCAGGCCCAGTGACATAACTTTCCCAAACAGATATTGTTTTGCTTCGCTGTTGTAAAGAGATTAGCATTGTATCAAGCACACCTGTCACTTCCAGAAACCAAAGCTGGCCACCGACCTGCATGTTTCAAATTAGTCACCTCTTGTTGCTTCTAGCATTGTTTCAAAGGTTAAACCTTTCTCGGGGGAAAGCGCAGGTAGCTCACTGTTAACAAAAAGGCTCGACAACAATGCCAAAAAAGACTATCGTTTTACTGAGGTAGTAAATGGAATTGAAGCTGATTCGACCGTGCAACAGCTGTTACAAGATATTGCCGAAAGATAAATGAGGATACATTGTGATCTGACAAATAGTGAAGAAATGAGATCCCTCGGTCCTGAGAAGATGTGAACTTTGCCACGAGTGGCAACAAACAACGGCAGTCGCAAAGCTTGGAACGCGGTGCGCTGTACCTTAAAGCCACAGCAGCTTGAAAGACGCCGCTTTGCGAATAAGAATTCGGATTTTAGGAACCAACTGGTGATATTTGTCACAAGAAGGAAGTGGTGCGCTCATTTCATAGTGCAGACAATCCGTCTGTGCTGCATAAAAAGCAGTTCAATTCCTGAGTGGCATGAGTTCACCTAGCCCTATACTTGCTTTAAAAACAACCTAATAACCCCTTGTTTCCCAAATTAACTCACAATGTACACAAAGAGAAACGGACGTGTCGAATGTTTTGAAAAATATAGTGATTTTGTGCTTTGAGAGGCGTTTTTCCAAACAAAATAGTGCTATTCGCCTAAAATTAAACATTGTGCCCCCCCTGAATTTTTTGTTCCCCCCAATTTTTGGGCTGGCTACGCCACTGGCTCGAAGCCAAACTTACGTCACAAAGTCTTGCTTCTTCCGATAACATGAGAATGTTTGTAAAAATGTGTTTATCTTAGAAAACCTTTTGTGTAGAGAGAAAGTTATTTATTTAAGCCTACCTTCAATATAAATTTTCTACAGTCTTCCAAAAGTGGGTTGATAATTTAAAATGCTAAACATGGATTCGGGGTGCATAATGCAAACTTACATGCATATAAAGATGATCATTTGCGCGAGCGAGAAACAGCTCAAATCCTAGCGCAGAAGGCAGCGTTGAAATATTGGAAGTAACCCACCAGCTGCGTTGAACCACCGCAGTGCTGTTGCTGAAAGCGAAAACCAACAGTATGTTAATCAAGTGCGCGAACAATAGGGGTTTGGTCGGTGTGAAGCGAGAAGGAAAAAAATTTAGTGACGTATTTATAGCCTATCGCACTCCGAATGTAGAACTTGTTTTGCTGTAAGCAACTGGACTTAGCAGCTTTGCAGGTTTAAGCGCACTATGATTTTTAAGGAGCTACTTGTAATTTAACTGAAAAGCTGTCGAAGGTATTGGTTTATATCAGTATTTACTGTAGCATTGTTATCATTGTGTCTTAACTAACCATCATGCTTACGTGCATTGATACAAATGCAGTTATAAAATTATAAGGTCAAGCTCGTTTTTGGATAATTTCTAATTTGTTTGAAATGATTTTCAGGTTATCAATACTGTTCGATTTGAAATGAATTTAAAAACATCAGTATTGATTTGGATAATTTAAATTTAACCAAAATAGTCTATTCACGTAAGCCACACTGCCTCCAAGTCTGTCGGTCTCCGTTTGCAAATAACCCATGATATTTATCATTCTTGCAATAGGTCAAAGTGGTTGGATCAACGTTGAAAGATTAATACAGAATTTCTCACTCAGTCACAAATAGGTTTGATGTGACAAACTAATCGATTGTCCACAGTAACTTGAGCAGGGACGGATCCAGGGGGGGGGGCAATTGAGGCGATCGCCCCCCCTAAAACCTACGAAAGTAATTTTATTCATCATGATCTTGTGCGATTCGGAAAACAGCATTCACGACATGAAACCATTTTGCCCTCCGTTGTTTTGTCACAGCAGTTTTGTGGAGTATACTTCATCTCTCTTACAGTGGTAAGCCTGTAATGAGACTTGACTACCAAATTTTACGGAAAGCGCCACCCCCCTAACGTTACTGGCTGGATCCACCCCTGAAAGGTCGACATTGCACAGCGCCGATCATTGATGACGCAGTTGAAAGGTGTGCATTCTGCAAATGGATCGCTGCTGCTTGGAGTCTTTGCAAACTTGTTTCAGAACGGAGTTCAGTAAAAATAACATGTACTTCTAAAAAAACATCGCTGTGCTTATCTTGATCATAGCTTACAATTCGCCAAGCCCTGTTTCGAAAAAAAGTAAAAGCCTAATCGTTAAGGTCAACAGCCCTCACTTTGAGAACTTGTAAGTTAGCTTTTCTCTGCAGAAGGTATAATTACAAAGCATGTGTGCTATATTTGAAGAGCTGATTTACCATAAAAACATGTTTTAAGTTTTTTATATAAACTTCACCTCCAAAAAACATTACTCCAATTAATTAGTAGAGTCTCCGACAATTCATATTAACAGTCATGAAAAGTGCAACCATTTTTTGATCTAAAAACGCAAAATTTTGACTTTATAATTTGCAAATTTTGACTTTATTTTTACCTACAAATTTCCCGCATTTGCAAATGCAAATTAATTCAGTCTTAGGTGTTGTGGTTAACTCAGAAGCATATTCAAGCACTAAACTTAGAAATATTTGCTTGTTTAAATTTAGGGAAGATATGTTGATAAGTACGTTATCAATAACTACAGTAGAGTTTAACCTGATAACATCATACAATTGAAGAAATATACGCATAATGGATTGAGCATTTACCAAAACAAGTACTGTGAGACTACGTTTCTTTCTTGCCTTACCACGAATAGCTTGGCCTACATAATATTCAATCCTCCAGTGGTGCGCAAAACAACAATGTTATGCCAGAAGTCGCAAAAAAAACATTATCATTATTATAGAATTGCAGCTAAACTTGCAGAAGCATATCAGTATCTGTTGTTTTAGTTTCAATAAAATATCAATGAATAGATAAAAACTGTGCTGCAAGATAATTTTTACCTAACGATGAATTTTGACCTAATGACAAATTTGGACTTTTTTTGACCTAATACCTTTGGAGTCTCTCATGGTATGAGCGTGAAATTTGGTTTATAGGCGTTTCATAAACTTTGAAAATGGCAGAAAATTTTTGACTTTATTGACTTTTGGTTGCCCTAGTCATGAGGTAATTCAAAGTATTCGAGAAAATCTTCGCTAACAAAAAGTTTAAAGTAAACTGAATAATGAGGTCACAGATACGTGGTTTACGTTAAAAAGCTCCCTCAACTGGTCCTCCCTCAACTCCCTCAACATCGGAGAAACTAACTATTGAGAAGAAGCTACACGATTGCATCCAATACAATTGGCCAGAAGCAATGAGCTCTGAAGCTTTTTCTTAATTTTCGCAGTTATTTGACAATGAACAGTCCTTGTTGCCACTGAATATAATATTTTCCCAAATGATTTGCCTGCATGTTGAAGAGGATCAAACAGGCAGTCTTAAGACGTTGAGTGCGATAGCACTTTCGCGTGCATGATTCTGGAAGACAATGTGAGGTGTGCGATGGCACATTTATGCACTTGTAACAGCTGCCTTCATAAGTTAGAGTCCTGCAGCGCTAGAGTAACTCACAAAAACGTGCTGTGACTGCCTTGTTTTTATACAAAAAAAATTGTTTATTCGTATTTGAAATATTTGTATTTATCCGATTGCAAAAACTTTTGTTCTTTTTTTTGAGGAAGCGTTTTTACGTTTCTTTGCTGCAAAGTTATTTTCAAAGCAAATTTTTTTTCACAAGAAAAACTCTCTTCAAAGCAACGCGAGATCATTGAAGTCGTTTCCAAGCGAAATTGCTTTATGTTCAATGCGTGGCTTTGCGAGAAAGATTTGGATTGAAGACCACTGAAACTTATTAGCGCTCCTGATTTTAAAACACCTTCAGATGATTGTTTATCGCTGATCAGGGCCGCAACAAGCTAGTGTTTTCGTGCGGGTTGGAAAAATGATTGTAACTTGTTGTACCTGACAACTAAACATGCTGTTGAAAATATTGTTGGGAAATAGCCCGATTTCCCCCACTGCTTACAGGACTGTTGCTTAACACTGACATTAACTTTCATATAACTTGTAACAACTCTGGTCTTCATGAGCTTGCGCAGTGTCAAGCACACAGTCGTGTAACGGACACAAAAGGAAAACAAGCTCTATGATAGATATCTAAAATCTTTTAAAATATTTCGGTGATGATTTTGCATAAAACCGTAGGATTTTCTTTTCAACATTTAAATGATGCCAGTAAAAATTTTATCAAAACGATTTTCGTTTATTAGACTAAGCATAGCGAAATATATTGAGGGTTGGAGTATGATTGCGGCCCTGTGCCTCTTAAACAATAAGCACTAACGCAAATGCTCGGATATATCTTTTCTCAAGCATTTATCGCCTGGTTTCCATCCCTGTCATGAAAAGTATTTTAATGAATCTAAAAAGGTCATTTCTTTCATTCGCGAATACTTCACATTTCTGGTAGTTGACATGTGGACCAAAAGAAGTAACATTAGCATCTGAATGAATACGAAAGGCGATGCTGGATGTTCTTTGTTAAGCGTGTGTAATGCCGTACAGGAAATTTCATCTTTTTTTACAGTTTTGTTTTTACTTAAAGCGTTTTTTTTAAGAGGTAGAATTTCAAATCGGGTCCCTAGAATCAGAGAAATCGGGTCCTTACAGATCCATATCGGGTATTCAACATTTTCCTTAAAAAAATCCTGCTTAAAGTGGTATTTTTCATTTCTTATTCCAATTTCGCAACAGTTTTATAAAACTTCAAGCGACTTTTTAAATTGTGAAGTTAACTTTGCTTTTTGTTTATGCTATTAATCCATCTACTAGTTTATTGCTAACCTAAAGTGTTTTTTCTATGGAAATTTTGAAAAATTTTCATTTATGTCGTGCACATACACACACACATTGATTCTCTTTGAATAAGAGTTGATGATGCCTACATCGTAGGCGAAATATATACTCTGTAAGATCTTAAAGTGTCTGATTCTTTACTGAGAAAGGATTTCTTTCCATAGACACAAACTTTATATATATACATGCGGTGAGTTCCTTTTTTACACTGAGGCAGTTTCACCGGTTCCACCACTATTGCATTTTGCTGCATGCCTGTTGCTGTATAAAAGTGATTTTTTACGTTATTCAGAAATGAAGTAACTTATTTTGATGCATACGAACTTAATAATCATGTCTCAAAAAGGTATCGGCTAACGAAAAGAGCAAGCGAACTGAAGGTTGCAAACCTTTGGTTAAATTGGTAACTGCTCACTGATTTTTGCGGCCATTGCTTCTCCAGGGAAGTTTTTTAAGAATATCTGCACGTTAACATACCATATAATACTGTTTTATATTCCTTTGGGCAGAATCTTTAGGAAAAACATTGCATTTGTAATCTGGAAAATATTTGTTTGCGTTATGGGCAATGATTCGAGTAGACCTGCACTCACTGCAGCAGACATTGCAGCCTACCGATTAGCAAAGGCACGAGCTCAAGCTTCAGTGTCTTCTGCTCGTGCGCAGACCCCAGCCTTGCAAGTAGTGCGGCAAGTTACTCTTAGACGTCAGGTAAAACAGTTGGTTTACAGTTGTGTGACTGAAGTTTCTTTTCTTAAGAGAAAAATCAAAATCTTGATAAATAAACTTTTTCCTTATAGTTTCAAAACTCGGCCATACGGAAATCATAAGCTGCATGGCGAAGCATTTATAAAGAACATTTATGCAACTGATTGTAGTGCAAGCAAAATATATTTCAAAAATTACTGTGCAATGTACGCTAATTTAGAGTTGCATCACTTGAAGTTGTGCAGTCTGTGAAACTGGGTTAGCAGAGGTTTTAATCACGTTCCCAGTCTGTGACCAAAAGATACATGAAGCGAGTTCTACATTTAAATCTCGGTACTTGTTTTTCTCTTCTCCTTTCGGCTTTAAAACAGTTTGACTACTACTAGGATTGCTTTTTTGAACTGAAGGATAATAACCTATTAAAATTAGAGCATGTTTGCAGCTGCGATGCGTCAGTGGGGCACTATTGAATTCGCCGAAAGGCGTACATTTCAGTACCTTGATTGTTGTAGCGAATACAGTAACATCGTCGTAAAAAGTGACATAAGAGATTTAACATGGTATTTGCATAGAACATTGTTATTTGCACTCCTGACCCTATGACGCTACGTTCAAACAGATGTTTCGTAAAAACAGCTGCTTTTTTCACACCACCTTTTATGGAAAAAGAGCAGTTGAATCGATGCTGCAAACGAAATAACAGAGGTTAAAGGGCAACTAGTTTTTCTTGCACCACGTGACTACTTTTGTGGTAAATGCTGTTTGGTTATTTCGAGTCAACTGGCACATGAAACTATCAGTTGCCCCATCCTGTTTCGATTTCTGCAGTAATTATATTGAAACTTTTCCATATTTCTAATGTAGACTTGTTGTTTAAGTTGTTGTAAAGAATCACCCGATAATGTTGTTTTCTAGGTTACTCCAGCTGCGGGAGCTGTACAAGGTAAGCAATAAGTTTTGTGATCCATGTCCATCACTAATAATTTCGTTTCGGCAACTGTTTTGCATAAAGTTGCAGTCACAAACTTTTTGAAACATATCGTTTTGCCGATGACGTTGTGATTGCATATTTTTCTCACACGACCACATTCCTTGTGTAACACCTAGTTTTCTAACCCGAGTTTTCTCGAACGCGAAGCAACAAATTTTTGCTATTTTCTACGCACCCAAAGCCTGTGTTTGAGGAAGCGCTTAACTAGCCTTTGTTTTTTCGTTGTCTTTGTAATTTTTCCTGAAACTTTTTGTTTTTTGTTCCTCCAATATTCAAGTTTAACTTGGAGTGCATTTTTCTATTTTTGTAAACTTCAGCTTGTTTCGTACAATTGGTTATACACATTTTTGCAATATTTACGAGTAGTCAGCAGTCCGTTGTATTGATCCGGTGGCAGATAACTTTGAAGACCGTATGGTTATCAAAGATGACCACGGAACAGGAGTGCTGGAGTAGACTCCGGCCGGAGCAGGAGTCAAAATTTTCAGTTGTGCCAGGAGTAGGAGCTTGACCCCGGAGCTGCTTCTGAGGTTTCTCCAGCAGCCAATCAAAACGGACTTCACCTAATTCTATAGTATGTGTAGCGATATTTGTTGCGGCCAAACAGAAAAGTTCCGTTTCTATTTTGAAACTTATTTTCGTGCCAAAGTTGGGTAACGTATGTTCAACTATAGTTCATATTTTTACAACAACGCTTTCACAAAGACCTCAAAGATTTATTAACACGTAAAAAACGCTTATTTCGTCATGCAAATTATTCATAAATAGTTGAAACTGCTTCTTCGCAAACGTTTGTTTTGAACGAAACTGGAAAAATTGGCCTTCAACGGCATAGTGTTATGGCACTGCCAACCACTGGATCTAAGTGTTTGTCGATGGATTGGCTGGGCACATTAGATTCATTCAGCTTCATGATGGAAAATCGTTGTTCACAATCACAGCGGCATGTGCTTCCAAATCAAGTAATCGAGAAACGAGAATTCTTTACCAAAACTGGATAGGTTTCTTCCTTTAACCATGATTTTAAATTAAGTATTCATCTTTCCCGGTATTTCTCTTTCATGACGTCGTTTGACTTCCAATCCATGAGTTTAAGCTGAAGCTCCGCGTCTGTAATTTCTTCTACTTTCACAGAGAATGGTCGTTGCAACAACAAAAGTTGTTTTTCGCAGATATTTAGATTTTGGAAGTGTTTCGCAAAACTTTCGGTGAGATCTTCGCGAATTTTAGCATATTTTTCGAAGTCTGGAAAGAAAACAACTTCTTTTTTCGTCACAAATGAAGGCATGCACGTAGATTGCATCATATTTGACAGTAGAACTGACATTTGTATTGAACCAGATTCTATTTATTTTGAAAAGCTTTAACGTCATCGAGCAATTCAGGAAGCAACTGTTCTACCTCTAGCATTTCTACTTAAAAGCATTAGATTTCTCTCTCTATCAAAAATGTTTCCTAATTCTTCTAGAAAAGCGAAAACCCTCCATCGCATTAACATTCATATCTCCGAGTAGTGAATTAAATATTTATATTGTGCGTTAATTTCTTCCAGAAACGATTGAAATTGGCGGTGTTTCAACCCTTTTGCACGAAATTCGTTTACACATTTCACTACCATTTCCATTATATGCGTCATTTTATGGATCTTAGCTCAAGTAAGAAACTATCTACCTCAAGTAAGAAACTATGTTAATGCATACAAGAGCTACAACTGTTTAGAACTTGTAACCAAACCTACTAGAATAACCCCAAGTAGCTCTACCTTAATTGATCACATTTATACTACCTTGCCATTAGATAAAGTAACCCCTGGAATATTAATCAATGACCTTTCTGACCATCTTCCTATCTT
>Ga0210059_1007717_pt1 | contig 17054 bp, 10 predicted proteins | sample Ectturendosymbi2_FD_188042 | JGI IMG/M metagenome (GOLD analysis project Ga0210059, IMG submission 188042) | Ecteinascidia turbinata endosymbiont from Florida, USA - Sample 2 (SPAdes) (version 2) | ecosystem: Host-associated > Tunicates > Ascidians > Unclassified | place: Key West, Florida...
TTTATGTGTTTTGAAAAGAGGGTAAGCATAAGCTGGAGTATTACAACGAAAAAATTTTGCAATAGCTCCGGGTATTTTACGGTATAATTTTTCGTATAATTTCATACCAGTGGTATGTAAAAGCATAAAATCATTGACAATTTTCAGTTTACGGAGTTTTATCATTAAACTATTACAAGTCTCTCTGATCTGTTCAAAATGTTCAGAAATGGTGCAACCATTAATCAATTGTTTACGGATTGAAAATGCTGAAAATCTTTAAAAAAAGGGTTGAAAGTTTGAAAAAAGACAACCGATTTTCTTCAAATACAATCTTTGAAAAAAATCACTAGATTGCAGTGAAAAATCACCAGATGAGCCCAAAAATTACTAGATCTAGTGAAAAATCACTGGGCGTGGCTCCAATGTTTGCCAGCAGTGGCAGATTGCGGAACTTGCTAGCGGATTGTTGTACTCTCGGTCTTTATTGCGTAACAATATCACGGCAATAAATCTTCAAATGTTGACTTAAAGTTACGGTAGTACTAGCAGGCGTTCTGCCGCATGTGCCCAGGGCTCGTTTTTTCCACCCATATCTGTTTTTTTAGTCGACCAGTGTGTCTAGGTAATTATGAAAAACTGTGTGATATCTGTGTTTTTTCAAGTGATAAACTCATCAGCAACTTCAATGTGTTCAATAATACGAAGATAACTTTACATTACAGTGTTTACATGCGCACATCAGGTGAGAAAGTACGCATATCGGATGAAGCAGAACGTGTTCAATCAGTTTCATATTCTCAAAAAGATCATTGTCAGGGCTATATACAGTGGTTTATTTAAGGGAAGGCAAGCGAGGCATTGCCTCGGGTCCCCCTTTACATCTGCAATGTGTACAGTAGCCTGCCTTGCTTTCAAAGGGGCCCAACAGCAACTGTAATGTACAGTGCATCCTCGATTAACAGGTCGGGTTCAACAGGGAGGTACATTAAATTGTCTAAAATCTACACGTTTTACAGTGAAAAAAAAAACTGTTTCGTTTAGCATTTAAATTGTTTTGTGGCTAAGCTTGTTGTCATACTAGTTTCATTTTTTGGTTCTTTTTTCTTTAGTTTCTTTTAAGTGTGATGTAGGTGGTGGACGGTGGGCACCCTACAATAGATACTTTTCTTATCCGGCCAAGATTTGCCCCGAGCCGCCCCTGGTGAGTGAAGAATTCCAGGGCAAGCGCAAGTTGCTCAAAACTCCTGAATGTAAAAAGTATATTCAATACGGTAAAAAATTCTGAGCAACTCTGTTTTTCAGGGCAAGCGCAATGTTGCTCAAAAATCCTGGATGGTAGAAAATATATTTATTACAGTGAAAAATTTCAGGGCAAGCGCAAAAATCGTGAACGGTGAAAAAATTTTGAATAGTGTATATTCAATTGGGGACGATCCGTGTAATTTGGACTAGTGTAGTGTGTAATCTGGACCAAAGTCGTGATTGGTCATAATGACTTTGATCTGGACCAAGCCCTCGTTTTCTGCAAAAATCGAACTATCGGATGTCGGTAGTTCAACAGCTTGATATAAGAATTTGCTCTTTCTTTGTTCGTTTTCGAGTTTGCGCTGGGTAGAGGTGCAGGGGGTTAACATGATAGATTTTTTGATTAACAAGAGTTTTAAAAGCGGACCGCACGGTCGTGCAGATTGCTTGTATCCTTTGAGTGCGCGTCTTTAAGCGCCTTGCTCAAGTGCACTGCAGCGATAACACAGGCAGGTTTAGGGAGTCAGACCATACGAACCGGAAACGTCGCTTTTAAAACATAGCGTTGCGTCATCGAAGTCGCGTACATACTTGCATCAGTAAAAGCAATTACCGTAAAATTTCTTGTTTGGGAGAAAACAACACGCAAGGAACTTCCGCCCCTTGAGTTAAAAGCAAGTTAACTACAGAATTTGCCTGTAACGGCACCTCTAGGGGATTGCATGAAGAACATTATTGCCGAATGGATATTATAAGCGAATTGAAATGCATATAAAAGATGCCATCGCAACCAAACAAAATGCAACGTTATGGGCGAATTGACGTTGCAGAGGAAGCCGTTATAAACGAATTCAACTGTATAGAACAGATTTACATAAATTTCCAAGCTCCATTCGGATTAAACTGAAAAGTTAGTATCAGGGCAATTGTCTACTTTTAGGGCAAAATTTTTCCGTCCCTCCAGTAAAATCCCTTCCCGTACGCATATGATGATGGCGACCAACTACAATAGTTGTTGGTGCATTGTTTCGGTGTTCGCGTGTCATCAGTATTGCTTTTGTGTAGCAACAAAAATCCTGTGTGCAACGTGTACAAACCAAGCACACAAAAAGTAAGAACTATAACTGGTAAAACGTTCATCGCCAAATCCTGCTTTAAAATTCAGGAAAATTAATTGGCTGTTGATCTCATGATAAATGCATTGGAACTCGCAAGCATTTGAAACCTTGATCGTAACTATTTGCTTGTCTCTGTGCGCCAAAGGTCACCCACATCTGATTTATCTTTTACCGTTAGCTGTTTACCTCAAAGTTTGTTAGAATGTCTTCATTTCTCTCACACTACTGGATCCCTGTATGAGTGACGTTACCGTTGTGGCGCTGTTGGAGTGTTTTGCTCCACTAGTGCTGGTCGTGTGCAAACACTTATTCTGTAATGCGCTATGGCTAGCCATTTTTTACGCCCTTAAAAACGGCCGTACATTAATGAAAATGCTTTGTCTGCTGAGTGACGACACTTTGAAAGACGGCCTAACGGACGTGTGGAAGCAGGCTAGGCTCAGCGTGTGGAAGCAGAATACAAGCAGTGCAAAAAATAAAAATATTTTGAACTTACTCCCGGCCATAACCTAACGCGACCGGCAATAGCGAAAAGGTTGTGCACCCTTGTTTCGCAAGCATTAAAATCCACGTTCGTCGTGAATTCTCCCTAGAACTTCCTGCGCCGTTTTGATGACCTGCTTCGACAAAACACAAAGAAATTGTTTTCACGTGAGTCTATGCTTGCAAATGGAATCACACCGTTAACACACGATGATCCAAGGTACATCGCAGTAGCGAAGAAGTTGCGATGTTCCAAACTGCGTTCCAAGTAACAGAAACATTGAACCAGCTAATACTTTTTGGTAGTTGGTGACTATTTTTTAAAAAAGGGAACATGCATCCAAAATCAGCAGATCGACATCGACAGCGTGAAAGTTTTAAACAACTTTCCGAAAGTTTGTCGCTGTGTTGCGAAGCCCACCTATGTTGTTCCAAACTTGATCTCTACGTGACCTTACGCCCCCTCACTAAAAACCGCGACTGCCGAATATTAAATAACACTACCGATCACACTAAATGCCCGCCGTGTATTAAGCAGTGCGATGGAAGGGTATTGACCGAAACAAATCGGCCTGGAAGCAACGTTTCGAGTCCGCAATGCGCCAATTTAGTCACGTGTAGCGAGCCCGCGTCCAAAAAACATGCACTTTAGAAATACCGAGGTAAAGAACGATTGAAAAAAGAATGCGGTAAGTGCGGGCTGTGTCAGCGTAAAAGTGAAAATCGCTTCGTTCGTTAATTAAAAGTAACTCTATTGCATTACTAAACTTAATTGTTGTTTGTTTCTGAAACGAAGCCACGTCCAGACAGATCAAATATTAAAGAAACGAGATGTCAGTTTGCAATGTGAAGATCAGTCGCTTAAAACGGCAGAATGAATTGCCGCTTTGACAGACACCTTTAGCCAATGAGCTTTTGATTAATTCACGCACACGCTTCCGTTAGAACTCGCAAACACACGAACTGCACCGGAATCTGAACGCTGTTAAAAAGGGGGCAAACGGGGATGGCACACGACCTGGTCAACCGGAACAGTCGTTAGATCAAAAAAATAGCGGTTAAAGCGGTTTAGCCGTCACAGTATCAAACTGGTCGGTTTTACTGGCAACTGACAAGACATTGCACAAAAGAAATGGAATGTGCGATCTACTGCAGTTCCCGGTCCTCCAGATAGCGGTATTCGAACGTAAAGCCCTCTTTCTTGCGCTGTCCCCACTTTTCGTAGTCAAAATAGATGTACGTTCCCTGCTCGTACTCATCCGTAATCGTTTTTGGCTCCTCGTGACGCTGGAACCACATCATATACTTCGTGTGGAACCTCCAGGACTGCTTCTTCAGTGCCTTGGCCGCCATGTACTGAGCCTTGGTAGCTTCCATGTAGTAAAAGATGAAGAACAGCGTCTCGGTGGAGAGTCGCATGTAGAAGTCGATCGTGTCGTGGTATGGCAACGGTGACTGGTGGTAGTAGGTGGGTGTGAGGCACGGGTTCCGCGGCAGATAGTGACGCAGCCTCTCCGCGTCGGAGGGATGTGGCATGTGCCTCCAACAAGCTTCCAACATAGCTTGTTGATACATGTTGTCTTTACTCAGTGATGTAGGTCCCAGAGGTGCAACTCCGAGCAACGGCTGGATGCGCGCCTCCCCTCCTCCGCTCGTTACTTGCTGCGAACTCTGCTGAGACTGTATCAGTGTTGAGAGATCGGCTCTGGATTGTCCGGTACCCGATGTCAGCGTTTCTGCATTTGTCTGCGGAAACACTGGTGATGTTGCCGCGTGTTGCTGCTCCAGACCAGCCTTCACCACAGCTTGCTCCGCCATATTTTTTAACGTAAGACCGCCCAGAACAGGCATATCCGAAGCCTGGGGGCCGTTTGGCAAGGTTGCTGCCAGGCTGGAGGCAGTGAATGTAGCAGGAGTTGGAGCAGTTGAATGTGGTACTCCATCGCTTGCAGCTTCAACGCCAACAGTTGCACTCGGAACCGACGTGGCCACATCTCCGTTTGGTTTGAGTGACAGCGAAGCGACACTTGTCACGATGCTGTTCACCGTGCTACGAATTTCGGAATTATTCGCTTCCGAGGAAGTATGGTTGTTAGGCAGCTGCCAGGACGAGCCTGCGTCAGACAGCCTTGACACGTGCGTCTTTTTGGTTGGTGAGGGTAATTCGGTACTCGAGCTTGGTCGCGATGACGAGACCTGCGTCGGCGGCAGGTGGTTTGCTACGACCGACTGCATGCCACCGGCAGCTGCTGCATAAGCCTGGGTGTGTGGTGGGGGGTGCGGACTTTTTACGGGCTGCTTGTTCGTTGAGCTTCCTAACGTTGTGGGCGGTGCGGTGAAGGACGGAAGTCGTCCTGATGAGGAATTCGAACTGTTTGATTTACGTGGTGAAACAGTTTCATCAGACTTATTACGCTTTTTCTCATCATCTTTCGAGTTTGTTGTGGTCGAATGATTGGTAGCGTTAAGCGGTGACGCAGGAACGTCTCCAGATTTCAACGAGACATCGTCATCCTCTTTTGGCGTGACAGTGCTGTTAAGTTGCTTGTCGGCAGGGGAAGCAGCAGAGTTTGACAAAGGGTTGGCAAGGGTCTCGTCCAAGCCCATATCTTCATAAATGAACTCGTTGTCTTCGTAATCAGGATCCTGACAGGCTTCGAGATAATATTCTATGTCGTCACGAATGATGTTAATTTTGTCCGGTTGTATGGTTTCATTGTCGAGCATTCTCATCAACGTCTCCAGGTTGCGAATATGAAACCTATGCTTTTCCAAGATGGTCTTCAACTCGTCGATGCGCTCCTGCTTGTCACGATCAAGCTTTTTCTTGCGAGACTGCATGCCCGTTGACTCTATCTCACTTTCAAACATGTCTACCTGCCTGTTGATGGCATCGATCGTTACCTGAAGCCATTGCATTGTTTCCTCCTTTTCCTTCTGTGCAGGATCAACCTTTTGCGCTTGTACCAAGCCTTCTTTGGAGTAAGCCTTAGTTTTCGTTTCTCTTTCAACGACTTTGAAACGTTCCATTTGTGTTTCAATTAGCTTCCGATTTTCAAACAAAACCTTTTTATCCTTAATCTCATTCGAAGCAGCCCAGGTTTTTAGCTGATCCCGCAATCGTTGCAATTTCTTTATTTCTTTTTTCAAGTCACTCTCATATTTGTCTTTCTGGTTAGTGTTATTTGCATTATAAAGTTTTTGCCAAATATCTTCGAATGTTTCAACTCCCTCCACGATTTTTTTGAAACATCTGTCCATTTCACCTTGCAACTTGCGTTTGTCAGCCATATTGAAATTACCAGTACTAGTAAAAATTAGCAAAATGGGAAAAAAACAAAATGCTGACAATAAAACCACACTGCTTGAAGCACAGAAATGCTCAAACTATAACAAATATCAAGTTTCTGTTGTTGCAACCACTCGGTAGGCACAGTGTGCTTGCCTCTCAGGTGCTCTGATCACAAAACACTACCAGAAAAAAATTTTCTCACTTTTGCCAGTTATAAAAATTTCTAACTAACTGCAGTTTATGTAGCTAAACTAAAGAATTTCATCCATTACCTCAACATACGCAAGGGGTCCAACCAAATAACGAAAATCAAAAGCAATATTTCATGTGCATACATACAAATCTGAAACATGGCATTATGACACTTAAGCACAAGAACTTTACAAAATTAAACATATGTGAAAGATTGCAAATAAATTACATGACAAGCTGTCCACAGACCACTGCATACTTTAGCGGTTTCTGTACTCTTCAATAAACATCTATCAAAAAAAATCAAAACTTAAAACATGCAGGTTGACTAGAAAGTACCTCTAGTAGTGAAACAGGAGGGGAAAGCCAAATCTAAAATGAACCAAAAAGGCTCCTGAAAACCTAACACCAATGTATGCACACAATAAGCAATGCACGCCCTAGCAATGCCAATTGTTTTTGACTACATTCTGACATGACCTCATTAAAATAACTTTTGTTTTTGAAAACTACTAGGTACAACAGTTTACAGGAATTTACATAAGTTTCACAAAACAATTTTAATCGTTAACTCGCAATAATGACAATCTATATTACATAATAATTTAAAACTTTAACTCTTAGTATAAAGAAAATATAGCTGCAATGCTTGTTTGCTTGGCTAACAAATGTGAACAGTGCCAGACAGCAATTGATGCAAAGGTTCTGTTCTAATAAGCCTTATGCTTGTAATGTGCTTATCCAGTGGTGTGGAGAGGTTGTGGTAACAGCAGGTTTTTTTTAAAGAAAGTGTTAGGAGCTCAGTGTGAATCTGCAAGGACCTGATTTCTCTGATTCTGGGGACCCGATTTTCTGATTTTAGGGACCCGATGATAATTTTCTCTGATTCTAGGGACCCGATTTGGAATTCTAGGGACCCGAAAATGCATTTAAAAAAACTTGGTAACAGTATAGCCCATGTTACCAAATGCTCATTTCAAGCAAAATGAAGGTTGAAAAATACAACTACGCAAAATGAAGGTTGAAAAATACAACTAATCCCCTGTAGTGAGATGAAACTTACACGACTGATATTAGGAAACAATGTATCATGAAGGAATTTTATTTGCATAAATTACTACCTTTTTGGGGCAAGCACACACGACATTTCCAAGCTAACACTATACTGTATTTACTTTTTTCAAATGCTCAGCAATTTCATTTACTAACACTGTACAACTACTACATGTAGACTGTGTAATTAACTTATAAACTTCAACTTTTGAAGCAAGCGTTTAAATAGCATTAGAGTAATCTGTGACACACTGATAAGCACAGAAGTAAAAGTTTATTTTGTAAACTTGTATTGTATTCTGCATTTTATGTACCTGTTGTGGGATGCATTAGAAGTAGTGAAAGTGTTGCAGTTGTAATACAAAAAAAATTATGATATGGATCACAGGAAAGCTTTTGACCATTTCCACAAACAACATTTTCAAGGGCAATAAGTTGAAGATGTCGGGCCGCATACCTTCCCTGCCACACCAGAAATTTTTAGGCACCCTACACAATTGTGACTTATGTGTTTCCTGTGAACTCGGTGTTATGAAACAGCCAAAGCCCAATTAAGCTGTAGATTATATGCAATTTGAAGCAAAATAGTGATGGATTGCATATATGTCCCAATTTGCTTGAAAATGCATTGAAAAACAAAAAATCGTTTTCCCTTGAAACACTCCACAAAATAACCGGCTATTGACAGCATATATTGTTTGTGCTGAATTCTAATCAAACATTGCCCATGCTGTACATATTCTTAGAAGCTCCTTAACACTTTGATAGCCAGCGTACAATATATTCGTACTTTGATTTCGGCCTAAAAAACAGCAGTTTTCGGTTGCCTTACCAACGCCCTAGCTCTTTTGCCAATTGTGCTAGAGAGCTGTTCAAGGGCTCAAATGGATCGGCCAGTCTAGTAGATTGCACTCGAAAAAAATTTTTGGGTTAGGGGGTGCAGATTTTTTGTGAGTGGCATCATAAGTGAAGTAGTTCTGCGGTCATTTTGGCTCATGTTGCCTGGCCTAGCGCCCAAACTCCAGACCAAAGTGTTTCGCTGAAGTTTGCATTAGAAACTAGGCTCGAGTCCGAGTTTTTTGAGCCTTTGATCGACTTTCTAGCGTTACTGGTGCAAAAGTTATGATCTAAAATAAACAAATTAATTAATTAGCTAATTAGCTAATTAGTCAATATTTTTACTAACTGACATCATAATTTTTGAACCTGAAACCCCAGCAGGTCATCCAAAGTATCAAAAGACTCGGATTGTAGCCTAGATTAAGTAAAAACTTCAGCAAAATACTACCACCTAACAGTTGGCGCCCAGGGCCAGGCAAAGTGGGCCAAGGTGGCCTAAAAGTCCTAAACTTATGACGTCACTCACAAAAAACCCATACCCTCAAGCAAAAAATTTTTTTCGAGTGCAGACTAGAAGACTTGCCGTGTCTTTAGATGCTTCGACCAGGTCCGTAATTTGTACAGGAGCGGAGACGTTCCCACGCAAAGCCAAGTGCGTTTGGGCGTTTTTATTTCCGAAAATCTCCGAAAGCAGCCGGACGCCAAAGTGTTAAAATTTAATACACAATATGTCTACTTGAATTTTCCCACTTATCATCACAAACATAAAATTTGATCTAATCATGCTGCACTTGAACATGGAGTGTGTGTTTGTAGAAAAGCAACATCACATGCAACACAGTTTGACAATCGTCCAACTTGTAAAACAAAATATTTCCAGCTTTTCTGGTGCCAATCTCTTCAAAGTTTATAAGCACAGTTAACACTTTCGCACCCAGGTTAATTCAAGCGGTTCGTGAAAAATCAGCTGGATCATACGTGGCTTTGGGTGGGAATTTCTCTGGTCCAGTAAGCGCTACAGACCCGGTCATAAGCTCAAAAGACTTGGCAAGTCTTGTAGTTTGCACTCTAAAACATTTTTTTGGTTGGGGGCTGCAGGTTTACTGTGAGTAACGTAATAAGTAGAGGACTTTTAGGCCCCCTTGGCCAACTTCACCTGTTCCTGGGCCTAAACAGCTAGATGGTAGTATTTTGCTGAAGTTTTTATTGGAAACTAGGCTACAATCTTGAGTCTTTTGATGCTTTGGATGACTTGCTGGGGTTTCGGGTTGAAAAGTCATGATCTAAAGCAGCTATGTCCAACCTGCGGGTCACGTGCAGCACAGTCGAGAGTTTTGTGTGGCCCAGTGTAGGTTTTCGCTGTAGTAAAAGCGTTCTATATTCTGACAACCTGTCCTTATTTTGATAATCTTAAATTTGACATTTTTGATGCAGATGGTCCTCAGTGACACTTTATCACGTCTCTTACCATTGCTGCTACAATTTGAACACTTTCAGTACCTTTAAGCAAAACGTTGTTTGCTAAGATCAAAGTAAGCCATTCTATGTGCGGCCCTCATTAATCGTTATTCAATGTGCGGCCCTGGTGAAGATAGTGACATAACTTTTGTCTCAGTAAGCCATTTGGGTTGGACATAGCTGATCTTACGAAAAAAAATATTTGACTGATTAGTTAACAATTTGAGAGCAGGCGTATGATATATTCGTACTTCAATTTCGGCATAAAATACAGCAGTTTTCAGTTGCCTTCCCTACGCCCTAGCTCCTCCGCTGATTGCGCTAGAGAGCTGTTTAAGGGCTGAAACGGATCGGCCAGTCTAATAGATTGCACTCGAAAAAAACTTTTTGGTTGGGGGTTGCGCATTCTTTGTGAGTGACGTCATAAGTGAAGTAGTTCTGGGTTCATTTTGGCTCATGTTGCCTGGCCTAGGGCCCAAACGATAGACCAAAGTGTTTCGCTGAAGTTTTCATTGAAACTAGGCGAGTCCGAATCTTTTGAGCCTTTGGTCAACTTTCTAGCATTTCTGGTTCAAAAGTTATGATCTGAAGTAAACAAATTAATTTATGATCTAATTAGTCAAATGTTTTTACTAACTTACATCATAACTTTTGAACCCGAAACCCCAGCAGGTCATTCAAAGTATCAAAAGACTCAGATTGTAGCCTAGTTTCCAGTAAAAACTTCAGCGAAATACTACCACCTAACGGTTGGTGCCTAGGGCCAGGCAAAGTGAGCCAAGGTGGCCTAAAAGTCCTCTACTTATGATGTCACTCACAAAAAACCTGTACCCTAAAGCAAAACAATTTTTTTCGAGTGCAGACTAGAAGACTTGCCGCGTCTTTTGAGACATTTACCGAGTCTGTAGAGCATACCGCACCGGAGAATTTCCCACGCAAAGCCACATGCGTTTAGACGTTTTTTTTTGCGAAAATCCCCGAAACCAAGCAGACGCCAAAGAGTTAATTAGATAAATAATTAATTTGTTAATTTAAATCATAACTTTTGAACCAAAAATGCTAGAAAGTAGATCTAAGGCTCAAAAGACTCGGACTCAAACCTAGTTTAAATGAAAACTTCAGCGAAATACTTTGGCCTAGCAGTTGGGCCCTAGGATAGGTAACATGAGCCAAAATGGCCCAAAAACTACTTCACTTATAAAAATTCCACACCCCCAACCCCCAAATTTTTGTTCTATAAAATAATGGCAATAAAAACAATAAAAACAAACTCAGTTTATTTTTATTGCCGTTATTTTATTCCGCTTTATCTGTTCTCCCTTATCTAATGTGCCTCTTCAACGGAATCAGTGTTATCACCATGTCATCCAATCACACGCGTTTAGTGAATTTCAATGCTCCCCTGCTTGAGTCGCCATTTGCCCTGATGAAAGCCTGCTGTCAGTTGGCTGAAACGTTGGTGTCGTTTTTACTTTTACAACAGTTGAGCGAAGACTTTTATTATTACTAGTCCTGTTGGCTGGTTCTGCAAAATGATCAGTAAGTAAAGTTAGTGAAACAATTTCAAGGTAAAAATTATGTATAAGTGTTTTAGATATAAAGCATTAGTATTCATTAAATCAGACTCTTCTCACATGCCCTGCAATGGGTAACAGGAACAATGTTACCTTGTGAACCCCGTGGTTGGGCCCTAGGCCAGGCAACACGAGCCAAAATGACCCTAAAACTACTTCACTTATGACGTCAGTCACAAACAATCCGCATCCCCCAACCAAAAAATTTTTTTTCGAGTGCAATCTACTACACTGGCCGATCCGTTTGAGCTGTTGAACAGCTCTCTAGCGCAATCGGCGGAGGAGCTAGGGCATTGGTAAGGCAATGAAAAACTGCTGTTTTTTAGGCCAAAATCGAAGTACGAATATACTGTAGGCCGGCAGCCAACGAGTTAAATGACTGAACTAAGCAATTGCTATGAAAATAGTCCAAGCTGTAGCCGTGCACATAGACGATCCAGAGTAAAAATTTAACAGATGAATTGCTTTAGCAACAACCTCCAATGATGATCATAAATAAAAGTTGCAAGAAACTAACAAGTGGTAATAGTAGGCTACTGAAGTTAACTCAACGATCGATTAGTGGTTGAGCATTTTCACCTCCTTGATGTTGTTTCGCCCACTATCACCCCAAGTTTTTTTACCCTGTTGCCCCTCAAAATTGCCCAAATCGGATGATTCCTCCAAGTTTGAGAACTACTGTGTTAGAGCCTGTAAGTTATTGAATGCTGACTTGGGTGTAAAACGACTTTGTGACTTGATTTTCATAAGTTGTTGTAACTACTTATAAGGATATACTTCATCCAGGTCATGGGAATCTAGAACAATTTATTGAAAACATTTTTAGCCTTCTGTTGCTAAACACTTTTTTTCACATTCAGGTAATGTGACACAAAGAGTTGCACTTTTCATAAAACAGAAGTGAAAACACCAAAGTTGTGACAGAAGCAGGGACACATCCAGGGGGTCTGTTTGGCTGGTGTAATGACAGGCCCTCTTTGTGCCACAGGTGGTCAGCATTAAAGCCGATAAAATATCAAACACTGTCACTGCAGGTCTCTAATTAGGGCGGTTTGGAACAGGCAACAGCATTTCCCTTCAAATGTTGCATAGTACTATTACAAAACAGCAACGTTCTTTTCTAGTCTAAATAGCCCCTGTGTAATGACATGAAACATTCCACATTTTGGAACACTCTAAATTGATATTGCGTTGAATGCACATGTTTCAGAATTTCTTACTTTGGCAGTGCCAGCTCCAATGCAAGCAAAGCTGTCAGATGCTCGTACACTGCCACACACATGCAAAGCTGTTTTGTAATATTTTGCTTCAGGGCCAGAGGACACACTCTCCAATTGCAATCGTTTTGTGTTGCAATTTCAGCCTAAATTTTATCTGCTGTTTACACCTACTAGGTTATCACTAAATCAAATAAGTTTAGGCCTTCCTCAGGGTAATGCCAAGTAATACCAAGCCACATAATGAAGGGTTTTGGTTACCAACATCTACTCACTCTTCATGTTTTACATTTTAAGTACCAGTGGAGCTTTTGTTCATATTGCATTAATTTGGGCAATGATACCTAGTTTTTTTTGGTCATAATGTCCAAAAACATTGACTACTGAATATTGTTGTATATGGCAAATTTTAATAATAATAATATGGAGCAAATGACTGAAATGTCTCAACGAAAATCAGGGTTCTTGTGGTTTTTTTCAAAAAAGCCCACCTAAAAAAACAATAAAAGCCACTAAAAAAAACACTACTTTTTCTTTAAAAAATCTACTAAGTAAAAAATAAAATAAGCAGCCACTTGTACAGTTAACTGTAATTTTTTTTTATCAAACAAAACAAACAGTGTAATGAAATTTGAAGGACTTAAAAAAGAGAAGAATAAAATGAATGGTTTGAGTAAATTATACTGGTATCTTCTTCAGCTCTGTGAAATTGGTATATTTTAACCAATTTTTCTGCCTTTTCTGCATCCCAAGTATTTCTGATGTTGGACCATACCAAAACATACGATGAAAAAATACACTCCATAGATGCTGAACTAGAAAGGCATGCGCATAAACTTAACATGAACCTGCAGAGTTTGTGTGGGAATGGCTTTTTTCTGTTTGCTGTGTACATGCTTGCCAAGCCTTACCTCTTTGGAATGAGCTGACCAACAACACTTTGCGAAAACAAAGATGGGGTACATTTCTTTACCCTCAATTTTGAATGCCATAATAGGTATAACATGCTATCATTGTGTAATTCTGAAAATGGTGATATTGCATGATGTAATAAAATTAATTCTTAATTGTTTTTTTCCATTTTCTTTACAAAAAGAACAAAATCTTGTTTCTTCTAAGAAAAAAAAAAAGCAAAATTTTTTTCTAACAACCCAAAAAAAACAGGCCGCTGTTTTCTTCGAAAAAAACAGGTTTTCCACAACCCTGATGAAAATAAAAACCAGATTGAAACACATAATTTGTATTACAGACATTGCGGTAGTTTGTTATTTGATTGCTACTTTATGAGCTGTATGGCAAAAGCAACCAAAATATGACCTACCCTATTAAGAAAAATAATAGCACAACACAACCTCTCCTTTTCAGTTATAGTGATTGTTGCATATCTACCTATGCAATGGACCAATTCAAAGCCTCTCCTATAAAAATGTGTGTGCAGCATTAATTTCCCACGATACCTTCTGATTTCACAAAAGTTGCTTCAAAACAGTGCAAATTGTTTGTCCAACAGTACAATTTGTGCAGTTGCTACAATGAAATAATAATGGAAGGCTCTTACTGCAACTACATGCTGCGCATCATGAGACTTTTCTTCTAACACAGAGATATGAAACAAGTACACTGAGTGTAGAAACTTATTTGGTTAATAGTCACTGATTGATATCTGCATCATTTTAGCTGTATCAAATGAGATTCAGAACTGTTAAGGGATCAACACCTGGTGGTTTGCAACTTGCTTTTGGAAAATTCAGCAGAGCCCACTTGAACACGCAGAACTAGGAGGCCCTACCATACCAAATGGGAGACCTTGCTAAACATAAGATGCAAGCTGTTTGCAAACAACGCAACGTCAATTGGATGTAGAAGAGTGGTGGTTATTCAAAGTTCCTGTTGTTTCATCAGCTTTTTGGGTATGTGAACAAGAATGACTTGGTATGGCCAAAATGCAATCTTGGAATAATTTAGGACCTAAGCTAGATTCTGATTACTGGAGAGGCAGTGAAGCATTCTGGCAAATTATGCAGTGTCTCCATGGCAAAAGAGTTAATACTGCTAGATCCATCAGCGACTATAACAGTATCTTACTCAACAATATGCGGATCCTTGGCAGATGGAAGAGTATTTCAAAATCTTGTGAACCCAGTTAATCTCATGCCATCAAACACAACAGGAAGTCCAGTTTGGAAAGAAAAACATCACTACAACTGAGGTTTTCTGCCAAAACACTGAATGACTGAAGGCTGCCAATTGTGATGAAATTGACTTGAATTGCTTAAAGACTTGTGTGTCAAGTGGCCTGGCATTCTGGAAGGGCACTGAACAATGACAAATTGGGGTGATCATCCACTTACACAAAAGAAAATGTAACAAACATTGGTATTACCCTCATTATCCAATCCACCCTGGAAAAGTGTATGTCAGTGTCTTTAAAAATGATGTCATAAGATATTTGAATGTGCGCTGGAGGATAATAAGTGTGGTTATCATCCTCATCCTAAAGATCTGTGAGAATGCCATCTACACTTGTTTGTCAAGACAAAAAAAGATTTAGGGAGTTTTGCAAGAGTGCACAGCGTCAATGACTTTCTATTACTAGCTATCAAGTCACTGTATTCCTGCTGAGAAGTTTGTGTCCTTTCCAGCAATGTTAAATCACAATCATTCACTGTATGTGTTGGCCTCCGGCAAGGACTGTGCTATCAACACTGATATGGGTTTCACTGTTGGAAGCTACATGTTCAACTGTTTTCTGAGTGTTTGCTCAAAGATTATCATTGCATGCATCTTCTGAACAGGATTTTCAAATGCACTAGAGTTTGTAGCTGCATGTCATCAACTGGAATGAAAATTACCACTAAAATGACAGGTATTGTCTCTCCAAATGCCCAACTCTACATCTGCACCCTCAAGTAAGCAACAATACATTAAAAAGTTGAATTACCTTGGGGTGGTATTGAAATGTGACAAAAGGCAGAACAATGGGATTGATACACTGATTGGAGGTTGAACGAAGAGATTGATACACAGATGGCAAAGTAAACATAGTATTACATGCGTTTTGCCGTTCCGTGGTCAAACAATGTGAGCTTTCAGAAATCTGTCAGTTTTTAAAGCGACCTTTGTTGCAATCCTCACCTATGGTCATGAATTTTAGGTAATGATCAAAATAATGCAATCTCAAGTAAAAGTAGGCAGACATGACTAGCATGATTACATCTTCAACCTGGCTTGGTTTCATCTTGGTTTGGAGCAAAAAAAGTATCATAGGTTGTTATAAGGTATTTTGATACCTACTACTCTTATTAGGGCTGCTCAGACTGACCTTCCTGATAGGAAAAGCAGGTATGAGAAATGACTGATTTTCACTGTCCTTTTTTATGAACTCAAAAATACTCCAAGGTCTGGATCGGTTACACAGGCACAACCAAGAGATAGTAAATAGTGCATTATACATCTAGTATAAGTTGAGATGTATAATGTACTAAGCAAAAGATCTCTTTGGTTTAGACTTTTTCAAATAATGCTGTTTGGTGTGATGATGGTCATACAAGCATTGAGACTGCAACTTGCTGCATTAAAACCCAAATGAAAACAACTCTAGTAATGATCATTGTGAAATGAGTTGGTAATTTACATTTTACAATTATCGAACTGTTTACACTCATAGGTTAAGCTGATTTACATGTTTTGTTTAGGAAGTTAAAAGTAAACTTTGACAATGACCAGTAGGCTAAATCAGGGTTTGGGGAAGCGGAGGATTTTTGAGGTGTTTGTGTAGTCTTCCAACCATTTGCTGGTTACAAACGTATTTGTACATTTGTTTTTGGCTGTTAATCTTACCATTTTTGTTACAATGAATATTCGGGTTTAGCGCAGAATCATCCACCCTAGGAAGAGCCTGAACCCACACTTTATACCACCACCACATGATGAGTATGAAGTTCCAAAATTACACACAGTGTAACTGATCCCCAATTAACTGAAATGCGACCTTCACCTAGGAACAGTCTCCTCACCCTTGGGCTAGATCAGGGGTTGGGACACTGCAGCCCACAGGCCAGCATTTAACACCTTGAGAGCCAGTGTACGATATATTTGTACCTGGTAATCAGCCTAAAACAAGCAGTTTTCGGTTGTCTTACCAACGACATAGCTCCTCTGCCAATTGCGCTAAAGAGCTGTTCAAAACCTCAAAAGATTAGATCAGATTAGTCTTCTAGTCTGCACTTTTTTTGTTGGGGGGGGCGGAGTTTTTGTGAGTGTCGTCATAAGTGAAGTAGATTTTTGCCTATTTGGCTCATTTTACCTGGCCTAGAGCCCAACTGCTAGACCAAAGTATTTTGCTGAAGTTTTCATTGGAAACTAGGCTCGAGTCCGAGTCTTTTGAGCTTTTGATCGACTTTCTAGCATTTCTGGTTCAAAAATTATGATCTAAAATAAACAAATTAATTTATTATCTAATTAGTCAAATATTTTTACTAACTTGCATCACAACTCTTGAACCCGAAACCCCAGCAGGTCATCCAAAGTATCAAAAGACTCGGATTGTAGCCTAGTTTCCAGTAAAAACTTCAGCAAAATACTACCGCCTAACGGTTGG
>Ga0210059_1007718_pt1 | contig 17052 bp, 12 predicted proteins | sample Ectturendosymbi2_FD_188042 | JGI IMG/M metagenome (GOLD analysis project Ga0210059, IMG submission 188042) | Ecteinascidia turbinata endosymbiont from Florida, USA - Sample 2 (SPAdes) (version 2) | ecosystem: Host-associated > Tunicates > Ascidians > Unclassified | place: Key West, Florida...
TTGTGCTTTTTGTTGAATGGTCAACATGTTTCATACTTTGTTGCAAACTTACGCCTTTATTAAAAATGACTTATTCTTGCTTATCTTAACAATAAAATAACCTGTAAAAAATAACAAACAAACTTTACGGTAGTATAATTCACTGTCGAAAATGTAAAGTTTCTACCTTATGTGGTTTTTGCGATATAAAAATTTTTAATGTGTGCAGGACTTTATGGACACCCTGTACTTTTATTTTGGTGGAAGTCTCCAATGCTGTGAGAATAGTGTTTTCTGTGGTCTGGTGCAGCAGATAGTGCAGGATGCTGTCCAAAAATTACCTCTGTTGTATTTTCAGAGGAAATCAGCAAGCTTTGACTTCAAGATGCATTGAATCACTGTTTTTTAAGTTGTCTCACCAGTACATTTTGTAACACTAGAACAGCCAAAACAGTCATTTTCACCATTTCGCATTTTTAAAATACAGTAGAATTTGCCTAATTCGTCACCTCAAGGGGATTAGAAAAAAGTGACGAATTATACAAGCAAACAGGTGAAAACTCTACCACAGCAGGTCGTATACTTTATCATAGTAACTCGTATACATAGTGCTTTACTCTATCTAAACTCCTGCATTTAATCTAGCACGTTTTAAGTCTTTTAATAAACTTCAAAAAGACTTTCTGCGTTCTCTCAATGGGAGTCGGGTCGCGCTTTGCACATCGTGTATAAATTCGATAAACAAATTGCAAGGTGCAACAATTTTTATATAAAGATCCTTAATTTGTTTGAATTCTCACACGTGTTAACTGCTACATCACAACCGAAACTGCAAATGACAGATTAGCCGAACAAAACGTTTCTCAGGGACAGAAAGAGGTGACAAATTGAGCGAATTTGACGAACAGAAATGTACACAAAAGATGGGAAGTCTCCCGGGACCGACGAAAAAGTGACGAATTAAACGATGACGAAATAGACAAATTCTACTGTATTACCATTTTGCTCATACATATCAGACCGCAGTGAAACTTATTGACATCTATAGAAATTTAAACTACCCCCAATTAATCTCTAGGGGTTTACCCATGGGTAACAGCAGGCAAATTTTTGGGGGTGCCAACCTTTCCCGTTTAAGTAGCAGTTGGTTACTCATCATTAGAGATCGACCGATATATCGGCCGATATTTGGGTTTTACCGATATATTGGTATCTGTCAAAACGGGCGATTTTATAGGCCTCAGTAGGTGTTGACAAAACGCTGTTATATTCCTCACGCATCCAGACAACTTACGCAAGAAAGCACAACGAAGGAAGTCAAGACAGTTATCTTACAGCAGTTGTGCTCAAGCCGTGGCTCGCGGGCCACATATGGCCCGCGAAGCAATTTTCATATGAAAGAAAACTTAATACTTAAATCATTGCAGATAATTTTTATTGAGATCATTAATTCTTGTGGCCCGCGAAGGGTTTCTGAAAGACAAATGTGGCCCACGAGCCAAAAAGTTTGAACACCACTGCCTTACAGCAACGCTAGCAGGTGCGGTTTCATAAACAAACAGACAAGATTAACCATGGAGCATGCGTGGGCCGTCGCAGCCGAAACAAAAGCATCATCGGGAAGTTTCGCAATGCTTGAAGCCACCACGTGCAGGTGTTGTGTACGAATAAACTCCCGTTGTACTTCCCGAAGTGTTACAGTACGAAAAGTTTGACTGTAACTTAAGGTGTAGAAGTCCAGTCGATGCCTAGTTTAGCTCAGATTAATTTTAAAAAAGCTTGCATGAAAAATGAATTGCGTAATGTTAGGCAACATTTATGGCGGTATGAGTGTGATTACAAATGCAATCACTACTCATTAGTGACGACAACGGTCACTGTGAAGCAGTTGCACGTAACATCTTAAAAGCATTCTACTTTAAATTGATATGTTAGGCCTAGCGCGCTGGTTTATACTGTATGCAAGTTAAAATATCGTGTTCGTGGGTTAAGCTAATCCACCTTTTTCACGGGCATGATAATTGTGATCTCACAATCAAAGCTGTTGCAACGTGCTCGTTTGTAGATGTGGCACACAAGTTACGGAAGCGCTACTCCAGCATTTCACAAATACAGTACTTTTGAAGTGGTGATTTGTCGTTTGGTCCGATAGCAGCGCCGTAGTCAGTGTTTATTGTTGCATCACAATTGCTGCTGTCCGTCTGTTAAACACGACCAGCAACAGCAGTGTTTGTAATTGGATCAGAACTACCGTGGCGTTATTGCACAATCATCGGATGCGTAATTCGCACATGTGCACCTTAGCTATTGTCATGGCGACTTCTTATGGAATTTACTTGGGGCGGACAGGCGGTGATAGCCTAATGCTGCTTTTGTTTAGGCTAGGTTGTAGATGACCTGCTAACTTACTGCAGGCTACTTGGTGAAAATGCAGAAATATTGTGCTTTCTGCATGACAATCTTAAACTGCTGATATGGAACTACTGAGTTTTGACAAATCAGTTGAGGTATTTTATTTCATACCAATGCCAGTACTTTAGTTGCAGTAACCAATGCAACTAGTTCGCTTTTTTAAGAACATGCAGTTATTTAATGTTATTGCATTACATCAAAATTCCAAACTTAATTCTTAAAGACTTGGACCCACTGAGTTGCAGAAGAGTCTAAAACAGTGGTTCCCAAAGTAGGCGGTACGGTGAGAAACTCTAGGGGGGCAGTGAAGCAGAAATAAGCGGTCGGGGGGGCGATAGGAGACCAGTTAATAATTACATTTCTGTTGTCTTACTAACTTTGATAAACCAAATGTCATAAACAGTATGAAGATCAAACAAAAACTTAGCGTTTTACTAAATTAAGTTTTATAGTGAAATGCGTGAAAAAATTGTGTTAATGCTAGCCAAAAAAGCATGGTAGGCAGGCGATAGAAATTTGTTTGTCAGAAAAGGGGGCGATTGGGAAACACTGGTCTAAAAGGTTAATTTGTGAAACATACAAAAACAAAATTTCACAAGATTTGTCTAGTACAGTAACTGTTAACAAACATAGACCAAAAAAGTTGCTGTTTTGGAAAAATTTTCATTTTTGGCAATGGTTAATTGAATGCAGTGTTGTACTAAAATTTTAACCTCTTTAACTTGATGCTGCATTTTGTACTTCCTTCTTTTAATTATTCACCATCTTTCAAATTTCAAGCACAGTTTTTCCTTTTTTTAGTTTAAGCACCATAGGCAGTTCTCTTACATTCAGTGTTCTGTTCTTATTGTTTTGTTATTTTAACATTTTTTTTATTCATGGCACTGTGCTTTACAGTGTATACCATGCTAACAAGTTAATCAAATAGCTGCAATTTCAAAAATTTTAGCTCATAAATCCTGATTTTTTAAGTTTTTGTAAAAAGGTAAGGCATAAAATACATCATATTTTTGATAATGAACCAAGATTTAAAAATTTTGGAAATATCAGTTGTCGGTATTGGCCCATGAATGGCCGATATATGGGTATCGGTCTCAAAAAAGCCATATCGGTTGATCTCAACTCTCATGAACTCCAAAACGTGAAGACTTTTTTTATTTGGAGAAAAGGTCACTCAAAGGTGTCGAAACTTCTGTGTCCGAATTTTTGACAAATCAAAACTTTTGGGGGTGTGCTTGCACCCCCAGCTCCTACACCACTAGGATTACCTTTCATTCATATTCACATATGCTTTTCCTCTTGGGAGGGCCATGAGGACAGCAACCCTAGGAGGACTTGGAAGTACCCACCGCAATCTCTGATAATTATGTTGGCTCCACACCAAGATGAGATCAAGCAAGGTCGTTGATTTTATCACCCCATTTCATCTCTCAGCCACTGTCCCGTGGGTGTAGCCAGTGGCACTTGCCTCGCTGATATTTCCTGGATATCATTCATGATATCATATCATTGCTAAGAACTGTATTCGGAGAAGTGGCTCGACATTCAGCGCTTTACGAATTTCATAGCTGTGCACTTTGTCGCGAAGTGTCACGCTCTGGCTTTCTTTTTTCGCTGAGACATTTTGGTCATTTGTCCTGCAATAGTAGAACTCGCCATGACAGTATTCACTAGTCTATATTTATAGTTTCAAACATTGTGACAAAATTGGCTTAATTTTTTTTGGTCTATGACCGGATAAAATTAACCCAGGTCACGCTGTGAACTCTTCGCAAAAGTCCAATATCTTCCACTTGTACTTGAGTTAGCACTCCTTTTTATCGGCTCACTTGTCTGCTTTTTACAATTCTCCCACTGTGTAACGCTTCTGTATGACGATGACCGAATGGAGTTGTTGCTGGTGCCTTGTTTCTCTTCGTTGTTGACTGTGTGTGTCAAATAACACCGACCCTATGATGCGTTGTGATAAATAATTTTTGTGTCTAAAGTAATAACTGTTCGACCAATACTAAAGTTGTCTAGGTGGAGAGTGACTGTTCAATCAGGAACAAAGTTGTTTGAAATCACGATTCACAACTGCCGAAAAAAATGCACATGCACAATTGCATTATCATTATGTGTAATGCAGAGTTATATCTTGAAATAGAACTAATGAGTGCGCAGTGAGTCACTTGTGCTGTGTTGCTATTTGGAAATTCTGTATGTCAGAATAACCAATGCAATTCACCTATGTCTATCGCAGGTGTGGAGTTTTTGACGAAAAACGTTACAGTTGATGGGAAAACCTACACTCTCCAAATATGGGACACAGCAGGACAGGAACGGTTCAAAAGTTTAAGAACTCCTTTTTATAGAGGGGCAGATTGCTGCATACTCACCTACGCTGTGGACGACGCGCAAAGCTTTCACAATATGGGCATGTGGAAAAATGAATTCCTGTATTATGCGGACATACCCTCTGACAACTTCTCCTTCGTGGTTTTGGGTAATAAAGTAGATGTTGATGCTAATGAAAAAGAAGTCAATCGCGCCGACGTCGAAAACTGGTGCAGGGACAATGGTGGCTACCCGCACATCGAAGCAAGTGCAAAAGACGCAACAAATGTGAAGCAGTGCTTTGTGACGGCGGTTCGCAAAACCGTAACTTCTCAGTTGCGACAGGGCGGCGATGCCAGCATCAGCAATATTGCGTCCAGTGCACCCAGCGTGAATCTTAGAACCATGAACACTGGTAACCAGAAATGTTGCTAATGTTTGGCAAGCAGATTATGCAGGAGCTTGATTCCTTACAGTCGACGTTACGCTTTGTTTCAACTGTCCATCTAACGCAATGATTCATTACTGATTTCTCAGTTTGCGTGCTCGTCTACAATGAATATATATTCGAGGTGGTTACTCGACCGCACCGGACAAGTTCAACATAATTTATTATGCTCAGCGAACTGGTACTAGGTAATGGAGAAGCAACAGTTCGAAATTAATTACGATACAGCGAGCGCTCATTAAGCAAAAGGCACGTGAAAAATCCGCAACAACTTGGTTAGCAGTACGCAACGATACGCTGGAATGAAATTATGCGTTTAATCCAATTCTTCACTGTGTATTTTAAAGAGTTTTGCTACTTCGCTGTAGTCATCATAGGATTGATGATCGCGAATAATCTGTAAGAGATAACATAATGATGTAAACTTTCGCTGTTTCATTTTTTACCGCCGAATGTTTTACTAACCTTTCGGGCGACACCCATTCTGCCGAAAACGTTCCATAGAAGTATTCCAACAACAACGTTATCCCGTTGGTAAAACACGACGCCTTTGCCGAAATCGTCGCCTTTCGCTCGCGGTGCTGGTGAGGATTGATCGGAAAGTTGCTTCTCCGCGTTCTCTTCAACTGTGCCAAGATAAGGACTACAAATTTGTATTGTACATGAGAAGTGGTCACGACGGTGCCTTTTTCTTTGTGTGATTAAAGTAAAGTGGTCGCTCTTCCGTAATTCATGCTTACAGTATTGTGTTTCGTCCAAACTGTCAGCGGAGCAAATTTTTGAGCCGTCCGAGTTGTATCGGGTGCTACTTTTTCCAACGATTGCAGGGACAGTGTTACCGTTGCGCTTCGCGCATCTGCTACAAACCTTGACGTTTCGCTTTTGTAGCGTGATTATCATTGCACGAGTATCGTTCTTTTTACAATTCCGATCAATGTGCTTCGTGATTTACAAAGTGTTCGCCTTTTCGCCAACGTGTATGTATATTAAAGAGAAATATCGAACAGCCAATCAACGGAGCCCTTTTTCGGGAAAGAATCAGCCGATTTAACGACACACCTGCGTCAGAGCGTAAGCCCTTTTCTTCAGCAGCTCTTGGTGTGTCTTCGTCTGTTGCTTTAGCAAACACGCCCACTGTTGGTAACCGGGAATCGACTAAACCGATAGCTTCGTAGCCGACCTCAGGACCCAGATCTGACCTAATATGACAATGTACATTCAGCAATTCATTGTTTTTCGCTTGCAAGGAACGAAACGGCATCGCAGCGATACTTGCCACGAATGTCTAATGCAGTGGTTCTTAAACACTTAATATTGCTTACCCCTGAGATGTTTAATTTTCAATAAATAACACATTGTAGCAACGCAAAAGTGACGTCAAAATTCGGATTCAAATGTTCATTAAAAATATACGATTGATAAAGGTTGATACTGTTTTCAAACCACTAACACTTGTAAACCCAACCTGCACAAAAGCGTTTTTGGAGCTTCGATTCTTTAGAAGCAATATCCAATAGTTTTTAGCTTACACTATACCAGGGGTCTCCAAACTTTTTTGTCCGAGGGCCACATGTGCTATTACTCAACAGTCCGAGGGCGTGACATCTTACATAATGTGATTGTTTCGGAAAATTTTATGTTCTACCAAGTCAAAAAATTTTTCGTAATTGTGTTATCTTTTCATTACTGTAGCAAAATGTCTCCGCGGGCCAGATGAAATGGCGGGCCGTAGTTTGGAGACCCCTGCACTAGACTACTGCTGACGACCACGGTCTCTGCGACACCGAAGAATGACGTAACAGATGTGTTTTATTGCAACGTAAGCAAAACACGATAATCTAAATTACCCTAAAAAAAAGCCAAATTCCTCCTTTTGGTTTAATTACCCACAGGTTAAGAACCACTGGTCTGATGCAGGGGGCTCCAAACTACGGTCCGCGAAGACACTTTGTCAATAATGTAAATTAAATATGTTTACGAAAAACTTTTTGATTTGGCAGAATGTAACATACCCCAAAACAATCTAATTACGTAAGATGCCAGGACCTCGGACTTTTGTGTAATAACTTCTGTGGTCCTCGGATAAAAAAGTTGGAACTCATAAACGGCCGAAGCTTCGTACCTAAGGCCTAACGTGGTCTTTATTTGTTTTTTGGAAGTTCGATCGATTGATTACATAACAATGATCATTATGGGTCGTCAACTAACTGTCAGGACGGAAGCGTGCTTGCGAGAGTGGATATGGAGACATTTTGAGTGTTGGAAATTCCGGAATGTTGTACCACATTGAAAAAGGGCCAAACAAAATATTTGCGCCCAAACCACTTCTGAAAGCGGCCAAACTCACAATTTGGCCACAAAAAAGCCAAGTTCCCTACTCTGTTCCCATGTACCACTGTCGCTCGGCGGTGCGATGACGTCATAACTTCAACGACGTCATTAACTCATAAATCTATTAAATCGAGCAATTCTTATGGAATTTACCCACCCGATGTGGAGTATACTTTACGCTGCCCGGTTGCACACGGATTTACGCTAATTTAAAAAACCTAGACATGCAAGGAACATCAGTTGAAAGCTTTCTTCGACAATTTGCACAATGTCTGATAGTATAGTGCAGAGCCCTTCAACCTTTCTCGCCGTAGTACAGGGGTCTCTAAGCTGCGGGCCAAATCCAGCCCGCTAAGCCATTTTCATCTGGCCGCGAAGACATTTTGTCAATAATGAAAAATAAATATATTTACGAAAACCTCAATGATTTGGTAGAATGTAACATAATCCAAAACAATCACATTACGTAAGATGTCCGGCCCTCATGCTGTTGTGTAATAGCTTACGTGGTCCTCTGGCAAAAGAACTTGAGACCTCTGCCGTAGTACTCCGCGGACGCAAGGGGGGAATGCATCTCCCACCAGACGTAAGTGTTAAAACGAGACTTGATTCATTGCAATTCATCGCCAAAGATGTTAAAAAATAACTTAGGCTTTAATTCAGTCAAAGACGTTTGAGTGGTTTGACCTTTTCATCTGTAACATCCTATCCAATTTGAAGGCTTACAAGCTAAGCTCTTAGGACTTTTTCACTCCGTAGGTATACAGTAATCAAATTTCAATCCAGACATTCTATGCTTTTGCTGGTCTGTCAATTCGCATGGTGGACTTCGTATCCATCTCCATCGAAGTACAACCCCCGTTAAGAGCAACGGCGTTTGCCGCGGCCTCAAAACGTGCGGTCAATGTCAAGCTGCAAAATCGAACCTCCGCTTTTCTTAGCACATTTTAAAGCCCGAGCCACAAACTGTAGTCGAAACAACTGCCGTCAGAAAAACGCTCCGTTTAGACGTCAAAGACCTACCAGAGCAGTCTTACAAACACTAATGATGTGGAATACCTTGACGTATATTTGCTTTTTCTTGAATCATCCGACTTACCAAAACATCGACTGATGGAAATAGTGCTTTTGCGCGCCGGTCATATTTTCTCCGGCCAATCGGCCGCTCACAACGGCGTGATCGTGATGCTCGACTCTCCTCCTTCCCAGTTTGACGTCATAGAAGCAAGCTGCGTCGCCGGCCTGCAAGACACAACAACGCAACTCAATGGGATTTCTGATGCTATCATATGCTTTGCATCAATTGACGACAAGGCTAAGGGTGAACATTTACTTTAAAATATTTATAACTGTGGAAACCTAACTGTAAGTTCACGAGTCGGGTGCATCGTTGGACCCAGGAGTGACCAATGGTGAAAATTTAATGGGAGGCATGCCAAACATTGCGTACAAACCAAAACAAGGTGATTTTTACATCCAGCTGACATAAGTCCTACCTAGATTAAACAACGCAAGTGCACCGGAAAGTTTTAGTGAAGATTGTCAACGCTTACCTTCTGTTTTTGGTAAATTGTCCTTTGCCAAACACAAAGCAGGTGTGTTCAGTGGATCTCAGAACCGCGTCCCGATATTGCCATTCGTTGAAAAGTTGAATGACACAGAAAAAAATTTGGGTGTTTATCGTGACAGTTAAAGACGCTTTTTTGGTCATACAAAGTCAGATAACTAAGAAACTTTGGCAAATGAAAATCTGAAAAATTTTCACATACTACGGCACAAAATGAGCGCCAAGCATCATTTCTGATGAATTCTTTGATAAACTCGTGGCTGACAGTGATCAATAAGGCAAACAATTCCAGCAGGATCTCATGACAATGAAACTAATAACCAACGACGATGTGAAGAATAATCAATTAATGAAGCATCCCAAATGATTATCGTGAAAAAAATACAAAAGCAAAGATTACAGGCGTAACGTTTAGTTTGGACAATACCTAGTTTGATATTGTTTTGTATTCGAATGGACAGTCTAGCTCAAGGATTGCATTCTCAAAAGACCATTTGGAGACCTGTCTTTATTAGAAAAGAAAACATAAAGTATGGTACGAGGGAAAGGGGTAAATGAATCTTTCTTAACCATGTTACAATTTCGCCACAAGCTTTAGATTTGAAATTACATCCATAAAATAACTGAACAAGGACAGATACGTGTGTAAGTCAAGTACTCAACATTTATTTCCCAAAACTACAGGGGGCTGCAGAATAAGGATGAAAGAGCCACATGCGGCTCCTGGAGGCGTGGCCAACTCTGGTCTAGATCAATCCCCATATGAGGTGCATTCGTCAAATCGTTTCTAGGAAAACATCACGTCCACCTTAACGAGCCTCATTAAGGAACCTTTCAACAACACTGCATGAAAGACATAATAAACTGTGTGATTTTGCTTTAAAAGTGCACTACCGCTAAAAATAGAAATGCTCAATGGCACAAAAGCTATAGCCGCAGGGAAAAACTTGCTTCAAATTTGAATACAGCACCGCAAAATTAAAGTAAGAATGAGCATCAACGCGAAAAAATTTCGTTCCGCTGTGAATCAGACAAGAGTGGAATGCCTTGAATTTTTTAGCTCGGTGTGCAAGAATCGAGGCCGGTGGACGTGGAAACTTACCACCCATATGTTGGAACGCGCTTGCAACTCGGCGTTAACTCTATAACCGCCGTGAGTTTCATCCACTTCTATTCCGGCCGAATCTGCCAGGCCTGTGTCGATGTTCAGGCCCACGGCGACAACAATGTGATCCGTCAGCACCTGCAACGAAGGAAGTGCCAACCTCAGTCTTTCAACGAAACGTTCGAATCAAATCAGTGAGAAAACTGCATATGTTCGGTCATCGACCGAATTTTTTCAATGACCGAAAAAAATTAAGTCAATTTGGACATGATGTCCGAAAATATAGACTAGTGCAGGGGTTCCCAACCTTTCTCTGACCATGTTTCCTAACCTTTGTCTAACCCCTTCAGCATTTCGACAGACGAGCATGTACCACAAAAATTTCTTGACAAAAACGCTGAGTAAAATATGGAAATCCACATAATTTTTTATACTACAGTAGAATTTGCCTAATTCGTCACCTCAAGGGGATTAGAAAAAAGTTACGATTTAGGCGAAGTGACGAATTATGCAAACAGGTGAAAACTCTATCATAGTAACTTGTATACATAGTACTCTTATTTGTAATAAAATACAAGTTGATGACATTATGGTTAAATACAATTAATTCCTCTACTCTATCTAGATTCCTCCATTTAATCTAACACCTTTTAAATCTAGTAAACTTTAGACCTTCCGCGTTCTCTCAATGGGGAGTCGGTCGCACCTCCTGTACAAATTCGATAAACAAATTGCGAGGTGCAGCTATTCTCAGATAAAGATCTTTAATTTGTTTCCCAGATAAAAATCTTTAAATTTGCACACCTACTAGCTGCTTAGACATCAAAAGCGAAACAGCAAATGACGTATTAGCCGAACAAAACGCTTCTAAGGGACGGAAAGAGGTGACGAATTAGACGAACAGAAATATACACAAAAGATATGAATTCTGCCGGGACCGACGAAAAAGTAATGAATTAAGCGAACTGACGAATTAAACGATGACGAATTAGACGAGTTCTACTGTACTTTTATCTTTGAGAATATTTGGAAATAAACAATACAGCCTACACATATATTTTCCCTTGTATTGCTAACCTTAAATGTACCCCTTCAGATAGGCAAATGTATCCCCTAGGGGTACATATGCCCCAGGTTGGGAACCCCTGGACTAGTGAATACTGTTGCGATGAGTTTTACTACTATTACGGGACAAATGACCAAAATGTCTCAGCAGAAAGGAAGCAGGTGAGCAGCGATAACTTCCAACTTACCTCGTGGCCGTTGCTGAGAGTCAGTTTTACGCGGTCGCCTTCCATGCCGACATTTTGTACCAAGCTCTCGGGCAACACGTTGACTCCTTCCTTCCGAACTTTTTCGGTGGTCCACTTCGTCAAATACTCAGGCAGGACAAGGCCCATATTGCCTTTCTCGGGAAAAAGTTGATTGACTTCAAAACCTTCCTTCGAACCTGCCACCGTAAACAGCTTAGTTTTGAGCTCTGTGACAAACTTCACGCAGTTACAACACACAACGCAAATAGTAGAATACAAGAGGGATGCCGTTTTGTAGACTACACTACAGTACTTTCGTGGTAAATGACTTAACTAAAGCACTGCATTGCTCGAGCTAGTAAAAAATGGAAGTGTTGTTGCTTTGGCCATTTACGACAATTTAATTAATTTTAGCTGGATTGCTCGTGACCATACAGAGTTTTTCTGATATCTGATGTTTTGTTTTAGCAAATTAGAATTAAGAAAACCCCACAGAAAACCTGCTTTCACGAAATGTTTGCGACTTGACTTTTGTATGAACTACCAAATGCTGATATTATGATAAAAACACATTGACTAAGGCAGAAACTCGAAGAATTGACTCGACTTGAAATGACTCAGTCCCTTCGCATTTTTGTTTGCACCTACATAACTTGAGTCACAAAAATTAAAAAATGTCCACCTAAGCCGGTGCTTCCTAACTTTTTCCTACTTGACAACCTGTACATACAGTAAGTTATTTTGCTTTCCCCCAACCTGCTAAGTGTTTAAGAAAATGCAATATCTTGAAATTCTGACGTGTTGAAAAAATTCTGAATTCAAATTCCGAATCAGCGAGCTGAAGTTATTCTATTCACGCAATCGTCGACACAGCAAAATATCGTTACCAGTGCTATCACGTACAAGAGGACTCACGGATTCCTGGCTTATCTCGCGGACCCACGACTGGGAACTACTAACGTACGATGAATTGTTATTCATTCTTGAAATTTATGTTTACCACAAGCGAGGGACTTATTGAATGAGCAAAACGCGTAACTGTAGGAGCGAGTAGAACGATTAGATGATTTTTACATCATTCGCTTTTCGGAAATAGGCACCTGACCAAAACCTGAAACATGCCGAATGTACTGGCAATCAAACTCACTGCTCTTGCCTAAGAAACGCTAGCGCGAATCACGCAATTTCAGATATTTAGATCAATCACGTATGGCAGGGGTGTACAACCTTTTCGCTATTGCCAGCCGCCAGTGAGTTCAAGATATTTTTATTTTTTGCAGTACTTCTGCTCTGCTTCCACACATTTGTTAGGCCGTCTTTCTACGAAGTATCCTCATGCATAGCAGACAAAGAATTCATATTAATTCACAGCTGCTATAAGATATATTGCAATGTGCACGGCTGCATAAATTTTATCTAAGGCCGCATGCGGCTGTACCGTTGCGGGTTGTGCAGCCCTAACTTATGGTAACCTCCAAACGTTAAGCAAAGAAATTCCTCATGACTCGATACATTTAACAGATCAATAAATATTAGAGAATTCTGCAACCCAGCACTGAACTCACCTTTATTTCCAAGAGCACATGCGATTTCGCTGCCGAGGAAGCCTCCACCAATCACAGTGATGGACTTCACGTTATTCGTTATCGCATCAAGTTCTAAAAAGTCGCTTGCCTGGCACAAAAATAGACCTATCATAAGCGATATTGAAATGCGAAATGACACGACCCGGAAAAATGTGCGCCCTGTTTAACTGTTTTAACGCAGCTATGCAAATACTACACCGATGTAAATCATGACACTGTTTTTAGTTAAATTAGTTGCATGCATTCTCACCCGTCTGAATAAAGTTGTCCGTTTCAAAACGTCTTCGCCTGCATTAATGACGCTTGAAAGATTTCTGGGCTGGCCACCAGTTGCAATCAAGCATTTACTGTATTTGACCTCAGTTCCGTCGCTCAGAGTGGCAGTGTTTTCGGTAGGGTCGAGCTTTAGAACCTGAAAGTATGTTTTGTAATTAACCAGTTGCCACTCGGTATGAGGCCATATAGGTCAGTGGCCCATGGGACGGGCGCAGGGCCAGCCCTAGCAGATGCGGGGCCCGATGCAAGACCGAGGCGCTGGGCCCCTCTGAGCAGTGATTTTATGACGTCATCGTGTTCAGTCAACCGTGTTACGATCGTGTTAGAGCGCAGATATGCAGTACAGTACTAACACAAGAATTGAGCACGTTTGCTAATGTTCGAGAGGAAATTTGCTAGTTCTGACGAGAGCGTTCATTGTTAACAATGAAATTTATATGGCGTTTCTACTGAATTCTCAAGCGCAAGGTGTATCTGGCAAAACTGAATAATCTACCCAAACACCATGGCGCGGGGCCCAATGCAGGTGCATCGGTTGCATCGGCTTAAGGCCGGCCCTGGACTGGCGAGACGACAACAGACACTGGTTCGTGAAAGGCAGGTGGTGTCGACGTTGAGCACATCGTTAGCATAGTTACCTACTGTAGAAGTCGTTTTGGAACCACTCTCTAAACTGCTGCAATCTGAATGAAACAGATTTTTCGTGGGTTTTCATGACTTGATACGAACTTTATCGTAGATGTGGAAGTCGTTCAATAACTTCACCTGAGAGCAGTTTGTTTTCTGGTATGCCTTCTACTAACTCTATTAAACAACTACGCAGTGACATGGACATTGCTCGAACGCTCTATCAGACGATGTAGTACAAAAATTACTACAGTCAATATGGGATTTCGGGACCAAATTAGAACTCTCGGGAATTTGCGAAATGAATAAAATTGGGAAAAGTACACATATAAGCTGCAATTACAGTTTATTTCATATAATATTGATGCATAAACAAGAGGGCATCAGGAGTATTATCGTTAATAGCTGCCTGGTGATTTTTATATTCGACATCTGAGGTAAAATTTATTGCTTTTTGCATTTCAAAATGAACTAGTTTTGGTGTTAGAAACGGTACTAAGAGCACAAAGGCAATCTGATTAGTACGAGCCGAACCAAAGAACATTGCACAGATACTGTACACTACAATGATTGCAATATCTTCACCTCGATCCCTCTTATTCACATCTAACTCCGATGTGCATTCCCAATAATTTGCCCACCAAAATTTTTTGTCTCTTTCAACTAAGCCTGACCTATATTGTAGCTAGGGAAAGCCATGGGAATTAAACTTGCCCCAGAAAATTAGTGTCAATCTTCAACAATAGGCTAGCTCAAGATGTTGGACCAACAAAATGAATTAGCCTTAATTCTCAATAAATGTTTCAAACCCATGTTTCTCCAGTATTAAACATGCCATCGATTTTGTAATAGCTTACATCTTAATTTCTCTTAGCCCAAACCAATCTGGCCAATACCTCGCTAACTTCCATTCGAAATTTTCATTCATCAGTTGTTAGTGCGAACCGAAGTAGTGAAATCGCTTAAAAATACATTACCAGATTTTAGGATTATCAAAATAACTACATACTTCAGGTTTTTTTTAAGGAAAATGTCAGGTACCCAGTATGCACCTGTAGGGACCCGATTTGTCTGATTTTAGGGACCCGATTTTCTCTTATTCTAGGGACCCGATGATCATTTTCTCTGATTCTAGGGAACCGATTTTCAATTCTAGGGATTCGAATCGGGTCCCTAAAACACCTTTAAAAAAACCCTGACATACTTATCACTAAATGACTTCCAAAACCACTAGATTTAGTGAAAAATCAGTGGAAACAGTCAATGCAACATGCTGAAGTTATTTAGACACCAACACCTTTTTATGCCCAAGGCAGCTTTCATTGTAAAACTGCTCTAAAATAAAAACAAAATCCAACAACCCATTGACGTCTGCAGATGCATTTCTGAAATTCAGAGATTTTAAAAACATTAATCTCGAGATGGTGAACAGAAAAAAGTGATAAAATCCCGGGATTTCGAAATTGAAATTTTCCGGGATCCCAATCCTGATCAATACAGTTGAGATTTTTTTGCTGAGAAATTCACCAATAGTTATAAAAATGAGCCAATACTTTGGTGTTACACGAAGTGGAGAAACTCCGTTCTCCTGTCAAACGATGTGAGGAAGCCGTTCCCCTTCTCCCGATCCTTGAGTACTCCAGTGTCGTTTAACTTACTTTCGTGTTTAAAGCCACGGCTACCCCATTGTTTTTTTCGGAAAGTTCGCTTGGATTGCAATAGTAGCTCGGATTCTCAAAGAAGATGTTCCGCCATTTTCCGTTCCACTGTTTGAATTCAAACTTCTGAGCAGCTTCCGGATCGCCACTGTACCACAGCTCTTTGGAAAGAGGAGGTCTCATGTACGGAACTTCATCTTCATCGCTGATAATCAATATCTGAAACATACATAGCGAAACGGAATGCTTATCTGCTTTGATCCTCACCACAGCAGTCGATCCAAAACTCAAAAGTCCACCATCGCCGTCAACCAAGCGTTGCGACGTAACAAGTTTGGACTGACCATCTTGTTTGCCCACCCCTCGGAACGCAATAAACAAATTAATTTTTTTTCACCTCACTGATGCAGTCCCGTCGCCAGAGGGGGGGCTTTGGTGGGTTTATCCCCCCAAATTGAAATATGAAACACTATAAATTAGTGGAATTTTCGTCAAATTTGAATTTCAAGCCCCCCCCTGCACGAACGTAAAGCCCCCCTATTGGCGACTTTCTGGCGACTGTTCTGCCACTGACGATACAGTTGTAACCAGTCATTACCAATCGGCAGCTTGTAGTACGCAGTGTACTTTCATGTAAAAGCTGTTTAGAAACAGCCACGCCACAGCGGGAGAGATTTCTTATTTTGGATTATGTTGAGGAGTATAATAGTTAACATCGATTGGTTCATTTTCTCCATGGGGTTGAATCATTACCACATCTGGTCGTCTTGTGTGAAATCGATTGCCAGTTGCGGTTTGCTCTGACCTGCGAGGCATAGTCATTCTATCGTTGGACCCCCTGGAACACGAGCACTTGTGAATAATGAGCTTGGACAGCGCAAGCAAGAGGTAGGCAGCACTAAGAGACAAAAATAATTTTAACATTTTTGCAGTTTTAAGGCCAGGAGCGGGAAGTTGCATTTATTTCAACTTCCGCCAGCCTGCGCTTCAGAGTCGGTTAAGCTTTCCATTTTTATGAGTTGTGTGTGTACTTGCGGGAGGGCCACTTGTAAAGCATTTCTTTTAAGTGTGCTTGTGCGGTAATAACACGACAGAAAAACGTGTTTGCTACAACCAACTGGGGAGCGCGATTGCAAAAACAGGTGCACGACAGGAGGGCCTAGCGGTTGTATGTGTCATCTTTCCAAACGAGTAACACAATTCGTCTCTCCACATTTGTTTTAAAGTGTCAGGCAACGAAACTACTGTTGACAGGAAAAATAAAAGCGATAGTTGCTTCCAGCGCAAAACCTCCTTGAGTCGCAAGTTGTTCTTCATCCGTAAAATGTATGTTTTTTATTGCTGGGTTTCCATAAAATAGGTAGTGAGTTTTCAGAACATGGCCGCATTGGCCGGTATTGATCGTAACGTAAGTTTTTGGGAGGTTCGATTAGTTCTTGCACAAGGTTGAATTTTACAAATCTTCAAGTGCAATGAATCAGTTAGGCAAAATTT
>Ga0210059_1007719_pt1 | contig 17051 bp, 7 predicted proteins | sample Ectturendosymbi2_FD_188042 | JGI IMG/M metagenome (GOLD analysis project Ga0210059, IMG submission 188042) | Ecteinascidia turbinata endosymbiont from Florida, USA - Sample 2 (SPAdes) (version 2) | ecosystem: Host-associated > Tunicates > Ascidians > Unclassified | place: Key West, Florida...
GTTCTATTGCTATGCACTGAAGATGATAACAGTTGTTATCGAAACGTTTGCAAGATGTCAGTTGTATCGTTTGCTTTGGCCGTAGTATTTATTATAAGGCTATTTAGCACTTCCGCTTTTCGTGTACTTAAGTGCCATTATTTGACCAGAAATAGTTTTTTCCCACTTTTATTGATCACGTTATTGTCGTCAATGAAGACTATTGTTCCATTTGTAGTTAATACTAGCCTACGAACTCGAAGCTACACTGTGATAGGTAAAAAGTAGGTGAGAACGAATATATTGGAAAATCAAATATTCCTGCAGACTTGTGTAATAGGGGAGGAATAAAAAAAGTTTTGTGTCATGGGGGAGGAATGAAGAGTTCGAAAATGAGCAAAAGGAGGAATGCATCAAAAAAGGTTGGGAACCACTGCCCTAGATTAATGCCATAGGTGAGGACTGGAACACAGACCAATTCAACAACTTGGCTGCCAGTGTACGAATACCTGGAATTCGGCCATACTTTGGTTGTCTTACCAACAGCACAGCTCCTTAGCAGATTGTTCTAAAGAGCTCTTCAAACTGTCATAAGTGAAGTAGTTTTAAGCCTTTTCAGCCCACTTTATCTAGCCCTGGGCGCAAACCACTACATGGTAGTATTTGTTCAAGTTTTTTAGAAACTAGGCTAGAATCTGAGTCTTTTGATACTTTGGGTGACTAGCTGGGTTTTTGGGTTGAAAAGTTATGGCCTAAAAACAACAAGTATATAATTAATCTACTAATTAGATAATTAACACTTTGACATCCAGGTTAGTTCAAGCGGTTCGCAAAAAAACAGCTGGATCGCACGTGGCTTTGCGCGGAATTATTTCCACTCCGATTAGCGTTACGGACCTGTTTGAAGTGTCAAAAGACGCAGCAAGTCTTGTAGTTTGCACTTGAAAAAAATTTTTTGGTTGGGGTATGCGGGTTGTTTGTGAATGACGTCATAAGTGGAGGATTTTTTGGCCACTTTTTTCTGGCTCTAGGCCCAAACCGTTAGACGGTAGTATTTCGCTGAAGTTTTTGTTGGAAACTAGGCTACAATCCGAGTCTTTTGATACTTTAGATGACCTGCTGGGGTTTCGGGTTCAAAAGTTGTGATGCGAGTTAGTAAAAATATATGACTAATTAGCTAATTAATTAATTTGTTTATTTTAGATCATAACTTTTGAACCAGAAACGCTTGAAAGTCGATCAAAGGCTCAAAAGACTTGGACTCGAGCCTAGTTTCCAATGAAAACTTCATCGAAATACTTTGACCTAACGGTTGGGCTCTAGGCCAGGCAACATGGGCCAAAATGGCCTAAAAACTACTTCACTTATCACGTCACTCAACAAAAAATCCGCAAGCCCCAACCAAAAAATTTTTTTTCAAGTGCAATCTAAGAACTGTCTGATCCATTTGAGCCCTTGAACAGCTCTCTAGCGCAATCGGCGGAGGAGCTATGGTGTTGGTAAGGCAACTGACAACTGCTTGTTTCAGGCCAATTCGAAAGTACGAATATATCGTACGCCGGCTCTCAAAGTATTAATTAATTTGTTGTTCTTAGATCATAGCTTTTAACCAGAAACGCTGGAAAATCAACCAAAGGCTCAAAAGACTCCGATTCTACTCAAGTTTCCAATGAAAACTTGAGTGTAATACTTCTGTATGGACATTAGGCTTTAGGCCAGGTAACATGAGCCAAAATGGCCAAAAACCTACCTCACTTATGATGTCACTCAGAAAAAAAAACGTAATCCAAAACCAAAAAAACGTTTTTCATTGCAGACCAGAAAACTTTCTGAGTCTTTTGAGGATTTGAACAGCTTTCTAGCGCAATCAGCAAGAGTTATGCCATCGCTAAGACACATGAAAACAGCTTGATTTTAGGCTGATTTTTAGGTACGATATATTTGTACGCTGGCAGCAAAGGTGTTTAAGTTTGTCTTAATATTCCCAATGGGGATTTAGATTAGATTTGAGGTATTCAACAGTGTTGGGAAGTCTAAATCTGGACTCAAGTCCTTATTCTAAGAACTTGGACTTGCTTCTGTACAGATTGTATGATATACATTGTTACATTGATTTTTTTTAGTTTCAACACTCCATCATTCGTTCCAGCAATCTAGCAACACTGTGCCTACATGAAGATTGGTGCTGATAAATTTGATGCTGTCTTCGCATTGACCTTTTTCCTTACTATTCTGGGTAATATTTCTTTACCAGTTATGTTTTACTTCTTACAATATTTTTTATTACACTTTGTTGAAAAGGGGTATCTAGATTGATGAAAATTTGACTTATCGGCATTGAGGCGTTAAAACTTTAAAGACCACTGCACTATAGCAACCTACTAAAACCTAACAACCCCCATTGAAAGCTCAAATAAAGCAAATGCAATATGGCTGTGTACATAAAATATCTGCTCACGACCCTTGCCAAAATGGTTTATCACCACTCTGGGGGTCACAAGGCCCAGATTGAAAACCACTGATATAGACTATGAAGAAGAGTGGTGACAACACACCCTTGTCACAGCCCACAATGAACGGTTGTGATTTAACTCCAGGAACACAGACACAAGCTTCTGAACAAAAGTGCAATGACTTGATGGACATTATCAAGAAGCTGTCAAGCCTATTCCCACAGCTATCTTCAAAGCTATTCTTGAGAGATTCAATTGTATGCTTTCTCAAGGTCAACAAAACATGTGTACTTGTCTTTGGCATACATCAAGCTTTGTCTAAAATTTGCTGGAGAGCAAAAATTCTGTCTGTAGTGCTATGGTGGAGACAACTAAACTGGGTATCATCCAGCTTTGGTTCAATTATTTTGCAATATCTTTATTCAAGGCATTTGGCATACATGTTTCAAGTGAGGATAAGGAGAGAAATGCCCCAGTGTTTAGTGCGTTCATGGGAATGGTCACCCCAGTTTACCAATCTTTGAATTTTAAAGGAACTCACACAAAATAATTTTGGCAGAGAAAACAAATAACAAGTCTGTGGTGAGTGTTTTGCAATCAAAAACTATGCTTTCAGATTGGTTTTTAAAAGGGGCTTCCAAACTATTTTGTCAGAGGGCGACACAAACTATTACACAACAGTTGAAGGGCCGGACATCTTATGTAACATGATGGTTTCAAGATGTGTTACATTTGACCACATCAACACATTTTTCCGAAATTAAAATATTATTTTTGCGTTAGTGCCAATATGGCACCGTGGGCCGGATTAGACCTATGCTTTAAAGCCACAGAGGGTTAGCCGAGCTTGCATGTGTCTACTTTTCATAGTGTATTGAACTTCATGACCTGTGATGCCTGTGGTGATCAAATAAACATCATACAAATATATGAACATTTTTGTGTGGAGCTAGTTTAGTCAATGTTTAAAGGACTTCTGCATGCAAGTTGACATATAAACCATCAGACCTCATTTATCATGTCAGTTTAGCAAGGTATACAGATAATCTAAATCAAAAGTATAAAGAGCGAAATTCTTTTCAGAGCAAATGTTAACAATGTAACAAAGGTGACGATGTGTAGCACAGTTGAACTCGCCTAAGCGATCGCTCAAAGGAGAACAGAAAAAAACTGTAGGGTAGACTCAGACAAACTGTCAACTTGAGCAAATATGTAGATTGCATGTGCATGTGGAACATGCCTAAATGAAACACACAATTTTTTTGTTTATTAGCAGATCCACCTACTTAAGCTAGTATGCATTCAGAATGGAATTAAACAAGAAAAAGAACTGTACAAGAGACTTAACTGCGTCCTGCAAGTTCTGCCACTGTTACATTCATTGTGTGCAGAAAATTGACTTTCACACTTCCATTGCGATTTAATTAACAACCAAGTAACAGTTGGCGTAATCCGGTTTAGCGTTTTTTTTTATATTGATTTGACATATCTATTCCTAAATTTCTGTGTTGGAGTCAGACAGTAAGGTTTCCGGATTAAAGGGGTGAAATACATTTGGAGAAATCCGTTCTTAGCAGTTTTGTGTCAGACAGCAAGGATTCCGGTTAATCGGAGTTTAGACAAATGAGGTGTGACTGTAAAACTGAGACCATTCAAAAACTGTACATGACGGTGAGTGAATACATTCTGTATGATTTCATAATAACTGTAGTATGATATTTCGTTCAGATTGTCTTCCTTCATCATACAGCTTGTGCAAGTCAAAAATGAGTGGATAAGGATTTTATACTTGACATTTTTCTAGGTTAGTCTAAATAAATTTTCTAAGATTTACCCTTTTTAACTTATAAAAAATTGTTCAATTCCACAAAAATGAAAGTAGTTTAGAGTTAGTGTAAAGATGGGTGGAAGAAACTAACTCAATGTTGGGTAAGACATAAATTAAACGTTATACTGAAAACGATTAAGGAGACTAGAAAAACTGTTGCTACAGACACAGTCATTAGGGAAATGGTAAAAAACATGGAAAACATCGCCCAAAAAGGAAGATCATGCTGTTGCAGAACTTCCCCTTAATGCATCAAAGCCATCAATAGTAAAAATACTACAAAAATATGCTATTAATCTACAAGTAATTACCAAATCGAATGTAATACATTCAAAACAGTGGTACATATACCACTAGTGCAGTGGTTCCCAAACTGGTATGCGTACCACTTGTGGTACGCAAAGGCCTTCAAGGTGGTACATGAGACCCACCTGATCTTCTACACAAAAAGAATACATTTTGTTTTCACTTATGGGGCTCTAACTAAATTCCTGCATTTTTGTGTACTTCCCTTATTAGATTCGAAAAAGGGCCATTATAATTTCTCACAGCCATGTTGTTCATGCCACATTTGCATCAAGTCTGGTTTGCCAAACTTTTGATCGAATGATATTGAGTAGAGTGCGTTTTCCTGGAACAAGGTGTTATAAGGTGGTACGCGGTGAACATACAGGTCCACAAATGGTACGCGATCAGAAAAAGTTTGGGAAACACTGCACTAGAGGTACACAAAGGCCTTCAAGGTGGTACACAAATAGGACTGGTTTCTATGTTTCTTCACAAAAAAATATATTTGCAGCTGTAGTTTTCACTTGTCGGGTTCTGTTGATAAATTCCTGAATTTTTGTGTAGCCTATTTCCCTTGTTGGTTTCTAAAAATGGCCATTATAATAATTTCTCAGCCATTTTGTTCATGTAGGCAATTGTGTCAATTCTGGCTTTCCAAACTTTTGATCAAATGATATTTGGCAGATTGAGTTTTCCTGGACCAAGGTGGTACAGTAGAATTTCACTAGTTTGTTAATTTGCTCTTGAAATTGATTACTTTTTCGTCATTCCCGGCAGAATTTCTATTTTTGTGTACATTTCTGTTCACCGAATTTGCCATTGTCTAATTCAGTAGTTCTCAACAATGGTCCACATAGATTTTTTGCCGATTTATAAAGCAACCTAGATTTTCTGTCAAGTAACTAGAAATGGTTAGCGTTCATGTCAAATTCGGTAAAATCCTAGTCAATGACATGTGGCTTGCAATTAAACAGACTGGATAGCTCAGTTTAATTTCTACTCAGCTTTTGTACTGTACTTCTTTCAGAGTGTCACAAGTGTCCTGTGGCTGGCGCATCTCTGCTTGCTTGCACTGTGGGTCACATGTCTGCCTTCGTAGTGAATGTTGCAATGTTGGTGAGTCAATGGTAGCACCGCCCATGAACAGTTTCCTTAACACTTTGGCATCTTAACACTGAAACGCACGTGACTTTGCACTGGAATTTCTCCGGTAAGTGCTGCCGACACGGTCACAGGCTGAAAAGACATGGCAATTCTTGCCGAAAAAAAATTTTTTTGCTTGGGGGTACGGATTTTTTGCTAGTGACGTCCTAAGTGGATGACTTTTAGGCCACCTTGGCCCACTTCACCTGGCCCTAGGCTCAAACTGTTAGATGGTAGTATTTCACTGAAGTTTTTATTGGAAACTAGGCTACAATCCAAGTCTTTTGATACTTTGAATGACCTGCTGGTCTTTCAGGTTCAAAAGTTATGATCTAAAGCAATAAGAATATTTGACTAATTAGCTAATTAGATAATTAATTAATTTGTTTATTTTAGATCATAACTTTTGAATCAGAAACGCTAGAAAGTCGATCAAAAGCTTAAAAGACTCGGACTCGAGCGTAGCTTCCAATAAAAACTCCAGCAAAATACTTTGGCCTAGTGGTTGGGCCCTAGGCCAAGCAACATGAGCCAAAATGGCCCCAAAACTACTTCACTTATGACGTCACTCAACAAAAAATCCACAACCTCTAACCAAAAAAATTTTTTCGAGCGCTGTCTAGAAGTCTTGCCGATCCGTTTGAGCCCTAAAACAGGTCTTTAGCGCAATCGGCGGAGGAGCTATGGCGTTGGTAAGGCAACCAAAAACTGCTAGTTTTAGGCCGAAATCTAGGTACGAATATATTGTACGCCGGCTCTTGAAGTGTTAATGCACCCGACCATTAATAAATCGATTCCATGGTACAACTGTATCGTACTTCCAAATCATGCATTGAGCTCTAATTTTGCACCACAACTTGCCAGTTGATTGTGCTAAAGAGCTGTTCAAACCCTCAAGACTCAGCAAGTCTTCTGGTCTGCAACAAAAAAAATTTTGTTTTTTTGTGATTGAAATCATAAGTGAGGTAGGTTTTTGGCCATTTTTGGCTCAGGTTACCTGACCTGGGCCCAAACCACTAGACAGAATTATTTTGCTCAAATTTTCTATGGAAACTATGCTAGAATCCGTGTCTTTTGAGCCTGTGGTCAACTTTCTAGAATTTCTGCTTCAAAAATTATGATCTAAAATAAACAAACTAATTAATTCTCTAATTATGAGATTAATTACTCATATTGCTGTTTTTAGGACATAACTTTTAAACCAGAAATCCTATAAAGTCAAAGGCACAAAAAGCTTGGATTCTAGCCTAGTTTGCACTGAAAGCTGTGACTAGCAGTTGGGCCCAGGTCAGGTAACATGAGCCAAAAATGGCCAAAAACTTACCTTGCTTATGATGCCACTCACAAACCCGAAACCTAAAATAAAAAATCTTATTTCACTGCGGACTCAAAGACTTGCCGAGTCTTTTGAGGGTATGAGCAGCTCGCTAGCACATTCCGCGAAGGAGCTATGGACTTGTCAAGACACATGCAAACAGCTTGATTTTGCAGGAACCATTTGATTTAGACTGCTTCAGGAGTGTTAATGTCGAGCATGAAGCTGGACAAGCCACAAGCATCATTTTTAAAGTCTTCAGTATGACCGACAAGGAATCGAACCCAACGAACCTGCTTTGGTGTTGCGTGTCTACCAACTGTACAACTTTCCCAGTTTAGACAAGATATAATGACGCAAAATAGAATCCTTCTGCAGTTTCATACTTATTACCATAAATGCCATGGTACCCCACTGGAAGTAGCTGTGTTATATAATTGCGGAGGATTTAAATGTAGTCAACAAAGCAACAGGGAATTTGCACTTTTTTAACAAGGTCTATATTTCAGCTTTCAGAAAGAACAAGTTCTGTCAAAGTGGACATGAAGCAAGTATCAGCACTTCATATACAACAATCTGCAAAAAGAATGTGCAGATATGTTGATAGTAGCAGGATGAACTTAAAAAAATTATATATTGTCAGGCAATATGATAAAATGTACTTGGACTGAGCTTTGTTGTAGCTCTATGTAGTGAACAGCCACCACACCCCTAATGTTCAGTATGCTCCTAAATTCTCTAAAATAGTGCACAATGCAGCCTTCCACACTTGCTTGTCACTTTCGTTCAAAGCAGGGGCATGCAGAGGGGGCAATGGTCCCAAGCATCCTAGCAGTGAGGGCATCCAAGGAGTGAAATTAAAAAAGTTAAAATGCTGTAACCAGACATTTCTGCATATTATAAGGCTACGAACACATGCTGTCTGGATTTACTTTTTCGAAACTTGTTTTGTCAACACTATCTTCATGTAATGCTTGTTTTTATCACATTCCTCTATACTAGAAGTTGGTAGGGGGCATACAGTCAAACAGTTTCTCCAGGCATCACCAGACCTCTGCACGCCCCTGACTCGAAGCACAGCAATCTTTAACACAAGCCATTGGATTATTTTCAAAGACTGCTCAACAACATGTATAGACAAAAAAACTGACAAAAACAATGGCTAATACTGAAGAATCTCTTTATCATGCATCGTGTCTAATTTCTCATTGAAATATTTCAAACAAAAAATTGTTCACCATTTGGGAGGAATTAGTAAGGCCATGCATCCTAAATAAGTTCTGGTTCCCCCAGCAGCTCAGAAACTTGAGCGTTTACCATTTTCTAACAACACAATTCACCAAAAGATTGAAGGTAAGGCAAGTGATGTCAATGAGTAGGTAATATTTTACATATATATGATTATATACATTACATTATAGATAACAAAACAGTATTTCAAAGAAGAGCTTCTATGTTGCATGAAATTTCTAGGACGTGGCACTAGGTCAAAGATGTGGGAAAACTGTGTCGGAGTGTGCACAGATGCAGCTGCAAGCTTGAATGATTATTATCTTGGTGTAGTTGCAAAAATTAAAGAAGTAGCGCATAAAAAAATGTTATTTACGCATTGCATAATCCATCTGGAACGTTAAGCTGCAACGAAACTGATGTAAAAAAGTGCTAAATAATACAATGTAAATTGTCAATGAAATTTGAAGTAGACCCTTGAACTCCAGACTGAAAATTATGTGTGAAAGTATGGATTCGCAGCAAGAATATCTTCTGCATACAGAAGTAAGATGGCTGTCACAAGGGCGAGTTCTTTCGCGAATTGTTGAACTCAAGGAAAAAACAAAACAGTTTTCAAGAGAAAGAAACTCTTGCATTAGTGGAATTTCTTTTGGATAAAATGTGGATAAGTTAGTGTGCGTATTTGGTGGACATATTTTGCCATCTGAACAAGATCAATACAGGGGATTTGCACAAATATCCTTGTACTGAAAAACAAGACAGAGGCATTCAAAAAGAAACTGGGAGTTTGGGATAGCTTTATGCAGAAGGGAGATACAAAGATGTTTTCAACTTTAAAATATTTTTGACAAGTGTTGATGTCATTGCTAAAGAGTTATCAGACATTATTATCAACATTTGTACGAGTTAGCTTATGACTTGGACTGTATTACTTTCCTGAATATGATGATCCTTGAAATGAAACTGTATACTAACTGCCTTAATTAACATTTAAAAGGATTGCGATAATCTGTTGTATTCATTGCAATTTTATGTTACCAGTCCATAAAATTTTTGTGCTGTTTTCACCAGTCCGCTGGTGTAAAAAGGTTGAGAACCACTGGTCTAATTCGTCAATTTGCTCAATTCGTCACCTTTTTCTATCCCTTACAAGCGTTTTGTTCAGCTAATATATCATTTGCAGTTGGGCTTTTGATGTCTAAGTAGCTACTACATGTAGGAATTCAAACAAATTACAGATTTTATCTGAGTTGTTGCATCTTGTAATTTGTCTATTGAATTTATACATGAGGTGTAAAGCACAACCCGACTCCCCATTGGGGGAACACAGGAAGTCTTTATAGTTTATTAAAGATTTGTCTAGATAGAATAGAGTTAATTTTTGTATTCAACCATAACGTCATAAACTTGTATTTTATTGCAAATGAAATCACTATGTATATGAGTTACTAAGATTAAGTATCAGCTTCTATGATAGAGTTTCCACCTGTTTGCATAATTCGTCACTTCACCTAAATCGTCACTTTTTTCTAATCTTCTTGAGGTGACGAATTAGGCAAATTCTACTGTACTTGGTAACAGTGCAAGACCCACAAATGGTACATGATCAGAAGTTTGGGAACAACTGCTATAAAGAATATATACTATGGAAGTTAACTACACTAAACGTAGTGGGCTAGTACAGGAGCAAATTAACTTCCTTTAAACAACCTTGATGTCTACTGATGACTGGGTATATCCTTACCATTGCCTAGGCTCACTTTGGGGAAAAAAGCAAATTTGTTAAACACAGTTTAAAAATACTTCTGAGTGATTTCATATTCAAGTATAAGAAATCATCAGGAGTTTATCATTGAATTTTGAAAAGGCAGCTATTTTGGAGTACAAGAAAGTCTCCTTTAGATTTTAGTGTCGGATTCTTTGCTGGGAAAGGATTTCTTTTGATAGATTGTGTTCTTGGATTGCATGTGAAAAATAACGACAACAAATGCTTTCCTAATGACATCATAAAATACTAAAAATGTAAGCTGTAGCAATAAAGAGAAAATCATATGGAAAATGCATCAACAAACTAGTTTGATATTTGCTATTGAAATTTATGCAAACAAATATTTTGGACACACAAAACATCTCAAGGCAACATATACACAAGCATACTTACTTGGTGGTATTCGAGCAGGCCTTGGAATGCTATGCATGACTTGAGTTAAGAAAAATGTGTATGTCAATATGAAGTAGTCCATGCAAATTTCATTTTTATGGTTAGCTGTTTTATTGACTTAGTTCTTTTACGTTTTGAGAGTCCTTTGAATGTTGCTCACAAAAAAAATCAACATAGCTAAGGTAAAAAGCACTTCACCTGGTTGCTTTCATATAAGCATAATTACACAATGGTCATTGCTGTTTTAGCATGAGCATCATTGGTTTACCTGTTACAAGGCCACAACAAAAATCTTTTAAATACTATTCTTCACAACACATTGCCATAATCAAACACACCTTTGCTAATGTTTTTTAGACTAAGGAATAGCATGTAACTGAAGAACATAAATAAACATCTACATTTAAGCATAACCTTTCAACATGCATTGCTTTACATTTGCAATAGAACAATGCAAGTGCAAAGCTGAAACAAACGAGTAAAACGTCAAATATATTTGGTAAGCCTTATGGTGACCTGGTGATATGCCATGTAACACAGTTACCTCATCATGAATGAACATGTCATACAGTGACATCATGAATTAACAATGTGTTACAAATGACATCTTTATGAATGTCTGCGCATTGTTTATTTTATCTGGCACTAAGTCTGAAAGTGTGGCAAGGCCATGCAGAAAAATTTCATCACTAAAAAAAAGCGAAAAGCTGTCCAGATGTATACGTAAATATTTTTTTCAGTCAGACATTTTGGTCATTTTTGCTGAGACATCTTGGTAACTGAGGCATTTCGGTCATTTGTCTCGCAGTTGTATTAAAACTTGCTATAACAGTGTTCATTGGTCTATATTTTCATACATTCTGAAACTTTTTCGATCATTTCAAAAACATTTCAGTCTGTGACCAAAAAATGACTGAAAAAAAAACAGGATGCATAGTGCACACCACATTGCGCAATAATAGTGAGGCACTCAGATGTTCCAAACCATACTTCGTAGCAAGGGATTGGCATGACACTTTTGGTAACGAAAAATGGAACATGGCACCAAAAATGCTAACAATATTTGAAAGATTAACACCTTTGGAGTTGGGACAGTTGCTGTGAATTATGTTTCTAGCATCACATAGCAACTCTGTAACTCGTCAGCCGATTGTGCTAGAGCAGTGGTTCTTAACTAGTAGGAAATTTCATCCATGCAGTGAGAAATTCTCCCTGGTTTGGTGCAGTGAGAAATTGTTTCAAGTTTTACTCTAATATCTAAGGGAGCAAATCTGATTTAGTCATAAAATTATTTTTTTAATCAAACACCTACTTGCCAACTAATGCATTGTTTTGCAACTATTACATTTTTTGTGTTGAACAATACTCTAAGTCACAATCCAACAACGGTTGTCGTTAAAGTAGCCATGGTCACCAAAAATAGCCAGACAGGTTGACCGTCAGGATAAATGATGTGAAAAAGCTGATTTCAGTTGATTTAAGGTTAAATTTAAGTTTGATTTCATTGAACATTAGGTTATGCTATGTTGTAACATGTTAGGTTAACAAGAAACTAAGAAAAAATGGCTTTGAATGTACAATTTTTGCGGTGAAGTATGCCAACCTACTTTTCAACGAATCATTATTTTTCAGAAACATCTAATGTAGAGCAAAAATGTTGACTTTGAAGGCAAAAACACGGGGAAGACCACATCAAGTATGGCTTTACTTGCCTCCAGAAAGATGGAAAGGATATCACCCAGTGTGAGTTGTGCATGAAAACACCGGCTAACAGCTTTTCAAACCCAATCCAACTCAAGCAGCATTTGAACAATGCTTATAAGGAGCAAGCTAGTAAGTCAGTTGAGTACCTTAACACCTTTGGAGACAGCCAAGTTTCACTTTAGAAGGTATAATTTTCCCATATTGGCCAAGTCTTTGCAACTCTAAAACTCGCCAGTTGATTGTGCTAGAGAGCTGTTCAAACCTTTAACTAAGACTTGGCAAGTCTTCAAGTCTGCAATGAAAAAAAAATTTGTTTTTGGGTTTTTGTGAGCGACCTCATAAGTGAGGTAGGTTTTTGACCATTTTGGCTAATGTTGCCTGGCCAAAGGGCCCAACGGACTAGATTGAAGTATGCTGTGAAATACCAACACCGGTAGCAAAAAGAACAGCATTAGATTGAAGTATTTTCACTCAAGTTTTTATTGGAAACTAGGCTAGAATCTGAGTCTTTTGAGCCTTTTATCGACTGAAAACATGAGTGAAATACTTCCACCAAAAGTTTAGGCCCAGGTCCAGATGATGTGGGCCAAAAAGGCCTAAAAGTACTCTACTTATGATGTCACTCACAAAAAGTCTAAAACCCAAAACCAAAATTTTTTGTTTTCATTACAGACTTGAAGATTTGCCGAGTCTTTTGAGGGTTTGAACAGCTCTCTAACACAATTGCCTGGTGAGTTAAGCCGTTGCCAAGACACGTGAAAACTGCTGGTTTTAGTCTAAAACATACCGGCAGCAGAGGTGTTAAACCATTTGTAATCTGTTGCCATATCTTACATATCTGACTGGCTGACCTGATTTCCACCTTTGTCTCTTCAACCTTCAGGTATGCTATATGCCAGGCTTGGCCAACCTGCGGCTTGTGAGCATGGGGAGCTGCATGCGTATCTTCTCCCGGTTTCATGCGGCTCTCACACAAATACCCTAATTTTCTGCTTATAAGTTGCAAAAAAGTATACCAATTGTTCATGTTGAAAGTCAGGGTGCGATTTACACACACACATTGTGTTCACGCTTGCTTGGTGGGTTGTGCAAACATGTACACAAGCAATCACATTCACGTGGCTTTGTAAATTTCTGTCATTACCATGTTGGTGTGTGATTATTACAATAAATCTAGCTGAACAAAGGTATATGTGTGAGTGAGGAAGAGATGGGGTGGTGTTCATGTATGCCCATGTGCATGGTGCAGCTCTTTGCAGCAACACATTAAGAAATGTGGCTCTTTGTCTCTGACTGGTACATACTATGTGGGATGTACATCCAACTGTGATATCTCACAATGGGCCATGGGTAACTGTGTTGCGTCTTCATGGTCTATGTTGACAAAAACTGTTTTTTGCCTTTGTTGCGGGCCTCCTCTGTTCTGTAATACTGTGGTTACTGCATGGCTTTCCGCTTTGAGACCTCCATTGTCACTTCTGGTTTTTATTCATCTGTGTATTTCTCAACTCTTCACACATTGCTTGCCCACCAACATGTTTTATGTAAATGAATTTTGCATGCGTGTTATATCTTTACACTGCAAGTTCCTATTATTTTCTCGTGATTTGTTTACGCTATATGAATTTGTGTTGTTCATATGCCTTTTCTTTCAGCATCTGTTGTGTTTTGTTTAAATTGTTTTGCCTGATTCTGTGTAATGCGTATACTTACATCTTTGTGTTACTACTTGCTAGGCATGCCATAAATGCTAGTTATTGGCTATGTTGTTCTTCTTGGTTATCTTTGGCTGTATCTAAACAACCATATCTGTTTTTTGTTTTTGAAGGACTAAAAAAATGTATCCAGCTTTGAAAACCACATCCGGTTTTGTTCCACATAAAGACTGAGTTTGAGACTTTCACACTAACGTGAACATTGTCGAATGGAAAGGGACTATTCCTACTGTGTGAAAGGTTGTTGGTTCAGGTCTCACCTCAGTTGTATTGGTTTTGATAGTACAAAAGACACTTCTATGTGCTGTCTAACATAAGATTGTATCTTTTCGCAATCTTTTGATGTACTTTCTTAAAAACGTTTGAAAAGCAGACACACATTTAGATTTTACGGTTTTGGATTAGAGTTATGCTTTGTATTCAAGATTAGGGTTTAGTGTTAGGGTTAGAAAAAAATTAATCACCACTTTAATCCTTTAATGTGACAAGCAACTGACATGCAAGAATTGGTTAGATATTTTGCAAGTTCAGCAATTTCACTTAATGTTTTTTTAGTCCTTTTCCAAAGTGAAAACCAGATGCACTAAATTAGATACTGCCTTTTTTTGACAAAAAAGTAGCATTGTCAATATTCCGAAAAACACACCTAGTCAAGAGCAAAAAAAGTACTCCACAGTAATTTCGCCTCAAGTTGACATAAAAAGAAAAGACCCCCTTAGTCACATGTCATGTTGCACATAGTGACAAGGTATAATTTACACATTTTAAAATATACTTACAAGAAAGGTTGCATTTTTTATGGGACAAGAACAAAGTATGTGTTAAACCATACGTCTGCGTTCTGCATGACCGCAACCTAGTGTGTTTTGAGACGTATATCAGTTGAAACTGGATACTGTATATTAGACACTGACTTTTTTTGAAAACTTAGCACTCAGTATTCCAAAAAACATCTTTGTTGGTCATCTATCTATAAAACTGAACAAGTTCTTAACCTTCTCACATTAAGAAAAGGCAGTCACTGTAGGTCCACCAGCAGACCTTCATTTTTTTAAAGTTATTAGTCCGCCGCCTGTAACATGACAGTAACGCACAAGTGTGCAAAAGACTGTACTATGCTTGGTAAAGACATAGTAAACCCAAAGTCTATACCCTAAACCTATACCCTAAACCTAAATCCTACCCCTAAACTATAAACCTAAACATAAGAGTTCAGAAACTTTTGAAATAAGTAAAGAAAAACCAGTAACATCATCAGCACAACTACTACTACCAAACGAAAATCTTCGTCTACTTTCTAGCACCAAACGCACATGAGGACTGTCTCTCATAAATTTGAAAAAAGGGGCAAGGCAAAAGGTACATTCATAGAAGTTGGCAAGCTATTAGAAGATAGTTGCAAGAGCAAGCACATGAAAATCTGAAGCTCTAAGAGCACGTTTGAACAGTAGTGTTTGTATGAACAAACGGGAATTTTGTTTTTTTGGGTCAAATGTTATGAACACATAGTTGGTGCAAGAAAAGCGTAGTGTCAGATTTTGTTGAATCTTCTTGAAATTTAGTTCAAGGAAGATTAAGGAATATAACTATTATTTTAAAAAATGTCTTCCTTTTCTTTTCTTCCATAAAAGAAAAGGTGTTTGTTTATTGAATTTCCGCATACTAAGCCGATCTGCATACTGGTGGTCTGACCATACAATACATGCATATGATATTTGCCAGTGAACCTAAGATAAGAATGTCTCAGATGCTGAGTTTGTTATTTTGGTACAGGCTTATAAAGTTACTTAACTTACATCCAGAAATTCAGTATGTGAGTACGTGAATATACTGTAGTCAGCATTAGAAAACTATATGAATAGTCAGCAAAACTAGTAGTAAAATAAAAAATGGCAATGCAACAGTGCTATTACCTCTACATATGGGATAACACTAAACGGAGGGCCGGGCGGGCTGGAGGGCCGTGTTGCCAAATAAAAAACATGAATTATCAGCGGGCTAGCGAGCTGCACAGAGCGAGTCGGCAGGCTGCACTACAGGACTGGCCGGTGGGTTGCACATTAAGGGGGGCCAGCGGGCTGCACATTAAACTAGGCTGCGGAAAAGGGCAGTCTGGAGGGATGCCCTTTTCTGCAGCCCGTCCCGCTCTTTTTCGCAGCCCGCCGGCCCGCCCTTCTGTTGTCTTCTGTGCAGCCCGCTGACAGTTCACGTTTTTCATTTGGAAACATGGCCCTCCAGCCTGCCCAGCCCTCCAATTAGTGTTATCCCTACATATGGCACATGTGCACACAAAGTTGTGACTCTCAGTTGAAATCGGCTAATACAATAGCACCTGGCTAAGTAGTTTGATGTCATCTACTTTCTAACACCACTGACTGCAGTAAATAATTTTAACCTCTATGCCTTCAGAGGGAACTACTTAGTGCTTCCACCACAACAATGATCGACTAATTTTAGAACATCATTACGATGTTGATCGTGGCGTACACATGAGATCGCAGAATCAATGAACAACTCAGCCAGACTTAATCACCGCAAAATTAATTCCCGAATTGGAAATTGTTACACTGTACGTAACTGAGAAGTGAAATAAAATAGCAACAGAAACAGCAGTTGGGCTTTTGAAATGGTGCATTCCATGAAGATAAGATAAAAAAGACAACATCCTGAAAACATTATACAAATTTTATTCAACTCCTTAACCAGGAAACTGCAAGCAACCCTTTGCAGTGAATGGCAATAAAACTAACAAAACAATATGAAGGATACGGTTGAGGGTTGGTTTGCAATCGAGGTTCAACTTGGCTTTGATGGACGATCGAAGTTCTCACAGGCTGGCCATACATAGCTTGAAAAAAGATCAGGCGGTTATGTCCTTGTTTAGGACTAATTTATCCACCCTAAAGTTTTCTAAAAACAACAAAAACAACAACGCTAGTTTTCTGTGCTTGTAAGGAGATTACTTACGATAAAATTCATCACAAGCACAAACTGATCAACCCGTCACGTCTATTTCACCAGCAGGAACACGAGACACAAGTGCTGCCAAACAATTTTTACAAAATCAAAAATGTTTCAAAAAATTTTATAAACTTTTTCATAAAAATTATCTTCACACCAGTGGTGGCCAATAGAGTCCTCCTCGAGGCGGGTTGACCCGCGCGGATTGCGGGTACCCGCATTTGCGGGGCGGGTGCGGGTTGAACTTGCTGCAGGGTGGGGTGGGAGCGGG
>Ga0210059_1007720_pt1 | contig 17051 bp, 10 predicted proteins | sample Ectturendosymbi2_FD_188042 | JGI IMG/M metagenome (GOLD analysis project Ga0210059, IMG submission 188042) | Ecteinascidia turbinata endosymbiont from Florida, USA - Sample 2 (SPAdes) (version 2) | ecosystem: Host-associated > Tunicates > Ascidians > Unclassified | place: Key West, Florida...
AGTGCCTGACAGAAAAACAATTGAACGTTTGGTGCCAAATTTCGGGAGACTTGAAATGTCGCTAATGGCAATTCAAGTCATAGTGGTCGACCACGTTCAGTGAAAACACCCAACAACATTAAGAATTTGCGGGAATGGCTTGATGAATCTCCCAGAAAATCAACGCGCCATCTTTCACAAGAATTTGGCTGTTCCAAATCATCACATTTGAGAACCCTCCATGAAGACCTTAAGCTCTTTCCTTACAAAATTCAAATCTTGCAAAGGTAAACTAATGACAATAAAGCAGAACATCTTGCGTTTTGTCAGGATGTTAGTCAGAGTGTTGAAAACAGCTCTGGCTTGTTGGGTTTGATTTTCTTCAGTGATGAGGCTCACTGCCACTTGCGTGGGCACATCAAGCGGAATACGCGTTACTAGTCTCAGGCTCAGACCCATGAGCATACCCATCGCCCACGTAGCCAGGAGAAAGTGTCTGTGTGGTGTGCTATAAGTGGAAATGGAATCATTGGGCCATACTTCTTTGAGGACGAAAATGAGAATCAACGTTTGTGTTGGAGCAGTTGTTCACCAGAAAGGCGCTTGGATAGAAAGAACATGTTATCAACTATTAAAGGACAGGACACCAAAATTGTTTCAAGGTCTACTACAATTGGAGGGCATAATTTCCCATAATTTTGATAATGCTTGGTGAAAAACATTTCATAAAATTTCATTTCAGTAAAAAATGAGATGAAAACAAAATAAGGCGCTTTTTTGGATCACCCTGTAAAAACGAGCTTATCCGTGTTTGTTAGTACCATAAACCGAGCTCCTTCAGCTTGGGATACCCATTTTGATTTAAAATGCGTTACGTTTTGCTGGCTCGACACTCCACGTCAAATAGGGTCAGCTCCTGATATTTCTGTCTTGAGCTATTAATTGCTGCATAGCACCATTTGCGTGTGGTATCGTCAAATTCGCCTTGTGGTGCGGTTCGGTTATTTTCCCTTTGCCACCATTTCTGGCGACACTTTTGTGCTTCCTCATTTACTTCTTGCTGAAGCAGGCACAGGCAGGCCGCTGCGCGTCCCCGTCCATTTACCTGAGCATAGGTGTCATTATTTACTCGGTCATCAAGGTTTTCTACTAAAATTTCGAAATTGTTTCTGTCGTAGACGGCTTGCACACTGGTAATTATGATTATTTTGTTTCTTAAATCAATGCCCAAGGGATTAATTAATTAACTGTTTTTTGGGGCGAATCTTGCAAACCACCACGTTAGATGACCAATGAAGTGCTTTAAAGATGTGGATTTTTCAAAAATAGGAAACAAGTAAATTGCTACTTGAAATTTTGTTTCATGCTCCCCTGACGTTATCGAAAATATCCTTGAACTGCACCAGTTGTGACGTCAATCCAATAAAAGTTCAAACCCAAAACTTCCCAATTTTTTTATCGAAAAGACTTCCGCATCTTTAGAGGGTTTGAACAGTCTCTAGCTCTATCGTCTGGCGAGCTATGGCCAAACATGTACCTGCCACGATTGTAGCTTGCGCGGGCCTAGGAGTGTCATACAGCAATGGCCTTTTGAGTTTCACATTTTCTGCTCTGTAACAACATTTTTATCATCTTTTTGTAGAAATCTGATATAGAAACTACCAAGTAGAATTGAAAACCAGTCGCGTTTTCAAGCTTGTTTATCAGTGTCCCATGGCTGTGATGATGATTTCATTTGCTATGGCTTACAACCGACATTGAATTGGTTGATTTGACTCGGTGGAAATGGCGATTAACCCCGCTTATGATAACTGGGCTATCCACCACCCAGGGGCTAGTTTTTTTGTTGATTTCATATGCTTTGAAAAATGTTAGAAACCTGAGTTTTCATGTTTTTTCCTGATTTTCAGAGACAAATGAAGTGGAGCCAGAGTCATTTTACAAAAATGTCCATGAAAGCCTACACATGGAAAATCGGAGTGTTCTGGGTTACCTGATTTGTAGCAAATTTTGTGCACTTTACTACCTTTAAGAACCGCAAAGCCACAATATTGCCAGTAACTTTGTCCAGTCATAATTTGCCGACCAATTGAGCTAGAGAGCTGATCAAACCCTCCAAAGATGCGGGAAGTCATGTCATTCAGATTTTAAAAAATTAGGAAGTTTTGGACTTAGGGTTTTATGTGGGTGACATCACAATTGAGGTTTACACATATTTGGTAAAAAATAAAATCCCTCGAAAGGTATACTTGGACATTTTGGCCAAACGCCATAACTCGCCAGCAAATTGAACAAGAGAGCTGTTCAGACCCTCAAAAGACTCGGAAAGTCTTGTAGTTTCGACTAAAAAAATGGTAAGTTTTGGATTTGAGTTTTTTTTGGGTGACGTCATATTAGGTGTAGGTTTAAGCTTTTTCTGGCTTACGTCATCGGGCCCTGGGCCCGATCGCAAGAAGCAATTTTTTGCTTCGTTTTTATAAACTAGGCGCAACTCCGCAACTGTATAGCCCATGATTGGCCTTCTAGCATTTGTGTTTTGCAAGTTATAACCTGAAAATCACAAAATGAATAAACAAATAATTAATTAATCCTTGAGGGATTAATTACATAAGTTGTTGTTTTTAGGCTGAAGAGGAACTTTTGCCCGCCTGTTCCAGTTCAAGCCGGGAATCATGATTCCCAGGGAGAGAATTATTCTTTAGCCAAATTCGCAACGCCTTACCGACTGAACTAAAGAAGCGCCTCCCTAGTCCTTGCGACTCTAGGCATTTTATCTTTCGACTTTCGCCCTCACGCTTTTCCCCTACTTCTGTCCACCCTTTCTTTCGCGTCTGTCCCGCAGTTGTCCGCACTGCCACTTTCTATTAGTTCCGCTGTCTGGGTGCTTTCCGTCGGTGAATCACCCTTGGACTCAGTCGATTTTTCTTCGGTATGTCATGGCCCTAGCGCCATTACAAGGCCATAACTTCCAAGTCACAAACCTTGGGATTGGGGCCTAGGACACGAGGAATATGGGTCAATTGAAAGCCCAAACCTACCCGTTTCGTGACGTCACCCACAAAAATCTCAAATCTAAAACTTCTCAGTTTTTGTAATCGAAGCTATAAGACTCTCCGCATCTTCAGAGGGTTTGAACAGCCCCCTAGCTCTATCGGTCGGCAAGTTATGACTGGACAAAGTCATAGCCACTATTGTGGCTTTGCCGTCCTTAAAGGGTCAATTCAATTTGATTTTAAGTGTAAAACGTTTTGTCGCAAATAAGACATCGGAAGTCGGTTATGTGAAGAGTAGACCTGCACCATGACGTGGTATGAAGAAAAAATGCATCTGAAACGCGCATGACATTTTCTATGCACAAATAAAAAATTCCCTCAAAAAGCAGTTGTTTGGGGGTAGAGTATATAAAATTTGTATGTTAGATGCGTTTCGCTGCGTAGTTACGAGTTTGTTGTGAAAGTGATTAAAACGAACGTCGGAAAGTCAAAAATATTTGGTCCGGAAATAACGGATACAGCATGTTCCAAAAAATCGTAATATAAATCAGGGTTGCATTACACCCTTCATTTCCAGACTCGTATATCGTTTGAATGATTCCTTAGCAGGGAGAATCAATTGGCAAATGCAGTCAGCCACAGCCGGATTAAAGGGTAGGGGGTCCTGGGGCATTTTTTACTGGAGGGCCCTTATGACGTAATTCATGACGTCATCATTTGGAAAAGTTATGTTTTCGCTGATTCGCAAGATTCCCGTTTGCTTTTTCCGGTAGTCGAGAATGTGCTTACTCAAACGCACATACAGTTAGCTGCGAGAAGTAAATGCTAGAGTCTATTTTTACTAAGAAAAAATATTTTACAGGCTAGAGCAGGGGTTCCCAACCTGGGGTACATGTACCCCCAGGGGTATATTTCCCTATGTGAAGGGGTACATTTAAGATTGACAATAGAAGAGAAAAATATATTTACATATTCTTTGTTTCCAAATACCAGGGAATGTTATTTTCAAAGCTCATTATATGCTTTTTGTTGAATATATCCGTGAATAATCATGACGAAATATTTTGTCAAAAGAAATTATAGGGGTACATGTTCATCTGCCGTAATGCTGAATGGGTACATGCTTATCTGGTGAAATGCTGAAGGGGTACATATTCATTTTTCGGAGTTCTGAAGGGGTGCATGGTAATGAAAAGGTTGGAAAGCCCTGGAGAGTGACTCGGCAATAAACAACATTCACTCGAACACTAAGCATCAACCGAAGATTACAAACAAAAGCACCGGAAAAAGAACATGTCAATATGGCCAACCAGGTTGAGTGTGAAAGTTGTTTCCAAGCTAACGTTTAGAATTAGATTTTCACCTTCATTTTCAGGTGCTGTGCTCTGATTAACGCCACTGCTTTAAAGTTGCTGCTTGAAAGTTTTGCTAGAAAAAGTGATTCAGTCACGGCTTTTCAGCTAACACTACCAGATCCTTGCGCTTTTTCTTCTTAGAAGCTTTGCGCTTTTCATAGCTCCTGATGGCATTGCAGATTTCGGCATCGTCCAAGCTAAACACTGCAATCTCGTTTTCTGCTCTTTCATTCTACGAATCGACTGGTTAAAGTCTTTTGTGACTTTGAGGGACCTCGCAACAACATGTGGTGTAAATGGCTTGAATAGCTTCATGTTTATGATGTAACAGAACCAGTGTTGCCACTCTGTTATGAACAAAAACCCCAGAATTTATCTTGAAAAAAAAACAGAAAATAATAAAAAAAACCAGACATACAAAACGTTTAAAAAAAGTCAAAACCGAACTTGAAATGCACGCTACCGGTACTTGCACATAAAATTTGCATAATATTTTTAACAAGTTCAAAAGTCTGTTTTTAAACATACTGACAATTTACAAGTAGGCTAGCAGCAAATCAAATATATGAAGTAACATTAAAAAGGTTGTTTAGATCTTTTCTGAAAAAACGTTTAGTATTTTCCTTTACTTTCACTTAAGTGCATAAATTGAAACATGTACACGATACATTCAAGGTCTTACAGTTATCTTTTCACCCCAACCATTGCATTCATTGCAACATTTGACTACTAGTTTAACATTCAAAATTTAACATTCATATCACAATGCGCCAGTAAAACAATGAACAGATTCTCAACCACAGCATTTTCAAAACAAAAAAAAAACATTCCAAAATCATGCACAAGCGGCCCTTGACATATCAGCGATAGATAAGAGCGCTGACCTATGCCTAGTCAGTGCTTAATCTGTAAACCATTATATTTCAAACAATTTCGTTAAGCCTAGCCCTATTCATCTGTCCGTCTACTGCACACAGGCTATTACGTTTGTGAAACTACTGTATTCTTGAATAGAAAATGCAGTAATACAATATACATTTCTAAAATTTGACCAGAGTCAAAAAAACCCAGATTTTTAATAAAAACCCCAGAACCCCAGATAAAACAGAAAAACCCCAGATCTAGTGAAAAAAACCTAGCAGTGACAACACTGAACACAACCATAGTAACCATCGGAAGAAAAGTGCATTTTCACCACAAATCACACTTTATGACGTAACAAAGGTGCAGTTCGGCTGCGGCGACCTCGAGACTGCACCAGAAGTTCGGGATCATTGATACCAGTGTTGCCACTTCTGATATATTAACATGACATCAGATGTAGGCATGTGGTCTGATAGCAGAAGCAGAATGTGAGAGCACTTATCACCTGTAACTACAGTAGTCCCAGCTTATTAAGCCCACGGTTAATAAGCCCACCCCACAATCGTCCGTTCCGGAATTACTCCATTTATTCCTCTTATAAAAAAAAACTCGCTTTATAAACCCAAAACCCTGCTTAATAATCCCAGTTTTTGAATACATCTGCTTAAAATTGGGTGAACGTCGAACTCACACTTTTTTCTTGTTTTCGACGGTTTCGCACTTTACTCGGCTGACCTACTGTAGTTCATAACTGAACTGTTTCGTCACAGATCGTTTGTTTGTGCCGTAATCGATATGCAAGACATCAACTGGTGCTATGTAGAATTTAGTTTCAAAATGGCGAAGAGACGTGCAGACAGGACCGGATTATCAACAGGCTATGTAGGCTTAAGCCTAGGGCCTCAAGATCTAATGGGGCCTCAAACAAACTGTGGTAGGCTACGCATAGAGTACATTGCCGGTATATGATCATTTCAATAAATATTCAAGAAAAATTTGTGTCTTGATCATTCGTGAAATTTAGTTATATTCATCCAATCAGATTTCGTGGTGATAACGCCAGTCTTCCAACAAATTTCCATGAATCTTAATATGACGGTTGGTCAAGCCGCATGCCGACTATTGTGTCGATATACGCAAAGCGCGCTGGCTGCGTCCTGCGTTTGCTGAATTATACGGATTGTTACGAGTGAATCAGGCGAAACAACTTGTGACTGTTCGTGTTTGAAATGCACCTGATAAGTGGCGTAACTGACGGGGGGGAAGGGTGCGAACTGACCCTCCCGGCAAGCTAAATGAAAAAATCGGACCCATACGCAGCTTGTATTTTGGTATTTACTATTCGGTTGGTTTTCAGTATGTTGTTTGTTTTGCCTTTTCTGGAGTGTTTTCCGGTGATTTCGGGTTTTAGTATAGTCATCCACATCCAGGCGCGTAGCCAGGGGGGACAATGGGGCAATTGCTCCCCCAACCCAGAAAGTTGCGCCAAAAATTTTTAGGTTAATAAAACTTTTGGTGTGTAAGCCAAATAAATACTTCGGAGCATATCAAAGTAACTGCTTAAGTAACCTGTCCTGCTTCAGCTTTTTGTCGAACCTGATCCAATCAGTATGGTTTACAAATTTTAATTGTCCATGATTACTCTAGCGTTGTGTGCAGTGCAAATGCTGGAGAACTCACATCATGGCTGACGTTCACCTGAGGCTTGCTTCCTGTGGAAATTTATGATAATGAAATACAAACGTGTATCTAAGCGCTTGTAATCACTAACCGAAAACAGAACAAGGAGTAACGCTTTTTGCAGCTGTTTCTGACGCACCAAAGTTTGCTGTATCCCACCTAATGGTGATGTAAGCTTCATTTCAAGACCATGGCAAAGTTCCTCTCTGATAACGCTGACGTGATACGTACGAAACTACGAACACTGTATAACTTACCCTTGTCTGCAGCATCAGCCTTAGCCTTAATCAGTGCTCGTCAAACTTTGGTATTGGTGGCCCAAAATGACTTCTCAGTCGCAAGTAAAGACCCATGCTTATTTTTGATGGCCCAATTTCAAACTTGTGCTGTATTCAGTTACTTGTTATATTACAATCCTATGATAATGTTATAAATTGTATAATGACAAAAACAATGCTTAGTTAACGTCCAAAAATTAATGATCCATAGTTTTTACAGTAGCCTATCGTTTTAGCCCACGCAACCACAACATAGAAAGTGTTGCGCGGCCCAATGAAAAGTGTTAAACGGCCCACAGTTGGGCCGAGACCCACAGTTTGCCGACAAATACCTTAAATGAGGATCGAAGGTTTTTGTTTTTGTGCAGTTTTGAAACCAAAAGCGTGAATGTGACGGTGATATACGTTTCATGCTTTGAAGCTCGAACTTTGTCTACAAAGCAATCTAGGTTCAGTCTTGTTTATTACGCAATTACGCCACAGATAAAGATACTGTTTAGCAGCAATAGCATTTATTCTAGATATTTATTTGTGATGATTAAGCATGTACTGTGACAGTTCAATCACAATTATGTGGAGTCTTAACGTTTTCATCAATAATTTCCCATTAACTTGCCTGATAGTAAAAAAGTTTTGTCAAGCAATCAGAGTCCGACCTGCACATAAGCTGAAGGTGTTACAACTTTTGCCAGTTGCCTATCCTACACTAAATTTGAAATCATTCAGCTGCCACGGGAAGTGTCAGCAGCAAAATGTAACCTTAGTAGGAAGATGCTTCGTTAAGTGCTGAGGGTATTAACACTCCCATTACTTACAAATAGCTTGCAATCTGTTTTCTCGATAAAGCGCGTGTGACTGAAATCAAACTAAATTGAATTTTTCCCAATCGATTGGTATTTGTTTATTAAAAAGTAATGGATTAAAAAATTCAACTGCTTAAGCAAGAATGGCTAGATTATGGGTTCCCAACCTTTCTTGAGCGCGACCCAAATCAACATTTGGTGAACACCTCGCGATTTAGGCTTCAAACAAGGGATGAAAAAATAATGATGGTATGGATGAATTTTGGCAGTAAGTAGCTAAGTTGTTTTTAATGTCAGTGGTCTACTCTTTTCTCAAGTATGTATGCTACAGACAGACACACACAAGCAGTGGTAACGTTAGAAATACGCAACTCCTGTTTGGATCACCTCGGTGCGACCCATTTTTTGACCCTTCGCCACCCTTGTTTGGGTTTTGAACAATACCTTGTGAACCACTGGGCTAGATCAACTAAACAAACGTTGTGTTAAGCTGCAACAACAAGTATTTCTTAATTTTGGTGCAGTGCAGAGCCGTAGTGATAATCAATTGATAGCTTCGTTTTCGCAAATGCACACTTTGAGCAGAGTGAGTGGGTCAATGATATGCAAGTTTGTTTAGAAGACATGTGCAACTTTCCCCAATTTACAAAATTGTCTATATCATACTTGTAAATTGTATTGTTAACTCCAAATAGCTAGCTAAAAACCTAATCGTTTTTGGGAAGCAAGTTTAGTGCAAGTAGCGTAAAAATGCTACCGCAGTCGCATTTCACAGGTTTAATGACATAAAATCCAAACATTTTTCAAACGCGTTGAGGGGCCCTACAGCCTTTACGTTACCAGCAGCATTCGTCAACCAGTCGTTCAAGAAGTGGACAAGATCCACATCTTATATGTGCGCAAGTTTTGCAGACCTACTTTGGGAGTTAATGTCTTTAGCACTCTTGCTTCACCGCTTCGATTGAACGTGTGTTGGTGTATGTCAGGAGCGTATAGATATAAAAAGCGCAATCTTAATGGCATTCATGGTGACTTCTTGCTCAACTGCAACATTGGCTGCTAAAAGCGTACTGCTGATCTTGCATTTAAAGCATCGAGATTTTAAAAGCGTTTTTGCAAGAAAGTATTACGAGCAAATGGTGGTTTTCATCCAAAGTAGAAGTTTCGAACTTTACTAAAAAAAAAACTTTTAAAACTTGTCAATTAAGCCTAAATGAATATAGATTTTGTATTTTCCGGCTTAAACCTGAACATAGATATTGAGATAAAAACGCCAGAAATATGCACGTTTTGTGGATAATGCTTGTAAAAACAAGGGGCAATATATGTTTCAATGCTGAGACTTGGATGTTGTTTGCCCGCCCCTATCAAAATTTCTGGCTACGCGCCTGTCCACATCCGGATTCACTATTATTTCTCAACTTTTTTCAGAGTGTTGGGCTGCCCAGTGGGCTCTCTTCAGCTAAGTTTCCCCTCTGGCTCTTGCAGATAAGAGCTATATGTTTAGGGCTAACAGGAGTATCCTAAACTAAACATAGTTGCTTCTGGACAAACACAGCAGTTTTGTCAGCGTTTCTATTAGGTAAAGCTCGATTGGTATTTTTAGATGTGATTCTTTCCAACTTAATTTTCTGTTAGAATGTCATTCATATCTCAGATTGCTATTGAGTACTTGCGTAAGTTGGTGCTGCGCCCATGCCAAGAAATCAGAGATCTTGGTGATCTTGAATAGCAAGCAAAAGTCACTTTGCCAATTGGCAACCACAGAACTCTTCTCTGAAGAGACAAAAAATAGGGAAACGGAAAGAAAATTACAAAAGCGCCTTTGGGTCTTACGCCTTAGATTAGTGGTTCTTAGTCCATCCAACCACTCAGCCCCTCAAATTGAAATATAAAACACTACAAATTAGTGGAGATTTTATCAAATTTTCAGAATGTCAAGTCCCACTGCGCAAATACAATACCCCTTTACCGAAGACTTTCTGGCGACGGTTCTGATTTGAACCTAACATGCTTTCGTGCTGTGGTTTCGTTGCGTTCGATTCTTTGCAGTCTGAAAAGTAATAAACACGCGAATTGTAAACCTAGCAGTTCAACCATTTGTGTGCATTTTAGATTACATGTTTTGCTCGTGTGTGAGATTTTTAGAGCCGTGGCAAGCGAGTCACAACTTGGTTCTCACGTTGTGCTTTAACGTCTTTATGCCGCCGTACATAGGTTGGTTTTTATCATCACAGATAAGAAAAGACAGATGTGAAACTTACAAAAATCTAGGCTATGTGTTTTTTGAAATATTTCAACCGTGGCGTTTTCGGTTGGTTCCCCTCTGGAAATTAATAATCCTGTTCCCGCCGGCCAAGCACAATTTCCACAATTCCGTGTCATTGAACTTTTTGCGTCGAAGGTAGCAACAAGCGCAGTGATCGTAGGGCACTCTAGTGATGATATACAATTTTTTCTTGACCGTGCTTTAGAACGTTAATATCGTTATTTTCGGCTTTTGCAAATCGATTAACGTTTTTCCATTTTTTCCTCGCAAAAATGGGAGAGGGGGCCTCGCAAGTGGATTAGCTTAGGGCCTCGCATCAGCTAAATCTGGCCCTGCGTGCAGACTTAGCTTTTAGAAACTTGAAATTTTGGAAAATTATCAAGCACTGCCAGCATGCAGCCAATGTGCTGCTCCCGAACACCTCAACATCTCTCGTGGCTGCTTACGAAATATCCTGTGCAACGAAATAGCTTTTCGAAGTGAAGCATTATTGTTATTGTTACAAGGGATGGACCAGAAAAGGCAACGCCATGGCAAGGACCAGGAAGTGGAAGAAGGGCTTAGCAACTTTTAGCGATAGTATAGTCGGCCATGCTCATTTATGTCCATGGTAGTGGCGAAAATTTGTCCCTGGGTTAATAGATTAACTCGCTTAATAAGCCCAAAATCATCCCGCCCCGAGGTGGGGAAGCGGGGACTACTGCATAATACTGACTTTTCCTGCTGTGATTTTTACGAGAAAATAAAATCGAACAAAGACTCCTTGAAGAAAATATTGTCTACAGAAAAACATGGATTGGAAAATATATAAGTTTGCAAATGTTTGAACATTGTTTTGTTTCTTGGGGAAATGCATTATTTTAGTTTTTCTTGGTGTCCTAAGTATAGTAATCTAAAATAGTTACATGCTCCAAGTAAGGTATGAACCATATAGGCTTGTTTTTCTCAAGAGTCCCGTTTTTGAAACACAAAAGTATGGTATGCCTAATCAGATGTGGTGTTTCAGATAAATATCTGATGTCTGATATTTTGTCGACAAATCTGATGTTGATTGGGTTGTTGTTTTTGTTTTCCACATTTCCTCTCATTTTAGGACGTAAAAAAGTTAGATTCATGATTTAAAAAACCGCTAAACCGGATTACGCCAACTATTAAATAGTTGTTTATGAAATAACAATAGAAGTGTAAAAGTCAATTTTCTACGCATAATGAATGTAACAGTGACAGAACTTGCAGGAGGCAGTTCAATCTCTTCTACAGTTTTTCGCGTTTACTCTCATTCTGGATACTAGCTTACGTATGTGAATCTGCTAATAAACAAAAAAACATGAGTGTTTCATTTAGCTATGTTCCACATGCAGTGTACACATTGCCTTAAGTTGACAGTCCGTCTGAGTCCACAGTTTTTTACTGTTCCCCTTTCAGCGTCCGCTTGGTCGAGTTCTGTACTGCACATCGTCACCTTTGTTTACATTCGCATTTTCTCTCAAAAGAATTTCTATCTTCATACTTTCGATTCTGATTATCCGGAAACCTCGCTTAACCGACATTATTTGGCTAAACAAAATAGTCCGGATAAACGAGGTCTGACTGCAACTCCAGTTTTAGTATGGAATTTTTCTTTGCTGTTTTTTTAACACACTTACTTCTTTATACGCAGAGTAACAGAGCGTATTGAAATATTTTGATTGTAGGACATAAGCGTAGCGCTTTAAAAGTAATACGAATAACGTGTGTACATTTTCAGTTTTTATATCAAGTTCGATGATGCAGTTTGGAGTGACTCAGGCACCACCATTTGGCTCACCGCTTTTTCAAAGTAAGTTTGCTATGCATGATGAATTTATGGCTACATGGTCAAAGAGTCGGAATGACCCTCTAGAGGGGCAGTACTCGAAGCATAGTTTGTTAATAGTCTTAAAGTTTGATCTTCACAATATTTTCAAAGCATAAAGATATTTAGCTAATTATTTAAAGAATTAGCTATTTAATCTAAAAGAAGTTACAAATAACTCGTGAATGAGAGACATTGTCGAAAACGTCGAGCAAGGTTAGGAACTTTGTAAAATAACTAAATTCAGTATAGGTTTAATTTTGTTTTTTTTTGGAAAAGTGCTTACAAATATGTTTTTGAATTTGAACACTGCACCGTACGTTATAGGCTATTTCTTGAATAAAATAGATTGGACCTTTTATGCCATATATGCAAATGTAGTCAAAATTGATGCAATAGGAAGGAGTCATCTATGCTGAAGGCAGAAACTGTGAACATTAAAAATGAAGTGATTTAAAGAAATGTCCAATCGTGCATATTTTGCTGAAAGAGTTATTGTAAATAAGAACAATTTTTCTTAAAAACAATGCTATAGCTGTTTGAATGATTGTAAAGCGTTTCCACAGAGTATGCAGTCCTTAAAACATGCTATTAAAGTCTTGCGTAAGTTACGACCATCAACTCATTTGATTGGATCCATTTAGAACGATGTTGCATTTTCGCGTTACGAAGAATTTTATTGGTTCTGAAATAGAAAAATGCTCCATCTGGCTTTTTCCACATAACGCTCAAGCTAAATCAGAACTTACTTTATTTTTATGGAGGTTTTCTGTCGGTCGGTGGAGAACCTTCTTATCAAGGATCTCAAATAGTGCGAAGATGTTATCCAGCTAGATTTGCACCACCACTGAATCGCTGTCAACGAAGAGCTTCAAACATGTATTTTTTGAAAATTGTTATAATTTGCTTCCGTACCACTTATTAACTTTATATACGTTTGCTGCGGTTCTAGTGGATTTGAGGTTGCTATGTTTTTTAGCAACAACAGCGAATCCATTTTCATACGGACGTTGTCTGTTTAAAAACTTCATACTCATGAACGCTGTGAATCTTCTGTAATTTTATATCCGGTCTGGTATCACAAATAGCTTGCACCGCTCCTATCCGTCGTTTCTGAACCATTGGTAGCTCAGCCGCTTTTGCAATGAACGTTGCAGTAAGTTGGGTAATGGTCTAGAGCTGAACAAGAGGTTTTAAAAACCGCAAACACTGCTTTTCAAATCGCTTGTATGACCCAGCTTAGGTTCGTTCTACCACGCTGAAGAGGTCTACCGCGATAGTGCTCATCTGGCTTGATCAGGGATACTACCAAGATTTTGGTAAACGGAGGCTGCAGTTAAAAAAATGGAAAATTTAGGAAATACCTTACGATCGTCAAACGCATGTATCCGTTTGCTGGCTACACAAATGACTGGTCTCCCCACTCAACCTGGCATTCTTCCAAGTACTTGCCACCATTGTTTCTTGATTTTGAATGAGAACCGTGGGCTTTTGCAATTAAGCAAGTTTTAAGAGGAGCTTCAGCCCCACAAGCCTCATGTCTGCACATGTCTGTGTCCGAACTTCTGTATTTATTTAAAAATGGTCACAAACGGTAGTTCTTTGTTTGCTTGCTTGACGTCGTCTTTTTCATGAGGTTATATCTTTTTTAGGTAAATAGCGTTTTACAAAATTGGCTATGATTTTGCATAGGTTAGTGTGTACATTGCAATAAAATATGACTGCAAAGCTTACATCATTAAAACAAAGTATCAGTCTTAGCAACATAATGAGGTTGTTTGTGAGATTCGCAAGTGTACAGGTTAATTTTTAAACAATATGCCAAAGGTCACTAAACTGTTGAAAATATGTTGCTTTCAACTATGGGTATCCACTCACTATTAACGTGGTGTTTTTCCCGTCATTATAGTGATAAGAGCCTCGGTTACAAGTGCAGAATGTCCTTTCGTTTAATTTGAAGATAAATGTGTCGTAGAAACAACATAATAGTATTTTTTTATGCAAAGCTGCCGTGATTCGTCAAAACTACAATACCACTGACACTTGTAGCCTTGGTAAACGGGCTTCGAAACGGGCCACAAGCTTGATTGTAATTGCCGTTGGCGTAGATAGCAAACAAATAAATTTGATTTGTGCTTTGCGTTTTGTGTAAATCAGATAAAAACAAATCGGGACGATATAGAAAACTTTCAGTGTTGAGCAAAACTTTCTGTAAAAAACGTTCCAGTAATTTTAAAAATATTTTTTCATTTAAATCGGCTTGTGCTAGCAAAAATCGAACTTCTACATATTTTTAGGCGTTTTCCTATTTTCAAGTCTTCGATTTTATTAGAGGGTATGTTGGCTTGGCGCTGGCCTTGTGCTACAAAATGGTGGTAAACCACTCATAATGAAAAGAAATGGTGTTGGAAAAATAATTTTCTGTGCAAACGAAACATGCAACGCTAAAACTAAGCAAACTTTTATAGCATAAAATCAGCAATATAGGTAAAATATAGGTTAACTTTATTCTTTCTTCTGCAGATTTACTTGCACCAGATTAGGTTGCTGCTATGATTCAGCGACTTCCATTTGTTATCCTGCTCAGTATTACGGTAACGCAACCTTCAGTTCCTGTTCTAATGATAGATGTTATGTTGTTTTTTTGTGTTGTTAAAAGTCATCTCTATTTTTTCTTCTTTAACAGTAACCAAGTTGCGAAACAAATGTCCACCTGGCTTCACGAACCCTCCAAAGTGTAAAGGTAATTTCGAAAGGAAACGGCTTAATTCTAGATAAAAGTTGTTGTTACAAGTAATGGTCAAGTAAAAATATACGCTTGCGTTGTTTGAAAACCTTCTTAAGTCTGTTTGAGCAGTGACGTGTTTTGTAAATTTTTCATTCAGGGCGGTAGTATTTTTGCCGCCATTTGATACTTGCTAAATCAACACCAGCAAACCAGACCGCAGTATAAGAGAATTAAAATAAACCATTATCTCACTTAAGTTTTTCCAACAGCAGAACAACGCTTTCCTGCGGTGGAATTAACAACAAGAATCTGAAAATAGCTAAGGCGATTTCTTTGGGATTTGCTATACAAAAAAGAATCGAATTCTATCAAAAGAAGGAACAATTCATGTTTAGCTGGTATTTGCTTTTTCGGGAGTACCATTCCTTAGGAAAGTGAATAACAGCTAGAGTAAAGCAATAATATTCCTTAAGCTTTAACCTTCCAAGAGACCTCGATCGTTTTTTTGGCTACATCCTTGCATTTCAGTGGACATATCTTACTTTACCTAATAAAGGATTTTACTGTCTTGTAGATACGTTAACAATTATGAGAAAAAGCTTTAAAATAGTTCCTCAAGAACAACTATTAATAGAACATCCGTCAAAGTACATAGGCCTATCGCAATGAAATGAAAGAACGACTGCCGTGACCGGGAAAAAACGATAATTCTGATTGCCTTAGTAGAATGAGTCAAAACTCAAACAAAAATCCTGCAAAAAGTGGTAAACTGTTCAACGTCAGTCTTTGTATTTCTTTCTTAATGAAGCTGATTAGTACGCAAGATGACAGAGAAACACATAGCTTAGACACAAGCTTTTTTCTTCCATAGTCTTCATTTCTTTATATTTCTTGCATAGTGCTTGTTAGTCTTTTTACAGTAACTCGCAGGGGTTTTGCAGATTTAAGTGTTGTGAATATCAGATCGTCGTCATGCAACACACCGATCCAATAAACCATTCTATTTGAATAAGAGCTGATGATGCCTACATCGTAGGCGAAATATATACTCTGTAAGATCTTAAAGTGTCTGAATCTTTGCTGAGAAAGGCTCTATTTCCATTGACAGTGATCCAACAAACCAAGCTGATCTTGGTCAACAACAAAAGCGGTATATAACGCACCAATCACTATGCACCGTTGATCAAACGACTCAGACCAAATTAATGTCCCAATCTAATGTCGCAATGCTTCACTGTCTTGAAAAAATTTCTACCTCATTTTATCTCTTACGGATTAAAGACATCTGAATTATCGTAATACGTGATGGGCTTCAAGGAACTACTCTCCACCATGCTGATAAGCAACTGAATCTACCGCCAACTTTTTCATGGGAAACTGATTTCACGCAACACTATACGCATCCTCAGTCCTAGAATCTTTGGACTTGGACTAAATGACCAAATATCCTTTTAATCGGAACCTTTGTGTTGGATGATTTTTCACAAGGTTTTCTAAAAATTTTGTTAGATTTGAGCTCTAGTAACAATTAATGTATATTAGAGTATAACTTTTGAAAATTTTTACAACACAAGGAAAACTAAGCGCAGATTTATCTAAGTCAAAACGGAGTTTAAAAGTGTTAAACTTATGTATAGCACATGTCTGAATCAATTCTCTTAATTAGCAAGTCAGTTGAAACAGTCCAACTTGAGATGGATTCAATTGCAAACTTAAACTATATCAATCCAATGCAATTCGGAAACAAAGTAGGAATTTAGTTTTAATTGATGAGTTTCAATAGTGGTGTGGTCCTGCAATTAAAGTGGTTAAAAGCATACCTGTAACAAATCTTCGAAAATGTACAATATACTTAAAGAAAAAAAGGAAATGCCCAGCTGAGGTGTCGCCCCAGGTTGACTGCCCTATTCTCTTTTTCCTGGCTCTTCTGCCAGTTGTATAATGAAGAAATGTTGTCAGTGACCTTTGCCCTGAGCAGAAAAAACTGAAGCTATCAGACCAAAGGCGCAGCCGGGGGGGGCTGAAGGGGCTCAAGCCCCCCCCTTTAGCAATCAGAATATTGATGTTTATTTTCTTAGTTATTCACCAACATTGTAAGTCGAGATTGGGTGTATTGCAGAATGTTCTTCGGCAGTGCCACAAGGCGTAGCAACACGTTTGTTATCAAAGCAGGCGGTTATGAATTTTCGAGGTTTGAGAGATATTGAAGCAGCTTTCTTCGTTCCTGTGTGGTTTGTACTACCATCTGTATCAACAGCTGGGTGTACC
>Ga0210059_1007721_pt1 | contig 17051 bp, 8 predicted proteins | sample Ectturendosymbi2_FD_188042 | JGI IMG/M metagenome (GOLD analysis project Ga0210059, IMG submission 188042) | Ecteinascidia turbinata endosymbiont from Florida, USA - Sample 2 (SPAdes) (version 2) | ecosystem: Host-associated > Tunicates > Ascidians > Unclassified | place: Key West, Florida...
CACAATTGGTGAGCAAAAGGTCTGCCCGGAGTCGGAGTCGTTAAAATTTTCTACGACTCCGACTCCTCAGGTTGAAAATCCTTCCGTCTCCGACTCCACAGCCCTGGTAAAAGCTGCTGACAGAATTGCTATTGCTACCTGTTCATACAACGGACGTAACACACTGCTGCATTTGAGGCCCTATACCAGCAGGGCCGGATTTATGTGATGCGAGGTCCCTAGGCTATAATCCACTTGTGAGGCCCCATCTCGCATTGTTACGAGGACAAAATGGAAAAGCGCTAAGTCAAAAATGACGATATCGACGATTTAAAAATACAGTCAATAAATAATTTGTAAATCCTTACTAGAGTGCCTCACGATCACTGCGCTTGGTGCTACGTCCGACGCAAAATGACACGGAATCGTGGACATTGCGCTTGTCTGGCGGGAACACCATTATTGATTTCAACAGGCGAACCAACCAAAAACGTCACGGTTAAATTTTTTGCGAAAAACATAGCCTACGTTAAGTTTCACATCTCATTTTTCTTATCAGTGCTCAACAGTTTCCTAAAAACCAAACACACTTCCAAGGATGTAGTGTTAACAAAAAAGTTGTGGGAACGCAATCAAAATATAGCCATTTTGAAACAGCTTCCAACTTATTTAAAGTAAAACGTGAAAAAGGTGTGGAAACGCCATTCCCACGCGTTCCCGCCCTACTACACCCCTGCACCAGGGCAGGATTAACCATTGGGGAAACCAGGCAAATGCCCGGGGCCTCGAGCTTGACTGTCAAGACACTCCTTTACTGGTTTGTCATGTTTTTAGGCTGTTCACCACGCGTCAAGCATGTAGAGTTTTTTGATTACTGCGTCGTGCGTAGTATCTACTGTAGGCTAAGAAACTGACAACTTTGGCATTTATCGTTTCTGAGTGACTCAAAAGAATTGAATCAAACAGCACCACGCTTTATGACCTAGGAATTAGCTTGAAATCAGTGCATCCATAGGCATCCGCAGAAATTTTTCCAGGGGGGCAACGTCGTAATTTTGCTTATCCTTTGCAGATTGTTGACGATGCAATGCAAATGGTCGTTCACAAAACGCTTTACCGTTTCTACCCCATTAGTCTGTGCTGGTTGAACCTCAGTTTTCAGTCTTTTGTCTGAAATGTTTTCTACACTTCAGCTACCAGAAATGCTTTTCTTTTCATAAATTGCTTAATATCCATTTTTAGAGCACTTTCTACAATTAAGTCATATTTAAGAATCATGGGTGGCGGAACCTTTTCCAAAGTGGGGGGCACAAGTGCATGTCAAAAAACTATAGAAAATTTTTGTGGTTTCAATTGGCAACTGTGACGTCACAATCATTTAAATATGACGTCATTATCTATACACCATATGTAGGTCTAAATTACACTATTTTAAACAAAATTAAACCACTATGAAAACGTATCGGTAAACCACCTGAAATTCAAATAGGCTGTTACAGGAGCGACCCAGATCAACAGCGTCACTCGGGCTCATCATACGATATATCAGTCTTCATTCTGACCGAATAAAACCGTTCGACGCTTGTGCCACTGAAATTTTCATTTGCTTTCATTCTGGCTGGCATTATTATTGCTCTGAGACGTTAGTTACGTAATGATAAATGAGAAGTTCTCATGATAACTTCTCCATTGTTGAGTAACGAACATCACAGATCAATGATAACGCCGGTCAATCTTCTGCTTACTAAGCTCATTCATATTAGCCCGAGCTGTTGGACAATTTGTCGTTTGTTTGAATTTCACCTCGAAATGGGAACTGTTTCTTGGATTGGACTTAAAATCCAATGTTCTATGCAAAATCATTGCTTCAAAAAACATTCAGTCCGATATGAATTATGTTTGAAAAAATCTTAATTGCATAGGGCAGTTCGGACTCTGATGGATGAGCCCGAGTAAAGCGCGCGCGAACGAAGTGGAGACTACGCCAACTACGAACGACATTGTTTTATTCAGGTCACCTGCAATATGAACGCGAAAGGCCAGACACGGAACGCAAATATATGAACAGTGACAACTGACAAGGTCCAAAGAAAAGAGGCCGAGTTAACAACTTAGTGAAGTAGGACCGTTGAAATACAAACCAAGCTCGCGTCCTCCGATATAAATTGTAATCGAAAACTCGGGCTAAGCCCGAGGAGCCCGTGTGCTGGAGTCGCCACTGGGCTGTTAAAAACATCAAGAACACAGCTTAAAAAACAGGCAAAAATGACACAACATTGATACCTGTCTTTAACACATTCAATATCACAACGTTTCCACATCTTGAACACAGAGGTAACATGACTGAATTCTCATTCTACAACTGCATTAGACACCGAAATGTAGAGACAAGACAAAGCATATGCATCAACTAGCGAGTGGTCTGCTGTAAGGATGCCAATTGTGTTGCTAATGCAGAAATAAATACAGCTGTTTGGTGTTGCCAATGTAAAAACATAAACACAATTAAAATTGATCTGTGAAATATTTCATTTTGTGTAGTTAAGATTCAAGAAGGTTTCACTTTTTAGAATGGTGTTGAAACGCTTCAAATCACACCAATTTTTTAATGGCGTGGCACGAACGTTTTCCTACACACAAGCATGGGTGTCGGGAGGGGGGCAGGAATTTGAAAATTTCAGCAAAAAAGGTTGTTTTCTAGTTTCGTGTGGCAAAACCAAATTTCACCACTTTGGACCCCCCCTAGAAAAACTTTTGGAAAAATACAATAGTGCCCCCCTGGAAAAAATCCTTCCGACGCCCATGCACACAAGTATGTAAAATTACACCATTTGTGTAAAAATTGTGTTGTATTACACCCAGTGGCGTACGCAGGAATTTTTCATGGGGGTGTCTGATTCAGTGGCATATAGTGGTCATTTATATTTGGTGTGCGCTGTTTGTGACGTCACAATTTGGCGTCATAGTCATATTTCTAAACCAACGTTTCGGCGAGGTTTGTTCACACAATATGCATATTTTTCTACATCCACTCCTCTTATTTTATGTGTCATTGCACTGGATATAAACTATTGGCGCTCCAAGTTAGGCTATATCGGAGGAAAATAAACTAAACGCTACTACACAGCAGTTCATAACTGCAAAAATATCGGGCTGCGCGTTAAAACATGGGAATAAAACACACTCATCAATGCGTCAGAGCAATTTACAACTGCAAAATGAGGCTGCGCTAATGTCTTGTCGAATACGAGCAGTCGAGTGGATAAAGTGCGCGGCTGGACTGGCTGGTGCACACCCCGGTTTGCAAGATCGAATCTTGTTAAACTACACAAGAATTGAGAATGCGCATAAAGTACGCAAGAAAACTTTCGTTTTTTTGTTATTTATAGAAGTCCAGCAAACTTAGTTTTCCTTTTTCCCTGCTGAGACATTATCAAATGCCTGAATGCTTCTAATGTTAACAACTGTTGTTTTTGAGCTCGGGCAACAGTTCATGCTACAGAAATTGGTAATGTAGCCAATGCGGTCAGCGCTTGCGCTTTGTTTCGGATAAAGTGAACTATCGCGGAATGCAATCTTAAACATGCGTGGTGGGCGAAAGGTCTGCAAAAAGTGGTGAGATGGTTTCTGGACGCAGACGATGACCCAGATCCCACCGAAACCTAATTATTACTTTTTTGGCCCATTTACAATGTTCCTTGAAATTTGCATGTAAATTCATTCCGTGATATTGCATTAAGTCGACATATTAACAAGCAAAAGTATGCGAAAACATTTAATCTCCTTTGCGTAGGTAACAAAGTTTTTATAAAATATCAAGCTTATGGTGGGGATTTAACCCCAACCCCCCCCCTTACGTACGCCCTTGATTACACCATCTGGCAACACTGTTCAACAATATCAATGCGGTAAGCAAGACGTAGCAAAGTGACACACTGGGCACAGTGTTTTCTGCCAAAAATTACGAAATCCTGCCAAATTCACTTCCAAATTACAAATAATATTCAGTATTACAAATAATGCTGACAAAATACTGCCAAAATTTTGCAACACCTTTTTCATTATACGATTTACTTTAACAATGGACGAAATCAGTTTTTTAAAAAGATGTTTTAAGGACCCGATTCGGGTCCATAGATTTGAAAATCGGGACCCTAGTATCAGTGGAAATCATCATCGGGTCCCTAGAAATAGAATCAGAGAAAACCGGGTCCCTAGAATCAGAAAAATCCGGTCCCTACAGGTCCATACTGGGTATCTAACATTTTGCTTAAAAAAAAAACCTGGACGAAACAGTAATTTTGTTGCTTGAACTTATTTAGACAAAGTTCGAAATTGAAAAGTGGGGTAGGGGCATGCCCCCCAGAAGTGAAAGTGGGGGGCATAGGCCCATGCGCCCCCCCGGTTCTGCCACCTTTGTTTAAGTATAATCAACGGCCAAAACAACAAGAGCGGTGAAAAAACAAGAAAGTAAGACACTCTCACGAAACAGTTTCAAGCAATGAGTGGTAGAAATATATGTTGACAATGAAAAGCCTATCAGACAACTTACTAAAGGCAGTACACCACGCAGGCATAAAAAAACTGAACAGATGAATTACAAAAACTCCCCACGTCAGAACTAAACATTAACGATAAAGACATATTCCCACATGTGTGCATAGACCTATTGTAACAAGCAACGTATTTTCATACTGTGTGAAAAGAAACCTGCATAAGAGTTGTTTGATTAAGTTATTCACCCGGACACATTGATCACAGTCTCACACTAACAACGGGTTTTTCAAACTTGTGGAAGCATTGCTACAGATTTACTCATGCTTCTTTCACACAGTATAAAGCTATACGTGGCTTACCGCTATGAGAAGTGTCACTGTCTCGCTGCATTACCTCCCAAGATTTCTGTGTTCAACTGCAATGACGTATGCAGCACAAAATTTTGGGGAGGACAAAATGTTTGATTTTAGGCGAATAACGCCATTTTGTTTGGGAAACCGCTTCTCAAAGGAAAAATTAATATATATGTCAAAAATTTGGGGGGGACATGGCCTCCTGGCTACGCCTATGTTCATGGGCGCAGTTTAGTGTGAAATCAATGAAATCATCGGGTCGATGCAGAAGTAAAGTTTTATAAATACAGATTTCCAATCTTGTTTATAGAGGTGTTTTAAAAGCAAGACTAATCACACTAATACATCAATTGGACTTTGTCAGAGCTGTCAGTGGGAGTGCACAAAATGCTGAGTCGCATGTGCATGTCACTCTTATTGCAGAACACATAAATTTTCATGCATTTTATAAGACGTGTGGTTCACAGCGCGATTTATCTTATGACTTTTTTATGTGATGCAACTTAGCTCAGTCTTTTCACAATCAATTTTCAGGTTGAAAATCAGATTTCAATGGATGAAATTAATGTCAAAAGTGTAATTCTAAGAGTTCTTCTTGCATAACGACACGAAAATAGATTTGAGATTAAACAGAAATAAAAACGCACAACGGTGCATTGGTAAAAATGTACAAGTGTCACCTTATTAACACGAAAAGAATGTCCAGCAAAACTAGTTGTGATCAGTTATTAAGTTTTGGGGGGAAATACATTTTTACTGGGACAAGATGTTTGTTTTTACTATATGTTTAAAACAATTTTTTCTGGGCACAAAAAAGTTTTTGGGGCACAAAAAATTTGGGAGCACTGCCCCCGAATGCCCCCTTGGCTACGGGCCTGCCTGTAAAGCAAAATTTTCGCACTTGGATGAAAATATTGCTGCGTTATATTTTTGGTTAAACTCAAGTAAATCAGATGACTTACGAACCAATGCATTCAGCACAAGCACAAAGTGTAAGAGCCACGAAAAAATATATTTTGGTTTTGTTGATCACCATTGTCGCGACATTACAAGAAATGAGCATAAATGAATATTTTATCTTTGATTCCTGGTCAAGTCCTTATGTTTTGAGCTATAGGTCAATATATAGCTAGGTAATTAATTATACAACGTTTTGACTGAAATCCTTTTTGTTACTTTTTAAACGCAACGACACCGTCGCGTGAAAGGATGTGAGGTTTAAACTTCCGTTATGCTGTTATTATTGAAATACGTAGAAATTAGAAGCTACAATCATCGAATGAAGTAAGGCTGAACAGAGCACAGTAAACAATTCACAAGATTTTGTCCTGGCCTTAACAAAATCATGTAGGAATTCATTAAAATTTGTTTGCATAAGTGTGTCACTTTTAGTGGACCGAATGCTCATAGTGTGGACAAGGGCCGCAACCAGGAACGGGCAATTGCCCCCCCCGAAATTTTTGCAACCATGATGGTGTTTACGTACTGCACACGAAAAGTTATTTTTCGAGACTGCGGAACTTCTACTTGAACTTCTCAACACCATTTTTTAAATTAACCAATCAGTGTACCATGACAGGGCTGGCTGAGAGCTTGACCCATGTGGTCTTTCGCCAACCCTTTGTGATTCAAACATGTTAGAACACAGCACAATTTGCTAAACTTTATGACTGATATTTTCTATTTCATCAACAAAACTTTAATTTTTCCTCTTTGATTCTGTTGTTTTTCCTCTTGCTGCATTCGTGTTACTTCGTGATTTGAGTCATAAAAATGCATGAATAAAGCAGAGGCACAACGAGGTTAGATGGCGCCCGGTGCAAGAAACAAGTTTGGCGCCCCCCATGTTCAAACATGCGGTCTTTCGGAAGCAAATCTGCTGTTGAGGAAAGTACTTGTGACAGTTAGGACTTTTCGGCGCCCCCCGCAGTGATTTGGCGCCCCGGGAATTGCGCTCCCCTCGTTACGCCTCTGGAATAAAGTATTACCATTCTCAACCACTGCTCTGAGGGCGGCATGCGGCTTCCTTGGCTTTCACCCAGGCGGGCCGGACTCGATCCCGGTGTAGGAACCAATGCAGAGGTTTGGGTTGTTGCCCAGCGTAGAGGTTGCTTTCGAGGAAGGTCGTCGTTGTATACAGAAATGCTAGTTTCCCCAAACGCTAACAAGGCAGCCTAGTCATTTTGCGAGTACTGTTCTAACTCCCGACTAAAACTGCCTGACATTTTAAGTTGCCAAGCCGAAGGAAGGCGTCTGGCTCTCACCTCTTTGCAGTTCGTTTCACAGATTTCGTGGTGCAGTCCTTATTTACAAAAGGCTTCTTAGCAGCAGAAATAGCTTTGACGATGGCGCGACAGCAGAAACAGCCAACGCGCGTACAGCATGCGCAGCAGGAACGAACGACTGTCTCTCAAAACGCGGTCGACAACTTGCAGCAAAAACGTGGAATCGCGAAAGAGGTCAGCGCACCTCATCCGTGCTCAAGAACACACGCGGCGAATCTCCCTTGGCGCAAATGACAAGCTGACACAAACCAGGTCTACGTACAGAATACAGTCGCGACCTAAGGAAACGCCTTACCGTAATGCGAAAAGGTACATCGTACACATTCAACGGCAACTCGCAATGAGAATGGTTGCATCCACTAAACAAGCAACCTTTTTGTGCGGCTCTCAGCTCTCTTTCAATAAAACCTCTATTAATTTATGTAACAGACTTCGTTCTGCAATAAAACAAAACGTGTCAGCTGACTTGTGTTAAAATTTTTTAATGCGAATCTCTAACATTTGGCTCCCTTCAGCGAAAAGGTCGAGAACCTATGCCCAATACCGTTACGGTAATACAGCATTTGCTCACGCATGTGATTGACCGTCCTCCCTGTGTGGCGTGTTGATTCGCCACACGATCGACGCTCACTTTTGGAAAGAAAATCGACACTGGAGAACATGTTTTCAACGTCCGGTCGAGGATTGAACCAGACACCAAATGGGTTGCAATTGCGCCACAAGTCCAGCAATCTTCTTTTCGTTAAGTGTTGTTTTCAAACCAGAACCGTCGCCAGAAAGTCGTCAATAGGGGGGCTTTACGTTCGCGCAGGGGGGGGCTTCACACTAAAATTTGACAAAAATTCCACTAGTTCAGAGTGTTTCGTATTTCAATTTGGGGGGGGCTAAGCCCACCAAAGCTCCCCCGTGGCGACTGTTTCAAACATCGCAGAATGGTACGCGAAAAGGCATACCAAGAAATCTTCTCTGCAAGGGTTCCAAACTCTGAAACAAACTATTCTTTTATATTTCGCAGAATTTTTAAAAGTTGAAGGTTCTTCTCTTCCTCAAGATAGATTTTCCTATTATAAGCTTACGGCTCGTTGCAACCCGAAGTAATTACCAGAAGAACCGCGCACTTTTTGAGAAAAATGAATTGAATTTGCACGCACCGGCATCATGTTTCAGAGAACAGGGGAAAAAACTGAGTAACTCATCGTTGCTCGCAGTAAGAAGCCTCGTCGCATCGCGTTACCGTTTATTGGTGCACGCTCACAGGCCCGAAACCAGGTGGGGGGGGGGCGAAGCCGCCCCTAGAAAAATTTTCGCCCTTCCTGGAAATATTTTTAAGCTATTGGACATAGTTTAAAAAAATTTTCCCCCTCTCAGAAAACTCTTCCCCCCCTCGTGTCCCAAGCTGGTTACGGGCCTGCATGCTCATTCAATTGACGACACGTTTTTTTCATCTGAGCAAAACCGCAAAACTCTTGGAGGGTGGTCCACGCCAAAGATGAGGTTGACTTTTATTGCGAATTGCACAGGGCACATATGGATGGAGGTAGAAAACACGGCACTAAAAATCTGCACATTAGAAAATATTACTATTCGGGCATCCAGACTTATCCAGGAACCTATCAGGGCTTTCTTTCGAGCAGATGTGTTTGTTTTTGGAGACAACCACCTTTCGAAATAGTTATCACCAACTCCGTTTATCGTGACCTTTTTGCCTCTGCGTTCAAGTGCATATTAATCGTTATTTTGTTTGGTAAGTAAATTTTTTTTTGTTTTTCATTTTCTTTTTCAGCCTTTTCGTTCTTCTTTAGAGAAAAAACTTCCGAGCGCACATTTATCGAAGTAAGCCGATGAGAATTTCAGCCCTTGCCTTCGCTGGCATTTCAACAATAAACAGAATTCCAAATTTGGCTTTAAACAAGCGCAATGGTCGTCAGAGGTGCGTTTTCTTTGCTCCAGTCGATATGAACGAAAGGAAGGGTGGCACGTACAAAGGTACGAGCTAATGATTTGAACGCATTAAGTAAACCCTAAGCAACATTAAAATCGCACCGTTTTTTGCGTTGGTTTGAATGTGAACAGTTTCTCACAACAACACAAAATGCTCCATAAAGTACTAATGCTGGGCCAGATTTAGCTGATGCGAGGCCCTAGGCCAACGGTGCACAACCTCCGTGGCCTTTGATAATGAAATTTGCGGCCGTCCACATGTACAGCAATTTACAATATAAGATTTGGCGGCCGTGCTGGCGTGTATTGAAGCAAAACGAACGCAAGGCAAAAAAATCAGTCGACACGATGCGTGAAAAATCTGCTTTGCAAACTTTTCTTTTAATAAATTCGTAAAATGTTTGACATTTTATTATACTCTTAGGCACAAGTAAATGACATATACCGAATCAAACCTATTCTTTAATTAAACGTATCTCATAAATATAACTCGAACTCATTGGCGGCCGTACTTCATATAATTAAAAGTAATGCGGCCGGTAACAGCAAAAGGTTGTACATCCCTGCCCTAGGCTGATCCACTTGTGAGGTCCCTCTTCCACTGTTACGAGAAAATATGAAAAAGCGTTGATCAATTTGCGAAAAGCCGAAAATGATGATATTGACGCTCTCAACGTTCGGTCAATAAAAGATTCTAAATCATTACTAGAGTGCCCTACGATCACAGTAATTGTTGGTGCCTTCGACGCAAGAACGTTCGATGACACAGATTTGTTGAAATCGTACTTGGCTGGCGGGAACATAATTATTAATTTTTGCAGGCAAACCAACCGAAAACGTCACGGTTAAATAATTGACAAAACACATGGCCTACGTCTTTTCTAAGTTCACATCTGCTTTTTCTTATCTGTTCTAAAAAATAACAAACGCACTGCATATACGTGGGCGGCATAAAGACGTAAAAGCACAACGTGAGGACTACTTTGCCACTCGCTTACCACGGCTGTAAAGATCTCACACACACGAGCAAGACACGTCAAGTAAAAACGCACCCAAATCAGTGGGGCAGCCAGAATGATGCCGAAGAGGCCATGGCCCCCTCGAAACAAACTTGCTAAGATTTTTACTGGTGCTTTGTATCAACTTTCAACTGTCAGAAAGACGTCAGTGACTGACGACGTCACTGACTGACCCCTCCCGAACAAAGTTCTTGGCTGCGCTACTGACCCAAACGGTTGCAACTGCTGAGGTTCACGATTCGCGTGGTTGTTACATTTTGAGACTGCTAAGCATCGAAACCGTCGCGCGAAAGGGTGGGAGGCTTAAACCCGAACCGTCGCCAGAAAGTCTTCAATAGCTTTATATTTGCGTAGGGGGGCTTGACATTCTGAAAATTTGATAAAATCTCCACTTTACAGTGTTTCATATTTCAGTTTGGAGGGGCTGAGCCCACTAATGTTCCCCCACGGCGACGGGATTGGTTCAAACTTCCCATATGCTGTCTACTGAAATGCGTATACGAAATAATATGCTGCAATCATCGAATTAAATATAAGGCTGAACATTGCACAGAAAACAATTAGAAAAGGTTTTGTCCTGGCCGTCTTCATAACAAAATCACCTAGTAATTCATTAAGATTTGTTTGTCACTTTTAATGCACCGAATGCTTAGCGTGGACAACTTCTCTTGTAACACTGCAGCCCTATCAATTCATTCATTTTTAATTCTTCTGAATTTTGAAAAAGACTTTTTTGATGAGCAATTAGTAACCATCAAGCTAAGAAATACGAGTCCGTGTGGTTGGATGAACTAAGAACCACTTATCTAAAGGATCAGACCCAAAGACACTTTTGTTATTTTCTTGCTGTTTCCTTTTTCTTTTTGGGGTAGAGTTTTATAGTTGCCAGTTGGCAAAGTGACTTTTGCATGTTATTTAAGCTCATCAAGATCTTCTCTGGTTTGCTTAGCATGGGAGCACTGCAACCTTGCCCAAATACTCAATAGCAATCTGTTTTCTGAATGAATTTGTTAAAGAAAATTAAGATGGAAAAAATCATATCTAAAAATACCAAATGAGTTTTACATAATAGAAACACTAACAAAACTACAGTATTTCTCAGAAGCAACTATGCTTTTATAGTAGGATAATGCTGCTAGCCCTACATATAGCTAGCTCTTATCTGCAATACAGCCTTAAGCTTTGATCAGGTGCATTTTCAAACACGAACAGCCACAAGTTCTTTCCCCTGATTCACACGTAACAAACGACATGATTCACCAAATGCAGAACACAGCCAAAGGGCTTTGAGTTTGACGACACAACAATAGTTGGCATGCATCTTGGAGACTCTTGGCCAACGGTCATATTGAGAATCATGGAAAGTCGTTGGGAGACCTTGGCAATATCATTATCAACACGAACTTTGATTACGTGAATAAAACTCAATTTCATGAATTTCATTATCAAACTAATCATATACTGGCAATTGACTTCATGCATACCAGTTTTCTGGAGGCCGTACCACAGTGTTCAGTTGCACAAGTTGCACATGCTGGTAGTACGAATATAAATCATAACTACTGCATAGGGAAATCACAGGCATTTCTTGTCATGGCCAAAAATGTGATTTCAAACGCATGATTATGCCACTTATGTAAAAAAGATTGCTGAGGAAAATCTCCTAATGCTGATTTAGTGAATGATAAAAACCTTGCTTGAGTTATTGAAGTTGTCAGAAAGTACATTAGAAGCAAAAAGCACTAAGATTATTAACCACTGTTTGATTATGCTGAAAGTTTTGATAACAAAGTTTCAGGCTGTGACTAATGCTAGTTTGAAACTTAAGAGGCTATGAATGATCCTTGCTATGCTTTAACAGCCTGGCTTATAACAAAAGTTTCATGAACTGTGCCACTAAGCAACACAGAGGCTCAAAGTCATATAAATTACATCACTGAATAATAAAGGAAAGCAAAAATACAGTGATACTGTTATCAAAAGCTAGAAAATTGCAAAGAAATATAGTGCCACTGAATACTTGTTTAACATTACAGAAGGGTCTTGGTTGAGAAACACATGCAACAAAAATAAAATATGAAGGATAGCTTTTTTTAATTCAGTTAAAATACTGCATCAATCACAATAGTTTCTTCATCATAAAATTGCTTCATTTCATCAGATGTTAGAACAGCCAATTCATTTTCCCTTTCTACAGAACATGAAAATGTATCTGCAGTTTGATCACCCAAAAAACCATCAGACTCAATGTTGCACCTATAGCCAGGATGAACCATAAGTTCACACTGTTCCACCCCAGAATCAAAAACAGATTTTAACATCTTTTTCAGTAACTCAACCTTTATACTGCTACCAACAAAATTAAGACCAACAAATGCTTCTGGAAAGTTAATGTTGAACTTTCGAAATAAATGTTCAGCATTCCTAGACGCATCTTCCACCATCATATGAAATGCTTTTCGATGGATAGGTAAATCAGTGTTATGTTCAGAGCAGTGATATTCAATGGGCACTCTTGTGCTTTGGACCTTGTGCAACTTCAACAATGACGCAAATACATGTGCCACATTTGGATGCACATGGACATGCTGGTGACCATCTATTCTGTGTGGAACCTGTCCGAAGTGGCTGTAAAACCAGCTAATTTGTGCTTCCAATTCAGTGGCAACATGCTTGGGCAATATATCTGCATCATGCCAAAACTTATGCTTTTGAATGAATTTACCATCTGGCCCAAGTAATGAGGCAACAGTTCTTGGGTCTGACAAGGGCAACCCTTCAGTAATGTTGAAGTGGAGGCCAACTGGCACATTATATAATTTTGCAAGTTGAACTGCTGCATTGCTGTGCTTGCAGTTGGCTAATAAGGATACGCCACTTATTGCTTTTGACTTGAAGCACTGTAATATACCATTGTTTCTTTGACAACCATACCCGAAATCATCAGCCACAATCAGCAAGCGCTTAGACATTCAGATTAGCTGCCAAAAATATTGGGTAAACTTCAGCTTTCCTGTTGGATAAAAGTATAATCTTAACAGCAAGTACCAAAGCTATCTATAAAAAGTAGAATTATCTGCTATTCATTTGGACCTGTACACTGCAATTTGCATAGGGAAAGTTCTTTCTTTGCACCTAGTTTGATTAAGTTGAAATACCTAAAAAATATCTAAGTGTACATGAACCTGTTCCTTGTTCAGACCCATTAATGCTGAGCACAAGGATGGAGCAGCTGTAAGTATCATTTCTCAAGTCTTTAGTATAACTAAATTGGGAAGTGAAGTCAGCCTGCCAGCTGTAGTGGCATGTGCTCAGCCCACTGTACCACCTAGACCAGGGGTCACCAAAGTGGTGCCCGCGAGCACCAGGTCACCCACAAGGACCATGTAGGTCACCCGCAGGCCTGTTCTAAAAATAACATTAGTATGATCAATGTCTTCACATTAACAAATATCAGTACTAAAATAATTAATGGTAAATTAATCAAAATTTTTATTTCAGAAGTGTGTATAAACTAGTAGCCCTTCGCATTAATCAGTACACAAGTAGTTCCCTGTTTCAAAAAGTTGGTGACCCCTGACCTAGACTGTTACACCAGATTGTTAGCCCTTAAAAACAAGCAATATTCTTTGCATATTCCACAACAAAATGCTGAACAAACTGAACTTCGATAGTCAGGTAGCGAGAACACTGCTTTCACATGCAAGTTGCCAGTAAAAGCAGCCCTCAATACCAAGGGGATTAAAAATTGCATGCAAGCAAAAGTAAAATTCAACTTAGAACAGATTTACATGTTTCATGTTACCAGTTTTGCAGAAAAATTTAACCAATGACTAACAAAATCAAATTTGTGTAAAACATTCAACATGGCTATGCCAACCAGTTTATGCTACATCACAAGCTAGCTACACTCCATCATATTCATTTACTTATATTTATCTTAGGCATAAACTTTATAGCCCACACTGATTCGATTTGAATAAGATGATAGGACTGACGCTGCGTAGTGTCACATGAAATCGATTTCCTATTAAAAATTTGTGATTGATTCCTTGCTTCTTTCACTTGTGGAGTGAAGTTACTTGAATACAGATAGGCGCAAGTTTCAATCATCGCAAAAAGATGAAAGCAGAACCCAGTCAGCTGATTCCTGTAAAGCCTATCGACAACATAGAGCTTTTTATTGTTAGCCCACACTGAGTCAGACTTTGTGTAGTTTTTCTGAAAAAACATTTTTGTTTTTAGCTCTGATGAAGATAGTAGCATCAACTATTGAAACGTTGGCAAGTTTTTTATGTGTTTTTATGGTTTTACTACCAGTAGAGCCTGATTAAAGTTTTGTATATACTGTATATAGTATATGCATTATTTTTTTCCTACATATTTAACATATATACTTCACAACAACAGACTGAAGCCTTCACTTTTATGTATGGTGCCAGTAAAGTAAAAGTTCAAACCTAAATAAAAAGTATTGTAAGCAATCTTATTTTTTTCTCATAAATAATGACATTACTAGAGCTGAACCGATGTATTGGCATGCCGATATATATCGGCCGATATGACAAGTTGCTGACAGGGTTGATAAAAATCATGATTAAAAAAAAATCAAAAAAATCGAATTTTTTTGATTTAAAACATATTTTTTTATTTTTATGATTTTTTTATTTACTGTGTAAAGGGTGGCCACCAAACAAGTAGTAATTTTTCATTTTGACGAGTTTGTTTCAATATGACTTTTTTGTGCTTTGTTCTTCTGGTACAGCAGGGGTTCCCAAACTGGGGGTAAATTATCCGCGGGGGATAATATGCGATTCTTCGATGGGTAACTCATAATAATGTTGCTCGGCATTATGATTGATCACTGCAGAAGAAATTTTCGACCTGAAATATGAAAAATTTCTATAGAGGGTAATAAGACAGAATCGCTACCTTGATTTGGGTAACGGTTCGAACAAGTTTGGGAACCACTGTTGTACAGCAACAGTTGCTATGATTGATAAAACTTTAATTGCTTTTATATCTTTTGTTGTCATAAGAAATCTCTGCCTTCTTCAATAATAAGTGAAACCGATTAAAATACCAATTAAATGTGCCATACAAATCACACAAAGCTTCATATGATTTTTTGCGTGCGTTTGCTGATTTTATCATTTACCCACTTTACACTGCACTGTTATCGGATTGACATGTGGGCGATTCGTTGCCCTTGGCTTACCTTCATGAACACACTTGCGAACTCAACATTGGGGCGTTTTTACACTGCAAGGAACTCGAAGATTTGCTTCGTGCGTTTGGTTTATGGTATTGCGAAAGCTGGGGAATAGGTGAAAATGCAAAGGTGAAAGCTGATTCCATTACACAAAGGTGCTTTTTGTAGATGTTGTTGGAATCACCAAGATGTGATTTTATTTGGGGTAGTCCGAAAAATAACAGCCAGCAGAGAAAATCGTGGAGAACTGCTGGGCGATGAGGTCATGAAAACCGCGTTGCATCGTAATTGCACTCTTCAAGTGACTTTAATAGAATTTGAATAGCTTCTACACAGCAGCAAATGGGAGTTTGTTTTTACACTGCAAAGCCACTTTGTTGATTTCAGTAACGATCATTAACCAGTCGGTTCTCTGCAGTACAATAGGATTCACAGCACTTTGTAAGTAGTAACCTATGAACAGTAGGCAGGCTACTGCAATTCACCAAATTGGAACTCGTATTACACAAACTTTTTTTATGACACATAGTACTAGGCCTATGTGGCCAAATTTAGCCACAATTATTGCGTGCCATGTAAACAGGCTATCGGAGAATCCAATTGCTTGGAATGGTCAAGTGACAAGGATGATACACTTGGATTAGCGTAAGGTCCTTGTTACATGACCTAAAACCAAAACCTAATAAACCGAAAACCTAAACCCAAATACTTAACCCAAAACCTCAACCCAAAACTTAAACCCAAAACTTAAACCTAAACCCAAAATTCAAACCTAAAACCTAAATGTCGAACCTAAACCCGAAACCTAATCCATAAACCTAAACCCTAAAGGTAAGCCCTAAACCGAAACTTAAACATACACCCTAAACTTTTTGAAAAAGTACATTAAATCAAACATTAAAAGCACTCCTATCAAAGGTGTAACCTCTAGCCTAAAAGCTAAGCCAAAGGAAATGGTGAAAGCAGAACAACGAACAATTGCACAACAGCCATAGATACTAATCACTGAACTATGTTATGTTCACGTTGCTACTAGAACTCAACATTATATGTGAACAAAGGTGGATACAGTTGGAATTGCACAATAGTCCCAGCAGACTTTTTGCATTTGGTGGCAAAATATGCGCTACCATTTAGCAAACCTGTTAAATCGGATCACAATTTAAATTTTTGATATTTAATCACATTAAAACAACCAGAATTTTCTCAGTCCGATTAAGTCCTGATCCGCCAATTTTCAAAAAAAAGCAGTCCGATCCAGTACTGATCCGGCAAAATTGGCTTCAGTCCGATCCAGTCCTGTTCCGTGCTCGTCTCTACAGTCTGCTCTGCACTGCACTTCTCTGCTCAGTCTGGCATTGAGCAGTGTTGCCAGTTGCCACTTCTGATGTTTTAACATCAGATCTGATGTTTTGAGAGAAATTTCTGATGTCTGATGTTTTTGTAACAAATCATCTGTTGACTGGGCAATTGATTTTGTTTTCTAGGATGAAAAAATAATTTTAAATTTCTTTCAATCTCTCACTCTCACCTTCATGATTGTTTGCTTAACGTTGCAAGCAAACTAAAGAATGAGTCAGTTTTTTTCGCCACTAGTATTCATAACGTCAGTCAGTTAGTTAAGTTGTTATGATTTATAAACTTGTATTACGAAATTTCGATTGTAGTTTTGAGTTTGTTTTTTCTCTGCTGTTACTTCAGCCTTTCAACTTTTCACCTGTAAGCTTTGCTTGCAATTTTCAGGACTGAGGATGCGTAATTTTAC
>Ga0210059_1007722_pt1 | contig 17050 bp, 4 predicted proteins | sample Ectturendosymbi2_FD_188042 | JGI IMG/M metagenome (GOLD analysis project Ga0210059, IMG submission 188042) | Ecteinascidia turbinata endosymbiont from Florida, USA - Sample 2 (SPAdes) (version 2) | ecosystem: Host-associated > Tunicates > Ascidians > Unclassified | place: Key West, Florida...
TGCCTGCAAACTTCCAACCCAGGGGGTGTCTGCAAACTTCCAACCCAGGGGGTGTCTGCAAACTTCCAATCCAGGGGGTGTCTGCAAACTTCCAACCCAGGGGGTGTCTGCAAACTTTCAACCCAGGGGGTGTCTGCAAACTTCCAACCCAGGGGGTGTCTGCAAACTTCCAACCCAGGGGGTGTCTGCAAACTTCCAACCCAGGGGGTGTCTGCAAACTTTCAACCCAGGGGGTGTCTGCAAATTTTCTTGCCAGAGGACCACTTAAGCTATTTCACAACAGTTCGAAGTGCAGACATCTTACGCAGTGTGACTGTTTCGTGATATTTTACATTCTGCAAAATCAACAAATAATCCGTAAATTAATTAATTTTTCATTATTGACAAAATGTCTGCGGGCCGGAGGAAATTGGCTTCGCGGGCCGGATTCGGCCCGCGGGCCGTAGTTTGGAGACCCCTGGTTTAAACGTACAGGTCTCGCCGCTTTCAACAGCGCACAGATATGTTTGAACCGGAAACACAGAAAGGAATGAATTCGCATCATCGGTCGAAAGCGGCTGCAATTTGGACAACTACTGTCCTCGTGAGAATTACTGGCAAAAGAAACACGAACGTTAGCTGCAAATACAAGCAGACATTTCGACCGAAACCCTTGAAATCCTGTGAAAGCAGATGCCAGTGTAAGATTTTAGTTTCTTCATCTAGATACCGGTGGACACGCCAGGCTGCCGCATGAAAATCAACTCCCTTACAGTTGCCGAACCAAACAGCAGATAAACCGTACATTACCTGACGGCATGCTTAAACAGGGTCTCACCTGTGCATTCTGGCGCAAAGTAGTGCAAGTTCTTGTGGATTTCCAGGTAGGTCTTGACGTGGTTGCGAATGGCGTCCGGAGCCACTGCGAAACAAGCAGTGTTGCACGTTGAAACAAGCAGTGTTGCACGTCGAAAAACTGCATCGCGTTAACATATTCGAAACTGGGCCGCGGACAGATGAACCAACGTTCGACCGAGTTTGTGAAGGGACTTCTTGGTAAGTTGCCTAGCTGTGCTATTTTTGTAAAAGAAACTGCTTCAAACATCATCACCTCATTCTCCATTACGCAACTACCGATCCTTATGGTATGACGTCACTTCCGTTAATAAACGTCACATTTCCCAGGTAACAACACGGGGGAGTGGGTAACCCTGTACTTCAGGCGGCAGCGCGCTTTAAATAAGTTAGAGTTAAAACGGAAGGGAGTTGATTAATGCCCCTCACGCGTCGCTTCCCCTCAGGATGACGAAAAGCGATGACGCGCGACACACGGATGCGAGAAGACGTGACGTCGGCGAACAACGCCGCACCTGCGCTGCGGGGAGGGTGCGAGCTCTGCTGCAAAAGATAACGGCGAACACGCCTGCGCTCTTTTGCGTTTGGGGGTAGGGCAGGCCCGTAACCACGAGCGGCCTTCGGACGCAGTACCCCCCAAACTGTGTTGCGCTCAGGACAGTCTTTTCAAACTTATAATAAAAATCTTGTCCCCCTAAAATGTATTTCGACCCGCCGAACCCTAAAACTTGGGCTCGGGCATTGGGGGGGATTTTGAATATGATGGGACGGTATTGCGGGAACATCAGGAAGATGTGTGGGACTTTCGGCATTCGGTTTCGTGCGGCGAAGAAATGGAAGGTCTTGATGAAAAGACGCACAGACCAGAAGGATATTGATTATTATTTGCCCCGTTCACCTTGCTGTGTTAGCCTTGGCTTCTAATATTTTCATAATGTCTAAAGATTGCTGATCTACGTTGCTTCTTCAATAAGTTGCCTCAGAAATGTAAACACTTTTGAGTATAATAGCGTAGATTGTAGCAAAAATTTAAAACGCAATCACCGATTTTTACTTCCACATCAACATTCGATGCCATTACAGGTTCATACGAATCGCCTCACGACCGAGAAAACGTTTTCGTTTCCCATCAAGCACACGCTCTACTGCAAAACGGTTTTCGTACATTACATGTCACAGTGCAATACAACTCGCTTGTGCAGCACTGGCCAAGCAGACGGTTCGATTAAACGTTTGCCCACTGACCAGATCAGCCAAGGTGCTAGTCTCAAGGAAAGCCTGGCAAGACACTGCATTGCGAAACAAAGCGTAGACGAAACATTTCAGAACTGGGATTTGATTGATCTTTTCGTGTGACGGCGAACCATGAAAAATACTCACGACAGTAATTTGCATCGATCACGGCGACGGAGTTGAATCTAACACTACGCATCCTTAGTCCCAAAACCCTCTTCCGACAGAAATGAAATGCGACTTTAGGACTGAGAATGCGCAGTGTTACGTGGAATCGATTTGCTACTTCAAAAATTGCGAATGGATTCAACCCTTCATTTGCGTGGAGATCAGTGGTGACTTGAATACAGATACTGTATGCGCAATATAAATCATCGCAAAATGATGAAAGCAGAGCCCAGTCATCTGATCCCCCGAAAGCTTGCAGCAAGATTACAGCTTTTAATTTTCATACGCGCAAGAGGAACGACACACGAGAGTTTTCTGTACCGTCCTCACCTAAAGAAGGCTGCAGTGTTCTCCACAGTCTTTGCCAATATTGCCATCATCGCCTATCCAGCCAGTAGCACGTCACCGATTCGCTGTAAACTGTTAGTAAACACGTGGTTCGCAAAGGAAGTTTATGCGCCTCCCACGTACCCGTCTTTTTGTATCACACGTTTCCTGCTTTTCAGTCAATTGTACGACGGTGACCTTTCACAAGTAAAACGCAACATTTGTGTTTTACTCTTTGGGCAGAAAAAAAGTTGTTTGGCAAAATTTGTTCGCCTCGAAAGTCCAGTGAGTCTACAAACTTGTTTGAAAACAGGGTGGGATGAAAGAAATAATATAAATAACCGGCACGAAGATGTTAACGCGTTTTTGGCGCTTTGCTGCTTTTAACAGCTTTCGATCGATGATGACGTCACACGGCGAGTTATATAACCGAGCTGACGGAAGTTTACGGCGAAGACAGCGCATCAGCTACGTGAGAATGCAAGCTTGATTTTGTTTAAGCTGCTCGCTCGACGTTCGCGCAGCGATCAGCGTTGCGAAACGTCGGGCTCATGCATGACATCACATCCTCCGAAGCCTTTCGGAAAAGCGACGACCCGGGCGTTAGTGCATAGAACCGAAGTATATATTGCGAGGAACCTGCCCGCAATGCTGTGCTTTCATAACCCTGCGGTGATTCTGACTGTCCACAGTTCAGTGACAATGCACCAATATGGCAAAGCAGCTGAACATGATCGCAAAGTGTTTTGCTGGGAAACAGCTTTCGGGACAATCACCCGTTTTCAGTCCTGTAAATTGCAAGCATAAGCTTTCGGCTGAAATGATGGAGCACAAAAGCAAGACTTAGATGAACCACGTCAACTGCAGTTTCCAACACACGCAAAAACTTTTAGAATCAGAGAAAACACGCAAAATGTAGTTTAAAAACACGCGCCATGGCCATTATGCTGTTATCACCGGGACCTAAACTAGCGCCAATTGCCGGATGGCCGATTTCAAGCAGTCAATCTGGCCTTGCGGCAAATTGTCACTGAAATAAACACAATGGATGTACAGCGAAAGGGAGTCACTGCACTTTACCTGATCCTATCTTGAGCAGGCCGTTGTGTTGAATAAATATGGTGTCGCAGGTCAGGTTGCCGTGCACGATCGCCGGTTCGCAGCTGTGCAGGTAGCTCAGCGCTGACAAGATCTGGCGACACCTGCAACAGAAACGTGACGCGTTATCGCGGCGCTGCGACGGGGAGGGCGCGCGATGACGTACCAGCACGAAGGTGGGCGACGAGCTTTGCAGTCACAGATTTCCGCTGATTGGCGCAGGTGTGCGGGGTCGTTCGGAACGCGCCCGGTTGCACGTTCAGCCGGGCACACGGGTTATCTAAACAAGCGCTTCAACAGTAGATTGGGAAGGCGCAAGCCACGCCTACCTGCTTTTAGCTGCTGGTGTTTCTTATCGGGTCATTTCGGTCATTTGTCTGAAATACCTGAAACCTTTCTGTAATTTTTTTCGTTTTCGGACATATTCCACTGTCTGAAGAAGGCATTATGACCGAACTGACTTAAATACCGAAAAAAGCCCTGGCTTGAAGAGAAATGCGTTGGCAATTTGCTCGTAAATCCGCCCCAGCAGATTTTGCTTACTCGCAAAATTCGCAAAAGTCGATAACCCAGTTTGCAGGCCTGCAACAAACACAGGCAATGACAAAAGCAGAATTTGAAACCTCACCATCGTTTCCAAGACTTGGCGCTCTTGTACTTGTGCACGTCCTTGGTCTTGTTCAGGAACTTTTTCACTGAACCAGAGCTCATGTATTCGGTTATGAAGATGACCTGTGAAGGTGAAAGAGGAAATTAACATTTATCGATACTTATTTCGTTTACTCAAAGGTTCGATGGCAGAAGGGGAAGAGAGAAGTGAAAACGCCACCTGGCCATTTTTCGCAAACCTGACTAGTACGTTCTGCTCGGGCATATATGACAGGCACAGGGGCAGCATCTCGCTGGCAGCGTTTGACTTCATGCACAGTATGAACGGACGATTGTAAGTGCCACACGAAAAAAATCACGAGAAACATGACAGAAAGAAAAACACGAAATTGTTTACTAATGTAGATAAAGCGGACCGCATTGTTTCTTTGCAGTTTTAAACCACGCTAGGAGTTTTAGAATCACAGAAAACGCGCGAGCTGTAATCCAGTAAGATCCCGAGACTAGAACTAAACTTAGTGAAAAGAGCTGTATTTTGTTTGACTTCATACACAGCACGAATGGAAGATTGTAAGGGCTGCACGAAGAAATTCATGACAAGAAGCATGAAGGTACAAAACAGTAAAATACTATTTTGTTTAATACCCACTTGATACCACCATTCAGGGTGCGCGTAGCGCTGATAAAAGAAGTTCAGGCGTTATTGAGAAACAAATGCTTTTGTCTGAAATGAACATCACACGCTTACCACGGTGTAGAAGAGATGGATGGAATGCGAGATGTGGAGCTGCAGCCTAGGATCGAACAAACCTTTTCTTTGACTTAAACTGGCCCCATTCCTTCCATGCGTTCGAGACCCCGGGATCAGATCCAACCCCACTATTTTTCAAGTTTTATGGAAATCAAACTGTTTTTCTAGTACGCTGGAAGGCAACCGTGCTATTCTTAGAATCGGAATAAAAGTTGTTCGCATTTTAAAAATGTATCATCTCTCAATCGTCAGCGACAGCTTCTAAATAAAGAATTAATCGCACTTTCATTACGAAGTGTTGACGGGGCGAGTTCTGTTGGGGGGGGAGGTTCACCGGAAGAACAATAGAAAGCACGACTAAACCTTCAACCAGAAGTTTTTTCTTTCGACCAGAAAACAGGAAAGGATAACAGAAAATGAATCCAAAAACAATGCAAAGTTCGAAAAAGTGAGGCTGTTGCGTTTGCGCGGCCTCGCAACATATCAACCTACTCTTGTTTTTTGCGGGTCCTTCTTCGACCAGTCGATCCAGTATCGATGGAACTTGACAATGTTCGCGTGGTCGATCCGCGTCAGGTTGTCGAAGACCGCCCGGATCTTTTCCTGATCGAAAAAAAAAACAACGTAAAAACTTGACGCTGATTAAGCAAATGCACTGGTTGCATTCACAAGACCCTGGCTCTTTAGAAACAAGTGTGCAGTGTAGTTGGTGTAGGTGCTGCGTCAGCAGCTACGGACACAAGCATTGTCACCCTTTTATCAATTGCGATGTACTTAGAAATGTTAAAAATGGTTTGACGCGGATCGGTGTGAACGTAAGTTGTGCCTAAATTTTTGCACCTGAAAAATCTGAATAATTTTCAAATTTTGTCAAAGCACAATTTTTCGGATCGCGAAGCGAAAGTTTGAGCGTAAAACAAAAATTGTGACGCATGAAGAAGTAGGCGATAAAACAACGAGAAAACGAGTCAAAATCAATAACATGATGGTTGTCTGCAGGCAACTCAACAAAGTGACAACGTGGAATGCAAGTATCTGCAAACGTTCGCGCGGCAGAGATGAAACAGGGCCTTGGAGAGGACAAAAGCATTGCTTGCAACATTCTCCTGATGCAAGCTTTCCGACGTTCCCGGTACAAAGAACCAAGTGAACGAATATTGCCGGATGACTCAACTTGCATTAGCATGGTGCAGTAATTTTAAACAACGGCAGTGCGGCTGAACATGTTTTTACCTCCTGCGCGTTGTAGCTCTTTCGTTCGGAAAAAAGCACTTCGTTCCACACGACCTCTACGCCTTCTTCGGAGTCCATCGCCAGGTAAGCGCGATCGATTCCAGGTACATTCCGCTGGGAAACCTGGAAATCGAACGTTTCGCACACGTGGTAACAAGTTTGCAGTTTAAAAAATCCTCTGTGCCATTAAGAAACATAACAAACCGCTCAGACGGCGTTGCCGCGAACTGCTATCGAAGCAGACATTTTCATTATCCGCACAGACCAGGGCGTGATTGCAGGATTCGCACCATATCCGCCAATGAACTTTAGAATAAAGATTTTAACGGATCAATAGTGATAAAGCCAATCTCTAAGTTTTGCCCACTTCAAGCAAAGATAGCCACAGAAAACTTCACCTCTTCGTTACGCTTAAGCCACCTTCCACATGGACTCTCCTCCAAAATTTCACTTTCATCTTCTTCGCTTTCATGTTCGCTCTCCTCGTTGTTCGCAGTGGAATCTTTTTCTGACATTGTTGTTATTTTGAAGCAAAATGGGTTTTTACCAAAACTGATTCTACACTGTAACAGTCACCAAGGTTATTTGTTGAGAATCGAACAACAATATAAAATGCAGTGCATGTAAATTTGAAAAACGATCTACATACAGAAGGCAATAGCACAAAATATTACTATAAATGGAGCAAAAATCAACAGATAAATATCTCACTCATACAGACAGTAAATCCTGAAGCATGATATGGAAGTAAAAAAATCACAAACAGGTAGTGCTTTACAATACCGCATTCATTTTAAGTACATAGTGCAAAGATAATGCTCGCATATGAAACTTGAAGATGAACGTCAATCAATCAGCGCTTTAAAGAATAAGATACAGCCAGTCAAAATCATAAGGACAGATTATCGCATCAAATATTGCAACATCATGAGCCTACTCCGAAAGTTAAGGAGAGCTTTAAAGAAATCATGCAACCATGGTGCCGTAGCACACAGCACACATCTCTCCATTAGTTGACTACAATGCGCCAGTAAATGAGAATCAATTTTAATCGCAATAACATACGGTTACGTCAATGTCGTCACTGCAACAAAACACACACAATTAAAGTTTGCTTCACTGAGAATGACTGGTCGGTAGTCCTGCGATGTGTTGCACCTGCTGGATTGATTAGTTTTTCAAACACGTTTCTTTAAACTTTTGTCAAATGTTGCTGAAGTTACCTACAGAGGAGCAATAAGTACTATCCGCTACAAAATAGTTTTTACGCACTCCTTGTCCAGATTTGTGCAACTACAAATTAGATATATGCGCACATTCTTTAATTTCCAACGGACAACTGGAAGTATGCATGCACACCTCTGTACGTTCACGTAATGTGTTAAAAATAGCAAAAAAACAATTACAATGCGAAGTAGTACCGAAAATTACAAGTTCACTCAACGCCCTATCATTTTGTGGTGGTATGCCAAAGTATGTTTATATGCAGCAAAAATGGAACACCACTATTGAAATGGCCTACATGAAAAGCATAAGGTATTGTAAGAACCTGTCAAGGAAAGCACATCCGTTAAACCTCTTTCAACATTCACGAAAGCTAAAGTGGTAAAATTAAAAGAGAAGACACACAATAGCACGCAAACTGCCAAGCAATATCATAAGAACAATTGCATAATAAACATTTCTGACATTCTAACTAGTTCAGAATCTTTTACAGTAAACGAGCCTGTCAATGTTTGGTCTACCCTTGAAATAAACAGTGGAAAAGGTAGCATGTGCATTGTGAAAACAATTCAGCTGTAAATGAAGCCAGCTTTTAACCCATTTAAGGACGGCAAAAATAGCCATTAAATAGATTGAAGCACCTTCAAACTTTTTCATGCTGTAAGTGAGAACCAGCTGAAAAGAAGGTACACAATGAAGTGCAACTTGAATAGGATTTGAAACACACAGCAAGATTTCAATAAAGAAAGCACAACCATAAAACCTATGTCACAACAGAAACTGCACACAATAAATAAAATTTGTTTTAAGAGCATTTTTTACAGGAAACACGGTGTGATCAGTATATTGGATAATTACACCACAAATGTTAAAACATTGGTTGACACGAGGATGAGTACAGTACATTAAACAAAAAAGGGAAAAAACAAGTTACATATTTGTGAAAACTTCTAGCAATAATGAGCATCGAGCACTTCAAGCTTAATTTCGCAGGAATGTGAGATTGTTTTAGTGGCAAAGAGTCAACAAGATCACTGCAGAAAAAGCTTCTTTGTGCACTTAATAAAAAATGTCATGAAAACAGGAAACCAATAAAATACCTTATTTGAATCACTAAAACAGCTACAGTATGTCTGGCCTGTGGCCCAGTAGAAGGTTTTGTGTGGCTCAGTTTAGTAAAACTCATTTCTCATTTTCTGAATTCTACCTATTTTGTTCCATTGGTTCTAAACTTGTGTATGAAATCACGCTTATGAAGTTGTAAAAAGTCCCAAACAGTCATTACCATTGCAGTTAGGATTCTAACACTTTCAGTGCAGTAGCTTAAACTTAGTTTTAGTTTGCTAAGATACCATAACAGTTAGTCATTCAATATGCAGCCCTCACTAACATAGTGACATAATTAGACTCAGTAACAGATTTCGGTTGGAGATAGCTGTGTTAAAACATTTGTATTTACAGTACATTAAATGTATGGTAGGGTTAACTCACTTATGTAGCATCATGAATACCAATACAAGAGGGTGAAGAAACCTGTGAACTTATATAACAAGCACTTGCATTTATTTAAAAAAATATTCTTATGGAATCAGTAAAATTTCAAACCTGGTATTGTATATTTTTTACTACACAGTATTATCTAAATCTGTGGAAAATAATTGACAAGGAATTCAACCACTGACATGCAAAACCCTTTGACTTCTTTCTATGCCCATGACTGCAAGTGAAAAGTCCAGTTAAATGTGCTGTATGACTACTTGTCTTCTTCAATAGTGATATCATAAGTAATGCTATGGATTTAGGTTAATCTTTAACGCCTAATATTAAATGTTTTTTAAGTGCTGTTGAACCAGAATTAGCACACAGAAGTTAAAAATTTTGCAAGCACTTGCCACAAACAAAATATCACCTGTATATTTTCATAAGTGAACATGGGAGATATTTACGATGACTACGCCCAGTTTCACCTCACTGTACAAACCAAACAAAGGCTGTGTTTAAGATAAAATTTTGGGGCCACTTCTCCAACTATTTGTGTCAGCCTACAAGGCAAGGTCATTTTTGTTATTACAAGATTAGATAGGGTGCATAATGCTAGCTTTAACAGAATATTTGGTTTTCAATTTTATCTTCAAAAAGACACTGTTTAAAAAACAGCTATGCTTTCAGTGCTATGTGCAGAACCAAGATATAACAGAGCGAACATCCAACTGTTACTGTAGAACGGCTAATCAAAGTATTATAACAACCTTATACCTGACCAGTCCACATTTTTTAAGTACAGAGTGCAGATAATGCTGGGTACTGGGCTACCTAAATAAATTTATCTGGGCAAAAATGCTTCGTTTGCATACCAGCTGTGACCAAAAACATCAAATTATTTAACATATTGTTGGTTTGTTGTGGGTTAAAGATTGCTTGAAGTTTTTTTCAATCGTGGCCACACTAGAGTGCAAAATTCATATCAATACTCTTTGCTGTAGAAAGATGTCAGCTTGGTGCAAGCAGTTTGCAATACAGAAAAATTTATTTACAATATATTTTTAAATGATTGTGTGTATGGTGATAAACTTTATGTTATGGTACTTTGTATTGTTTCTAGGTGCTTTAAAATAGTATTTCAACAGTTTTACTTCAACAGTTTCCAAAAGTGATTGCATTCTTTTTCAAAATGGCCACATTAGGATCACGAGCTTGCTGTGGTGCTGCTGATTGTTGCAGAAATGTTTTGGTGTGTGTAGATATGACAGAAAAGGTTGTTTTTCTATTTTACCTATGCCTTTTCATGCTTGTTTGTGTTTTAATTACAACAGTTTTTATGTGACCAGAGAAATTTTGCAAAAGTTCCACAACATGCCTGGTACACACATGGTAGCAAGTGTTGAGAACAATGCATATTTGATTATCCAAATGAAGCCACATTCAGGTTTTTTAAAAAACAATTGTATTCATCATTAGCAAAATTAATTGTACAAACCACTAAGCATTATTTAAGTGCTATGCACACACAGAAAAACAGATAAAATCAACCATTATCCAAGTAATGCTGACTGTGCACACATACCTCTCATTCCAACCTGAATTTTTTGATCATCAATTCAACCAAAACAACAAAGTGACATCATTACAGGTTGTTTTAAAATTTCAAGAAATGTGATGTGGATGTTGGCCTGAAAATTCTCAGAAAAATATATTTTAAAGGAATGCATTGGCAGAAGTATGTTTCAGAAATAAAAAGGTAATGTGTATGGAGCAAGATTGCATTCAGTCAAGTTTAGCCAAAGCAGGTTTAAAAGTTTGATTGATAACATAATTCACAAAAACATCAACAATTACCGTATTGATGCCATAGTAGTTCCAACAGCAACACCATCTATGTGCATATACAACTAGACACTGAACTTGTACATATATCATGTCAATTAGTAGTTTAAGTTGTTGGTTTTGAGATGACTTGAAATGACATAAAAATTGTACAGTAGTCCCTGCTTATTAAGCCCACCCGTGTAATAAGCCCAAAATTGTCTGGTCTGGAATTGCTCCCTATATTTTTGCAACAAAAAACATGCTTTATAAGCCCAAATTCCACTTCATAAGCCCAATTTTCAAACTCAACTTAAAATGTAGTGAAAAAGTGTCACAACTCACACTTCTTGGTCTTGTTTTCGATGGTTTCACACTCTGTTATGCTGCTGACCATGTTCTTAATTCAATTGTTTTGTCATAAATCATACATTTGTACCATAATTGATATATCGGCAACACAGTTGGTGCTCTGCAATTTATTTTTAAAATTGCAAAGAGACGTGCAGACGTAGCCTTGTCTAAGAACCTTGAGATTTAAAAAAATTACCTAGCACTGCCAAATTGCTGTAAAGGTGCTGTCTTCAACATCTCTTTCTACAAAATACATTAATCTAAAAAATTGAATGGCCATGTTCCAAAGTTTCTATGGCACCAAAAACCAATGAGACAACTTACTCTTGATGTTTTTGCACAAAAATAGATATTGCTTCACCATAATAAACGAAGAAAAGTGTTTATTACCTGTAACTGTTGTGCACAGTGTTAATAGCAACTTTTAGCGATAATACAGTCAGCCATACTCATTTATGCACATATAAACCCAAAATAGTCTATTCCCAAGGTGGGCTTAAGTAATAAGTGGAGACTACTGTGCTGTGCACTAAGAACTTATCTTTTTCTGGGCATTGGAGATTCTTGCACACGGCAAAGCATTTGGAAATCATTTTTATAAAGAATTATAATGAACAACAATCTCATCTAATATTCTTGACATGTAAATAAGCATTCTTGGGTGTTTCCTAGTCATTGTTATGGTCAGAAAGCTCAAGCTGCATCTACTCAAATGTTCTCACTGTCGCAGCAAGCAACAACTATGATCACCTGCTGTGATCACTCTATTATTGCTTTTTTCTTTTCTTTCTTTCGTTTGAGCGAGTTCTTTTGCTTGTTTGTACTCGATAGGTGCTATTTTTAGAAAAAAATCTCATTTGTGGTGCATAACGCATTCAATGCCGCACTAACCAAGAGCTAAAACAAAACATATTGCATTTTCATGACAAAAAAATTGCAAATAGTCATACTAACAGAAATAACTGAATTTTTCTACACAAACAAAACAACAATTACATGTACGCAAACAATCACTATTATAACTGACCCTGGAAACGTGTTACAAACAATCTCTGTATGAGATTTGAACAGACAGCATGGGTAGCATAGAAAGAAACAGAAAATTGACTTATTTAATATAAAACAACCACACATCAGATGGTTTTCCTAGGATTCATCATAAAGTCCCAAATGATAACACAGAAAGAATGTCTGTCTATTGCAAATATTGATTTTATCATTGCCATAAACTCCACTTTTATATCTATGCTTACTTCCACATAAGACAAAATCTAAGTTGCCCAAAAGTTCTCAATCTGACTTTCTGACTCAATCTGAAACCTGACTCTCAATCTGAATAAATACATGCAATGTCAGTATGTGCAAACTGATAATACAGGGCATTCATGTGCTTTCCAGCTAGAAGAACATAGGCACAAAATGTAGCAGCAAAACAAAATGTGTGTGAAATAGCCAAGATGGCTGCACAAAATGTGACCCTGAAAAGGCTTTTTATCTGACACTTTTTGAAAATAATTTTGGGAACCAATACAAATGGAAACAACATGTGTAATTCAAAAGTGAAAATGGCAGTCACAACGTATGTGATTTTTTATTTGAATGTGTTTGAAAGTCACCAACACAAGGGCATGGCAATCACTGACAAAAGATCTATTTTCTTTTCTCTAAGTTATATACAAACATTTAGAAAATCAAGTCATTTTGGTTTTGCAGATCAATTGGAATGCACATGAAGCAATAGAAGAACAGAGCATACGGAGAAAAATACTAAAGCAAGAGTACAGTTTGCTTGTCCTGTAGTTATGACCATACCTTGTAAGCAGGCATGACTGTGGTGGCATACATTTCTTCTTCACCTTCTCTGAAGGTATCGGCAGTTGATGTGTTATGTTGCTGGGCATGTACCTCATCAGTATAAACACTTTCTTCCACACCTTGTGGACCTTGAAAAGAAATCTTTTCATCAGAAAGTTTGACTTCTTGCTTTTGAAACAGTCTGGAAGCATCCACTGAAAGATCAAGTGCATTTTCCTTAACAGCATTAATGAAAGTATTTTTCCATGTTGCATCGCTGACAACTGTGGAGGCTGATTGTTTTTTGTCATTGGAATGCAGAGTAACACCAGCTGCACAAGGATTAGCACGCAACTCTTGAGACAAAGCCTCAAAACTACGTGCCAATTGTTCCAACAGTTCTGTGTATGTAGTTATTTTGTTTTTGGGAACAAGCAGCTTGACTGTGAGGTGGCAATTCAAGTTTGATTTGATACTTTGTTTGCTAGGTGGTGGTGGTCGTTTGACTGGCTTTAGTGCTTGTTTATAATTGGCTGCAGTGTTAGCCAGTGAGGATGCATCAGCAGTGATTCCATTGCCACTGGTCCCTGTTGAACTAGGGAGTATGACAGGTCTCTTGAAATTAGGAGACACTGGACGAGAATGCTTAGAAGCCAACACTGGAGGAGGTTTACTGGGCATCGGTGGGTAAACAGGTAATGGTTGATCAATTGCGCCTGACTTGGCAGGTGAATTTGACAATTGCTTTGGAGGAGCAAATGAAGGAGGCTTGCTTGGTATAGGTAGGTGAACAGGTGTAGGCTGAGAAATTGGACTTAACCTTACAGGTGAATTTGAAAACTGCCTTGGAGGAGCAACAGTAGGCAAAGGAGGTGGTACACCAGAATTTTTAGGAGATGGACTTACATTACCATCACCCTGTCTTCCTCTCTGCAGCTTTCTTGGTCCAACAAACCCGACAAATGAATATGTATCATCAGTGGCAGAAACAACTTGTGCGGATTCCATAAACTTTGATTTTGTTTTTAATCCATCCATCTTTGCCTTGCTTGGGTAGAATAGACACGAACTAGGAAGGTGCACAAATCTATGCAGTGGACTGTCATCAAAATAGTCCCAATTTTCAACAGACAAAGCATCCAGGGCAGAGTTAATAAAAAAATGCTTGTTTTCATCACGAGGCAATGTCACAGCCTCTTCAAGACAGATCTGTGCATCCTGCACACTGCCGTTAAACAAATGGACCAATGCCAAGTTCAACTTTGCTTCACATGCATAAAACTTGTGCTTCATTCCCAGCTGCCTATAATCGATATGAGGGTTTCCACGCAATGCTTCTATGCATGCCTCAAACTTTTCAATTGCTGAAGCTAGTTTTTTCATATGAGTCAAAGCACAACCTAATTGGAAATAGGCGATAGCAAAGTATTTGTCTTTAGTCAAACATTCTTCATATGCTGCAACAGCATCTTCATGATTTTGTAAATGCATATGACAATTGCCTATATTGAAACAGACAGCTGCAGACATTGGCTGAACTTGGTTAAAAATCTGTAAAGCAGATGTCCAGTCATTTCGATTGCATGCTTCAACACCCTCAACATGAAGCAAAGTGCTTTGCTTACCAGCCATCAGAAAGCTATTTTACATACTGTACCTATGCCAGATAAACAGAACAAGTAGATATTTATTCTGATTTTTTATTGGGTTATTAAGGTTTAAGCATGCACAATCTTGTGAAAAACCAAAACATTTTAAAACATCTAGTTTATGCAATGTTTATGCTTTGCAAGAACATATAACAATGCGGATGGGCATTTAGGAATCCAGGAGGATTCAGATCTTAAACTATCTGGATCCATAATGCTAATTTAAACCAGGTAGTGCACTTCAGTTTGAATCTTCCACAACATCAGCGTTATACTTGCTTCCACCCTAAGTTTTTTGGCTGAGATATTTTGGTCACTGAAACATTTGTCATTTGTCTTACAGTTGTATCAAAACACACCATAAAATTGTTTTTTAGCCCATATTTTCAAACATTCTGACTGAAATGACTTAATTTTTCTCAGTCATTTAAAAAACGTATTGGTCTATGACCGAAAAAAATCAGCTTTCACCATGAGAAAACTTATTGCGTATGCAACTTTCAGTCCACCATGCATGCTTTTTTCTGCAGTGGATGGAACTTAGTCATTCGTGCTATAAAGCATGCACAGACACATTTTTAGTCCACTGCATGCATTTTTTGAGAAAGCAACATGTGCAGTCATTTCTGTGGTTGACCACATGAATTTGTCAGTCATTGAGTCCATTGTTTCCTGCATGTTTAAAAATCAGTTGCAGTTGCTTTGTTAACATGTCAGTTAGATGAAACGGAAAACTTCAAATGTTTGTCAACATCTTTCAAGAAAGTTGTAGTGTGCAAGCACTGCCAACAGGAACTGAGTTATTGTGGAAGCACAGGAAGTCTGTTGGAACACATTTAGGTAAAACATGTTTATGTGGATCTCAGTAGTCAGGCAAATTCAGGTGATGGAATTGCGAATAAAAGCTCTAGATTTTCTGTGGACTTTTGAGGAATCAGCCAACTGGGCTCTGCTTTCGTCTTTTGTGATGATTAAACTTTGCACATATCTGTATTCAAATAACTTCAACCCACACGTGAAACAAGCAATGAATCAATCGCAAATTTTCATTAGGAAATCGATTTCGCGTAACACTACACATCACCAGTCCTTACATCGGTATCAGAGGTAACCTGTATCAGTATCAGAGGTAACACTACACACCAGTCCTTACATCGGTATCAGAGGTAACCTGTGAAGTGATGAAGCAGGGTGAGTGAACATCAGATTTCGAACCTGCACCAAAGCATCAAAAATTGATGTCATTCATGACCACTTTTAACCCTTTAACGACCGCGTGCGCCAACGTATTGGCATGCCCTTTTTTGGCCATAAATCGCCAGCCGCTACAGAGCTGTTCAAACCCTCTACGGATTCAGCAAGACTTCTAGTTGACATCGAAAAAAAACGTTTTTCGTTTTGGGTTTTCTGGGGGGAACATCACAAGTAGGGGTGTTTTCGTGTTATTTTGGCCATCTTTGCCTGGCCCTGGGCGCTGTCTCAATGGGCCATTTTTTGGACTCAAAGTTTAGTTGAAAACTAGGTCAAAATCCACGTCTATAGAACCCTTGATTGACTTCCTAACATATCGGGAGTGAAAATTATGGCTCATAAACCAAAAAATGACAAAAATTTTGCTCCCTCAAAATCTACTCTGAGGGGCATTTCTCCACAGGCAATAATTCGTCATCAGATTGAGCTAGTGAGCTGTTCAAAACCTATAAAGACTCATGAAGGTATGTAGTTTGCAATAAAAAAAAAAACTTTTTAGTTTAGGATGTCTGGGTTTTTTTTAATGCTTATATGATGATAGGATGTTTATGTTATTTTTTGCTAACGTCAGCATTTTTGCCCGACCTCTCTTTAAGACCCGCAGGAGCCATTTAAATGACATTAATTTTTTCTTTGGTTTAGCTGTTTTTTGGTTACTATTGCATTTTTAGCGTTCCTGGTTCTAAGATTAGGGCCAAAAAACATTAAAATTAATTAGGGAAATCCCTCAAAAGTATTCAGAAAAACCCCTTACCAATTAGCTGTTTTTTGGCCTAACTTTTGAACCAGAAACGCTAGAAACTCAATCAAGGGCTTTAAAAATGCGTATTCTCGCCTAGAATCCTAAAATACTGCGAGCCTAAATATTGGCGCGTGGGATCGGATGATGACGTTATATAATACGTCTGTGCCTTCCGTAAGTTGGAAGTCTTCTGGTTGTAATAAGTTAATAACCAAGCAAATGCCCTGTATGGCACTCAAAGAATGTTATTAGTGCTTAATATTTCATTACTGTTTTTGAATGTAATGCAGATGCCGTCTGGATAGACACAGTTAGTGGATGCTTCTTCAATTATCATCCTACCATTTGTCCTACTACATCAAAATCCAATCTTTTTGGAGAGTTTGTGCTTGTCTGTGTTGAGGTCATCACTTGAAGTCCTCTCAATTACAATATTGTTGTTGATGAGCCAATGTGTTTTATGTATAGTTCCATATGTTT
>Ga0210059_1007723_pt1 | contig 17050 bp, 10 predicted proteins | sample Ectturendosymbi2_FD_188042 | JGI IMG/M metagenome (GOLD analysis project Ga0210059, IMG submission 188042) | Ecteinascidia turbinata endosymbiont from Florida, USA - Sample 2 (SPAdes) (version 2) | ecosystem: Host-associated > Tunicates > Ascidians > Unclassified | place: Key West, Florida...
GGGGATGCAACCGCATCCCATACCGTACGCTTATGTTAGAGGGGCCTCTGTAAGCATTTTCGGGGGGCAGAGTTGTGTTTATACGTCACTGATTTCAACAAACACAAAACGACAAAATGTCCCTGAAAAAATTTCCAGTAATCTGGCAGGAGTGCGAGCCACACCCCTGGCCAGCCAAATGTAAAAACTGGGTCCCTACTTTGTATTTCAGTTTTAGTAATCTTTTAGTTTTCAGTAGGTTGTTTTTTGCGCTTTTTGGTGATTTAGGGTTTTAGTACAGGCATCCACATCCACTATCAGTTCTTAACAACTTTTCTGAGTGTTGGCTACTGCGCTACCGAGTTTAACTCCTGGCTCAAAATACCTCTAGTTACTCCACTGCTTCGGAATAAGCCGACTCTTCTTTGCATGCATGGTACGTTTGAGGTGCGAGTGCCCGCAGCCCCACAGTGAAGAAGTCCAAAATGCAATCTTGAGAGAATTTCGGACATAAATTGGATTCCATTTACTTGCAAGCCAACAAAGTGTTCTGGCAGACCATCCGGCGTGTTCGCGACGGAAGATCTCATGCTGCTAGATCCACCAAAAAAACAAAATGGTGTCTTCAAATAGTCAAAATGGTGAGGACTTCTTTGGCAGATTGAGAGAATACTTCAAAGATCTTTCAAACACAGTCACTTCCACACGACAGGACATACACGAGGTACATTTTCGAGAGGATATACCCAAACTGCAGTCGAAATTTTCCTAGGTGTCAAAACGCTGACAGCTGGGTTAAGTCTGAGTTGAAATGCTCAAAGCCTTGAACATAGTTCTTTGGATGACTCGTGTGCTTCATCGCCTGGTGTCTGGGAGGGCTCTGAAAAGTTCTCAAACTGGGATGATCATTCCCATGCAAGAAGGGAGACAGGAGGGAATGCTCCAACTACCGGGTCATATCCCTCCTTGGAAAAATGAATGATCAACTGTTTGCATTTTGCAGACGATTTGGTCCTGCTAGCAAAGCTAAGTCCAACCCACGGCCCAGTTTAGGTTTGCTTTAGTAAAAGTATCCTACATACTGTTATTATAATCTTGAAATTTTTACGCAGGTGGTCCTCAGTGCTACTTTATCTCGTCTGTATACATACCACTACAATTAGGATTAGAACAAAACCCACTTCAATAGTTGGGTGAAACGTCGGCTAATAATAAAATCTGCTTGTTTTGAAACCTGGTGGCAAATGCTACGAAACACGAGTAGCAAACAGAACAGCACTTTCAGTATATTAGTTAAAACTAAATCTAGGTTGCTAAAATCAAAGTAAGCCATTCAATGTTCGGCCCTGGTCAAGACATTGACATACTTTTTGGCTCAGCAAGCCATTTGGGATGGGCATAGCTGTGGTAGCGTCTTCTCAACAGGGTCTTCAGCATGCACTTGATCGGTTTTCTGCCGCGTGCGATCAATCCGGAATGAAAATCAGCACTGCAAAGACGGAGATATTGTGTCTCCAGGAACTCAAGGCTGTGTGGCCTGCTTACACTTAAATTGTTCTCAGCAGCACAAGTGTTGCAACCTCTCGGTTAGCGTTGCGTTGAATGTACGATTCACCACGAATGGGATGTGCGCGAAGAACAACACCACATGTGGCGCAAACAAGCAATAATAGAGTGTTCATGGCATGTGATCTCTATTGTTGCTTGCTGCCACAGTGTGCAAGCTTTGCGCACTTGCCGCTCGGGCTTTCCGATCGCAACTGCTTCGGGGTACTCACATACCAAACTGCCCACACACATGAGAGTTGTTTAGTTTTAGTGAAAGAGTACATTATAGGTCAAGCGGACGACAGTCAGTTTTAACACAGCGTAGTTCATAGTTCTGCGGTCATTTTTTGACAGTGTCGAAACCTTAATCTGTGACATTCGCAATTGGCCTCACCCAGGGCCGTCGCCAGCGAGGGGGCCAGTGGTGCCCCCATTTAACGTTTGGCCCCCTGGTTGCTGCATACATCCAATACAGTAGTTTAAAAATGTGGCCCCCTTCTGGTTTTTGGCCCCCCGTGCTGCTAAATCCTGGCGACGGGCCTGGCCTCACCACCCAGCTGAAGTGCAGTTCTCAGTTAGGCATCAGATCATCAGAACATGTCGTCTTTCGAGACACGACTTAAAACAACGTTTTGTGAAAACTTCTGCGAAAAAAAATCTGAAATAAAACGGACATTGTCAGTTGGCGGCATTGAGTTAGTTTGTCGCAAAAAACATGTTGGGACTCCTGGCAACCCACTGGTCGAGTCTCATAACACATTCCCGCAGCCGTGGAGCAAACTCTCTGCTGCTGGAAATAACTAAGCAACTTTTTCTTAAAAAAAACGCACCAAGTTTTATTAGTAACGATCTGCGCGAGCTGTGCACACTGTGCTGTTTCCACGCACATGATTGGGAGGAGCACGACGCGAAGTTGTTGTTGCTTTCACAAAAACTGTGCTCTGGTGATTTTTGCAAAGAGCGGGCTTTTCCGCCTCAGACACGATATTTGCAATGCACAAAGCAAAGCGTAAGCGCCACGCATTGCTATGTGTGCGGTAAGCGCTGCGTCACCTGAATTACTTGCTGCGGGCGCGTTCGTCAGGATCGCACACGACACAAGAACCGATAGTTTCGATCGCACCGTATTGAAAAAGCACCAAACTCTGGCTACAGCAACATGGAACTCGTCAAGCCGACAACTCATCATCATTTGCCATTAGAAAAGCGCGATGCAAATTCGGCATTTCGACTTTCAACGCCAACGACACAACGTTCGACTGGTGCAAATTAGCTTTTGTCCACAGCGGAGAGGAATATGCACAGGTCTGAATGGAGTCAGGCAGTTCAGACTGGAAAGATGTTGACGACAAAACAACAAAAGGGTTTTCACTTGCACCAGTAGAACATTCGCGAGTGTGTGAGGCCGTGCAGCTTGTTATGAGTTCATGGACGAAGGTTCTGCAAGTGGTCAGATAATTGCGCAGGACAACCGTTACTGTGGCAACAAGGCTCATTCGAGAGCTGGATGTTTGAACGAAAGTTAACGAGAGATCCGAAAAGCCGCACGAGCGGTTTGCAACCTCTCACGTACAAAGCTCAGCATTCAACCGCGTGGGGCATTTGAAAGCAGCTGCATCACGCGCCGCATGCACGGCTGCTCGCAGCATCGAAGGAACGGAGAAGTACAAATTCGGCACTTCGAAAAGCAGTAGTAGGAAAAAAAACGTACTTTTCAAAACACATCACCTTTTCGCGATGCATATCGGATAGCAAGTGGTGGAGATAAAACAATGCAGTTACCAAAGTCAACGAAACATGAACATCAACCAAATACTGTATCACGGCTGCCTAATACCCGTAAAACACTTTCTACGCAAATCTGCTGACGTACTATTTCAAAACACAGACCTCAGTTACGCGAAACGTGCGTCTTCAAGATAAATACTATAATCAAAAAATGTAGGAAAATACTTCCACTGCCCGCATAGAAACCTGTGCGTTGTCGATATCCAACAGAACACGAGCGCAGCTTATGTCATTAAACTTACGCTAATTCGACAATCACGAAACAATCATTAAAGCGCGTGATAACAAATTAGCAAACAATACGTTTCTTAAAAAAAAACAACAAGCAATTAATCAACGCAACAGTTCGGTTGCAAATACACAATGATAGAAAGTACAAGCACGCCACTCTCCGAGTTGACTGAACACATAATCACAATGACCGCAGCGAATATTCCATTAAGTGCTTTTTTCAACTGTCGATTTAATACGCTTCGAAGTCGATGGGGTCGTTTCTAAACGTCACAAGTACAAAGGCGGACGGTGACCGGAAAATACATCAATTGTCGCATTTCCGGCAGCGATACAATGCTTTTCACTGGTTGATGTGGATAGCCCCTAAAAGGAAAAGTCGTCAGTTGGTAGCGTTTTAAATACCACAATGTCGGCTATTCCAGCAGGTTTCCGCCAAGTGAGACGCCAGTGGAACACCCACACGGGTTTAAAGAAAGAACTTGAAACGCTGGTAACAATAGCGCCAGCAACGAAGCAGCTGCGAAGAACAGTGCCGAGACGCAGGGTGAACAAATGCGTGACAACTCCGAGCAGCAACTCTACCGAGATCTCGCGCGTTCACTGCCTGTCCCGTCAGGAAATCAGACGATGGACGGATCGATGGTTTTGTGTTGCGCGTGCTCGGCCACTGCCCGCGCCACCGTTCCCGCTTCGGCAGCTAATGCAGCCGCTAAGTGGACAGTTGGTCGTGAGGCTTGTTGTCTGAAAAGATAATTATTACTGAAACAACCTTTGTCGAGAATACAAAACAGCAAAACATTCACAGTGAGCCTGCAACACGGCGCCAGGAATCGTTATGCATTTTACGAAGAAAGAAATCAAACACAACAATGTTTTTCCGCAGCACCAGCCACAGAGCGGTGAACGTTAGTAAACATCCATTGAAGGCATCAAAAAGGTTAGCAATAAACGAAATGTTCAAAGAGGATGAAGTGCAAGCGATTCGTTCATCTCACCCCGATCTTGTTAACATGTTCTCAATCGCACGTATCTTCTGGCGTTTCACGCGTTCCTGGGCAGGGGTCAGGACGACGTCCTCGTAGTCCATCAAACGCTCCGGTATTTCGACCTTGTCGGGCGCGATTAGCTGCGCATGCCCAAATGTTATTTAAGGCGCTTGCAAAGTGGTTAAAATGTTGTGTTGTATCTGCTGACGGCCAACAGTGACTGTTGGTAAGCACATACAACGTTAAAACGCGTTGTCTCTTGGCCGTGAGCAGATACGAAGACAAGATGAAGCGAGGGGTTGGGCAGTGCGATAAGACGTTACAAATTAACGTCTTAAAGAGCAACCGGACGAAGCGGTGAGTTTTAATGGTTAGAACTTGTTACGAAGGTGCTGGAAAACCACATGCTACAGCTGCAGGCGTTAGTTTGACGCACGATCGATTCGGCAGAGCAACTTCAGCGACGGATTCGAAAATTCCGCCTTCCAACCTGATGTGTCAGATTCAAATCCACTTGCATCTCCTCCGGTTCCAGGTCATCTTCGCGGTGAGGCGAGACTTGCCTGTTCACGTCATCGTCAATGACGTCATTGTCGGCCTCGATAGGATAGCCGTTCGCTTCGTGCTCGAAGTTGTCGATGTTGAAGCCTTCCACGACATGCTTCACTGGCTTCTCCGCCTCGGCTCGCTGCATTTCACGCTTGGCTCGTTGCAAGACCTGCGCCGCAAAACATCACTGCAAGGATCAAACGCCGAGAAGCCGACTCCGCGACTGACTTCAACGGGACGGTAACCGAGAAGTCGATGATATCATTGCAGCGATGCCGGCACGTTTGAAACGAAAACGAATGTTATCCACAAAACCCGACTTGCAACGAAAACGTTAGTCCGATGCGAAGTAACAACAGGAACTCCATGGAAGGCAAAAACTTTCCGTTGCGTGCATGGCAGCAAGAAAGAAGCCGGCCTCGCAGCACCTTACCGAAAATTACTGATGATCGACACAGAACAGAACTGGCGGCAGAAAAAATATCGAAAAACAAGGTTCACTAACAAGGCTATGTTAGGAAAGGTTATGAAAGTCAAAACACAGAAATCAAAACTGAGTTATTACCTTGGGCATCCGATGATGCTTGATCGCCTGAACATCGCAAAATTTACAAAGGATTAGTTGGAAACGTGTTAGAAGGTAGACACTGCACAAAAGCTAAATGGCGTTTGTTAATATCCGAGTACATGACTGAAAAGAGGCGGTTGAAAGAGATTCAGATTGACTGCAGGGACTGACGCAACTGTTATGAGCACAGAGAGAATTATGTATTTTTGCGACGACGTTTTCTGCGCTACACTGTGACCAATATCAAAGCTACCCATCGTTTCAATATTTACAACTCGCGCTGAAAATGGGATCGAAAAAGAATTTATAGCACAGATGATTGACATTCACTGTACAACGCAGGGTAGAATAAAGATATTCAGGAGTTGGTTATAATTTGCAAGAAAGCTTTTACGAAATCAATAATTTTCCAAATGTGACAAAATCTACGACAGTCCGTGATGGGGAACAAGCGACTGGCTTAGAGCTGTTTCGTGCCTGATTGACTTGTAGTTAAAAACCATAGAACTCACGAAATCTTTTTTCGTTAGTAACAATATAGTCTTAGTCAACTCCACACACACATGCACATCTACAGCTAGGGATAACTTGAACAGAGCACCACTCTCACCATTTGAACATCAATTCCGACTTGCATATGAGTGCCCTGGTGGAAATAATCACGTTGCACTGTGTGTCGTCTGTTCAAGTCGCCGCTGGTCAGTGTTCGCCGGCGGCTCCTGCATATAAACAGTTGGTTCTTTTAACGAAAGCCCCGGGTGAAATGCCGTCGTGCACTTGTTGTTTGGTAATAATTAGCAACGCCGTGTTTGACCCAAAGCAACAAGCCTGCGAAGCGCTTATGTCCCGGAAGGATTTGGTTACATTACCAGTGCACTTAAGACCGACGACCGCCTCGACCTTTCGCATAACAGCGTTCGTCTTTCAGCAGCATCGCAGCTAACGACTTAACAGCAAGCACTGGATATCATGTAAGAGCTGACGGTACACCACTGCGGTTCGCCGCCAAAATGTGGGGCTTGCCATAGCCAGGATGAAAGAACTTACGAAAGAGCACAAAGCATATTAAGCGCTCTTCCAGATAACGCAATCGTAGTTTAACACGTACTGGTTGATCTCGCGCTGTATTTTCTTTATTTCGTCCGGGTCCTGCGACAGGTTGCCGTAAGAACTTTGCAGTAGCCTCTCAGCAGCGGACTTGGTTCGGTGAAGGTTCGTGGAGCGCGCGCTGGACGGGCGAGGAGAGCGCAGTAAGGTGGCTGCTGTGAGACTATCCACGCTGCTGGCGTGAGTCACTGCAAAACACAGCGCCTCGTCAGACGAAGACTGTAAATGGCCATTTTCCTTTGACGTAACAAAAACGCGACAAAGCAGCGGTTTCGGACTGAGCAGAGAGTGACAGACGTCACTCACGTCTCCTACCTCCGCGGCCTGGTAAAGTGAAGTACTTTCCATCGTGCGACAAACTGCTAGACGACGAGGCGCTCCGCAAGTGAGAAAAGCCGCTGCCGCCCGCACTCCGGCGTTCTGTCGACAGGCGCTTCACGTTACGAGGGGACCTGGGAATGCGGAAGTACAAGTTAATCGGAGATTGAAGCGAACGATACGTCTCTTCCTGCATCGCAGCTGTTCTAGTTTGCTGCGAGAGATAGACAGAGCACGCCTGGCAGAGCAGACAAAACACTGCCTTTCGCAGTGGGTTTCCGCGCAGCGTCATATTCAATTGCGGAAGGTAGAACCTTGTACGGAATGATTACGACAAACATGGTAATTCACGCCATCGAATCGAAGGCGAACTAGCACCGTCGACACGTTCAAGCCTGTGGTTGCCCTAATCTCGAAATTACATCCACCAGCACCAGAGCTTCATTTACAAACCGGTTGTTCGTCACGCATGCCTGCCTTCCAACGTGATACAGGTGCGACGGACGACACGCGACAAGTTTGTAAACAACAAATCGCTGTCGGTGGTTCTTGTAAACATGGAACAGTCTCACCGAGGAAAGTAAACGTTTTAGTGCGCATTCCCTTTTTCATGCTTACCTCAACTCGCTCTTAATGGAACCGTTTCTCCCCAGGCTTGACTTTGAGCTTGGACTGCTGGGCTTGCTGTCGAACTCTGCCGAACAATTGGAAATTTCCGAGCAACAAATAAAAAGTTCAGTCATGACCGAAAAACACAACGTCACTCGTAGATCTACCTTAGACTTGAAACAAAATCATGAAGCGCAACAATAAAGGATTTTGCTTTTGGGCTATCGGCATGTGAGACGGCGAAACCATTTTACGAAATGGCCGCTGTTTTTGTGAAACGATGGATGTTGAAGCGAAGCACAGGAAGTTCTTATTCCTCGCATCCGACAGCAGCTCGCCACAGCACAAGAATACCAACCGTTAAACACTTCCAGCTTGTTCACCAAACCGATCTTGTTCTTATTGACCCCTTCCATCATCAACTCCACCTTCCCCAGTTCCCACTCAAGCTGTCGTTGCGACTGCTTCGACGTCGGTTGGTCGAGTCTACGAGAATGCGTGAAACGCAGTCGACCACGTTAGACACAACAAGTAGCAAGGTCCGACATCCACATTCTCAGGTATCGCCGCAGAAAGCTCACCTCCCAGCTTGACCAAGCTGTTCAAGCAGCTTGCGTTTCAAAAGCCGTATTTCTCTCTCGAAAGCTTCATTTTCTTTCGTCATCGCTTTTAATTTCTGCAAAAAAAACAAATTTGTTTCATAAGCGACGCAAAAAACACGAAAAACATCGTTTTCAACTGGACATCTGGAGTGAAAAGGTCGGAAGCAGCTAGCTCGGTTCACCTCAAAACAGAACAGGCGAACACCTGAACCACTCACCGTAGCAGACTCGGCGAGCTGCGATTTGACTTTTGATAATTTCTCCTCGAGCTCGATAGCGCTGCCTTCGCCTAAACAAAAAATGACGGCACGTACCAATCAGGGAAACCCAGAAAAGCAGCTCATTACCCAAGCCACAAAACTTCAATGCGAAGCAGCAAACTGCAAACAGAAGAAGTCTGCCCACTTCGTGGTAATAATCGACTGAGCACTTCGTTGCAACCAGGGTGGAGCAAAGCGAAGCGCGTGTAATCCGGAATTCCAAGCTGGCAGACCAAACGCTTTTTTGTTCCGGGAATTTACAGTAATCATGTCCTCGAAACAAAAGCGTGAGCGACCAGGTTTGCGAAGCTTCGGTTGAGGTCGCGAGCACCTCAAACGCCATTTCGCTGGCGGCAACTTACAAGAGCCATCGCAGCACTGATGCGCAGGCTCTCACTGCATCACGTCACAAGACCACTCGTGCACGACCAACAGAACAGCTCAAAACGTTGCCAGGGCCTTACCCGAGAAACTGGTGCGCGCTCGCAGAAGAGATCTTTCAAGACGCAACTTGTTGTTTTGGAGGCTGCTAATCTCGTTGCTGAGGTTGTGCAGCGTGTTATCAAGCTCGTTCAAGCGGTCGAGTTTGGCCTGCGTCCACAATAAGGAAAAAGGCTCTGAATATTAAGCAGCGTTATTTGCAGATCGGATGAGGGACAGTTGTCTTGCATTTAAAAGAACCATCTATATGCCACGGTGTGCGCAAATCTGGCAACCGCGCGAAAACCACACCCTCGTTTTCGTCGGCCAGCCTTTTGATGCGGAAAGTTACGTCACAAGCCTTACGCACCTCGATATCGCTCTCATTGGTCGACAGCTTTTCGAAATCTTCGCTCAGATTCGGAGTTGCTTTCGATGGGATCTTGAACGATAAAAGGAGTGGCAAGGGTAGTAACTTGCACTGGGTGGTTGTTTAAAAGGCTACTTTTTCGTCAGTTGCAGTAGTTTGAAGACCGCAGCACAGAATTGTTCGGTTTCAAACCAAAGAGTGTGATCTCATTTGCAGAATTTTTCAAATGCGGATAAGATCAAAAAACCTTAATCGGGCTTTAACACAAAAAAATTGACCACCAACAAAAACGACGACACACCAAGAAATTTTAAACAGATTCATTTAGAAAACGTCGTGAACTTCAAGAACATTTTTCAACACTAGGTGAAACTTGCAACCAATACTGACAATCCGCATGACATGCGAAGTACCACTTACCACATCGGGCCTGTTGTTGGGCTTCAGTGAAACGGCGAAAGCGCGTAGCTGGCCCTGTCAGGTAATAAAAACAACAAGCTTGTCATCTCATCAGCGCACCGGAAGAGATTATTATCAAAACACAACCTGCGTTTAGTTTTGGGTTGCAAGTTGCGTGCCGGGAAGGTGCAGTTTGTATGAGCGCAAAGTACAAAACGACGTTCTCGTGCAGAACAGTTGCTCACGTAAGAAGTAGATTGAGCATTTTTACCAGAAAAAATAAACCAATCGTTCCAGCACTGAGAAATAGTAAATCAATGGCATTGTGCTGAACAATATTTGCTCGTTGTGCATGAAATAGCATGGAGAAACGCGGAAGTACAAGGTTGTCACGCAAAATCCCCAAAGCGATGAAAAGCAGCATCCTGAAGATAGGCCATGTGCATACGACCACAAAGAGCTCGCGATATGGTGTGGCAATTGAGAAAAGGCGACAACTGACAAGGGCTCTCGGCATCGTTTCGGGTCAGTGCAGTAATCCTTGGTAAACTAGCGGATCAGCATTCTCATTACGGGCAAATACAGGCAAGGGCGGAGAGACGACTGCACACACCTGTCTTCCTTTGACGTCCATCTGCTTGATCTCATATTTAGACTTCGGTGGATCCGCTGAAAAAGATGCATGACATCGACATCGTCAAAGTGCAAATTTATAAAAACGAAAAGAACGAGTGCAAGAGATGCTACTATTGTACTATACTCAGAGCACAATTTTTTCTTTTGTTTTACAGCATGCTAGATATATTTCGAAAAACGTACTGGTGCAGCTATTCTCTACAAACGATTCTGCAAAAATGCTTTCGCACGAAGCATGCAGCCAAAAGATCTGAGCATATAGAACCTTATCATTAAAACTGCAGCATGCAAGACTGGCAGTGGAATTGAGCGCGCGCCACTGAAATTGACAAACAGGGTCGAATCCCGATCGAGTCACACCTAAGACTTGAAAAACATTGCTTATCTGTCCACTGTCGTGTTGGACGGGTGCAAGGGGATGAAGGTGCTGCCACTGGCTTGCCACCGATGCAATGCCACTACGCAGTCAGCGGAGACCACTCGCGACTCTCCGCAGGAAGGGAGGACAAAGCGAGTATAATGAAATCTTTCTGCAGCAAGTATTAATCATTTACCGACTAGTATTACTGTAAAGTTTCGTTGCGCAACTGACGGGCTTTCTGACAAAAAAATCGATTGCCTGGTTACGATTACGTTTAATAGTCAGCGTGTCCGGAGAGAGCGGAATGTGATGTTTTCCAGAGCAAAGCACAATGCATTTTAAAGTTGCAGCAAGGCAGTGGACAAACAAACAGATTCCCTGTAAAGCTCACCAGAGACAGGCGTGCTGATATCGGCAGACACAGGAACGTCGTATTGGAAGCGGCCGTTCGGCGATATTGGAGAAAAGACATCGTCGGTGATTCTGCACAAGGCAAGAAATTTATACAGTGACAAAACAACGCCCTTTCAAACAAGCTGCTACGATTCAATATGAAGGCAAACATCGACATTCCACGTTTTACTTGAAGCAGAAACAGGAAGGGTCACTTTCAAGCACGACATGTTAATGGTTCAACCAAGTACGGGTTTGCAGAAAGCAATCAGAAAAAAGGTGTTAAGTTAGGGCATTTATGAAAGCAACTGGAGCGGTTGCGCCCGACCTTCAGCGTAATTGCATTAAAGGGAAAAAACAAAATTCTAAAGAAGGGATGGGACTGACTCGTCTTTAAAAATCCAGCAACAGTTACTCTTGCTCGAAAACTGCAGCAAGTAAATTTTACCCAAGCAAGCCAAACCAGAAATGAAGAGTCCAATCACGCGGCCTACCTTCTCGGGGTGTTCATTGAGCTCGGGGTTCGTTGCGAGCTGGAACGCTGGCTCGGCGGCGACACTGCGGGCTCTTGATGCAACGCGTAGTCAGATTTCGTTCGCACAGGATGTTTCGGGCCGTCGGGTTGGAGGAAACTCGTACTTTTCGAGTTTGGAATACGCATTTTTCGCGAGTACGACAGCTCGTCCAGTTCCTGACGCGACAAGTCAGCTTCCAATTAATCAGCGAAATTTAAACCAGGGAAAAAATTTTTTTCACACATGTTTCGCTTAATTCCACACTTTTGCGCACGCCTATAAACACAGGCGAGCAAACGTCAATCAATGTAGACTGGTATGTCGCGCCTCAAAGCGACCAACAAGGTTGTGGAGAGGAGGCAACATACAGACTGAGGTAAGTAGAACAATAATCCTACCAGCACATGTTCAAACAACTAAAGCTGCATTTGCACCGATCTCACGGGAAGGACTCACTTGCGTTGACATCGGCCTGGGGAGGGACACAACACGATTATTGTGATATATCGGCGGGACGCTCATTATGCTTGATGCCACCTCTGTGGGGTCCATGTAGTCGTTGTAAGAACCGGGCTTGTAGCGTTTGCCACTGGACGGGGGGCTGTAGTGAACGCGGTGGCGCGTTCCGTGATGGGCTTGATAAAAATGTCTGTTGAAAATGTAATGCGTTCAAGCTCATGTCAGTCTTTTTGTTAGTTTTACAAGAATGTAGCCTTGGCTGCTGAACAGCCTATACTTCGGTGCAGGGACCAGCAACCTGAAATCCCCAAAAGGGCCATTCCGACCCGTTTTCCACGCAAAAGAAAACACCGAGAATCACAAAAATCATTTGACGTTTATGATGAAGATAACACCACGTTTTCCGCTTTTGCACCTGTATGCTGTGACGATCTTTTCGTAAACGCATGTTATCTAATGTCACTAGATAACCAGAATTTTGAAATGTACAATTACGTTAAAAAATGACCAGTCAAATCATGAATAAAATTAAGTTAAACACTGAATATTTTCCAGCGTCCTTAAAGGCGGATGGAACGGCCACATCAAGCTCTATAGTTGCGGGTTGCTGACCTCGCTAAAGGAGCCAAGCTCGCGATAGTCAGTTATCAAAAAAATAACATTCCGGTCAGCACCACATTCTTTTTCAAAAAACACAGAATAACTATACATAGCAAATGCGAAAAAAAACATATAAAACTGTGATGTTTTCTCCCAGAGTGGCTGGAGTAGTGTGAGATCAATCAAGCCGAACGCCAAACAAGCGTCACGCCACGAACGGCAGTAGCGTAAATGATTCACATGAACGCCGGTCACAACTCACCCGGGCCTGCGCTGTGCAGAGCTGACCGAGCTCAGTTCGCTCGCAGTGTCGGGATACCTGAACAAAAGCAACGCTATAACAACATACAATTGTGATTGAATCGAGAGCGCAGGTGCGCAGAACGATGGCGGTGCGTGGACTGGCGTGATGCACACAACTTGCAGGAGGCGGGTGAGTGCTCGTCGGTGAACAGCTGAGCATTTACGACGGAGCAATCACTTTCAACTTGATTGAAGTGTTGCCTTTGCATCGCGGCGAACTGATGATTAACTGACGTCAAACGGGTGCGCCGCGAAACAGCGACTCCTGGCAGATATTTCAAAACCAACTACGAGCACCAGTGACAGAATGAGAACGGATCGTTGGTGCACAACGTGAGATACGTCCGGCGGTGGAGAACATGATTTATGAGCAACTCCGGTGGTCTTATGAGCAAACGTTAGGTGAGACGCTGGTGGCAAGCGCGTTGGGTTTCATCTGCAAGCACACAGTGGCCGGCCTAGCCTAGACAGTGTTTCGCAACGTTTTTAGGCTCGCGGCACCCAGTGGCGAACTTACAACAGATCGCTTTAAGGTTTGATAACATTTTGAAAATGTATTCTTAACGATATACTGAAAAACGTATTAGCTCGCGGCAACCCTTGGTATTGTAAAAGGCACGCGGTTGGGAACCACTGGCCCAGAGCCACGAGAAACGCTAAGCTAATACCTTCGGCGTGAGTTGAGGGTGCTGTTGGATTGTTGCTTCTGCTTCATCACCCAGTCACCGAGCTTGGCCATCGAATTATTGCGTTGGACCTTTGACGAATGGCGCCGTCTTGAAATTTAAAAATAGCTATTTCAACCAATCGCTGATAACGAAAGCTCAGTTGGAGTTAACAGACGTCACCCAAAGCAATATAAAAGTCGTTGTTGAACCTAAGTACGAATTTCTGTTCTTATCAAGCAAGCAGCGTGGTCGAGTTGGTGGCATAGGCAGGCGCCAGTGTCAGGAAACTGCTCCGCGTTCCAGTGACGAGCAGGTTAACAGAGGAATTCATCGGTGTCTAAGCACACGGCATGCGCGCGCGCACACACACGCCAGCTCTTTTCGCATGGCTGCAGACGGTTTTACACACAGCGCAGCGCACCCGGGATATCGACCCGATCACCCTCAAGTACGGCAACGCAAGACTAGCTTTTGATGAGCAGAGTACCTTGCAATGCAGAATGCGATTAGCAAAACACTTTCGCAGCAGACTCGGCATCTGATCGAAGCTGCTGGCACTTGATATTACGTCACGCCATGGAGCAATGGCGACGACGAGCGAGAGGGGATGGTCATACAACCGTCAGCAAGCTGACGCAAAGAAGTCAGGTCCACTCTCCATTCTACAAGTTCGAAAACGTTTAAGCGCAGCGTACCATACCCAATCCGCGAAAGTTAACCCGACGATGTATTTTAAGCAGTGGATGAAAAAGGGCAAACTGCACGTAATTAAATTTTAAAACGTTAAGCGGTTCTTTTACGAAACAGCTTCCACAAAGATCCAACAATAATCGGGGAGGTTTTACAACATTTAAAAACTGACGTCATTGAAGACAGGTTCAACTGCACGAACTATTTCATTAATGAACAACGAACACCGCGTGTACGTTTACCTGTCAGTGCTGGAAGAGATATCCGAATAAGGATCGCTGTTCTGATGGCCATTGAAGACTGCGTCGCGTGGAGGGGGAAGTGCGCGAGGATTTGCAGAGGCGTGCAGGGGTGGTTCTGTGGACGAGCGGTAACGACTGCTCGGAGCAGTGTTCGAATTTTGCGTTCTACTCGAGGTCGATGATCTGGTGCGGTGGGAACTGCCACTTTGCTGCGAGTTCCTGCTCTGTTGCCGGGGCGACCGGCCGTCAGGGCTGCTAACTGATGACGAAGTAGACAGTTTTGGTCGGTTGTTATCGCCATTAGCAACTGGTTTCTGACCGACGGACGACGGCGTGGATGGGACTCTGCTTCTGGGCTTTTCGTGCCGGTTGGGCGAGTCGCGTGATTCGCCGAAGCCGAACTGCGCATCGTCGTCGGTTGGTTTCGCGTCGGCGATCTCTTTTGTTTTACTCGCTTTCTTTGATCCGCTTTTGCTGCAAACAAAAAGTTTGTGGAAATACGAGACATGTCAGGCATACTGCGCAAATAAAACGGTTTAAAATCGCTCTGGCAAACGATGTTAAGTTCCACACGAATCATCGCAAAATTTCGATCAAAAGCTTTTAATCCATTTTTGTTAATTTTCACGCAGTTTTATGATCATGTCACCTTATCCACTCGGAATTGCAAACTGAACAGTTAGTGACGTGTACAAAACCAATATTAAAGAAAAAGGAGGAGACGGGTATAAAACACGCAATGTTCTTACAAATTGACAATTACTTTAAAGCTGGCAATCGAGCAGAATGCAGTCTTTTCTAAGATAAATAAATTTTTAACTGAAAAGATTGTTTGGTGATTGAAAATGCTGCGCCAAACATGCACTTTAAGGGAACACGATCAGGTGACTGTTGACTTTTTTCCACTGTACTGTGTTAGCTTACTTTGAAACAGGCAAAAGAACCAAACAATGGCATTAATGCCCAAGAAAGAATAAAGAGCAGGCCCGACAGTAGGTCTTCGTTTCAAGCGCACCCATCTGTGTTACACACTTTTTAAGGGCAGACTTCACCCCTGAGGACAAAAGGCGTTTTTTCACAGTAGACTTTTCGACCATGCGCATTCTCGTTACATTACTATTTACGACTGGCGACAACGGGCCGCGCATGGCTGGACGGGTGATGTGCGGATATTGGTCATAACCACAGGTGCATCTAGTTTTGTCTTGGCCAGAAAACCAGTTAAGCCGAAAAACCTGGAATGCCCCATGCTCAGCATCAAGGCCGCGCGTCACGCTAACAATTAGCGGATCTGTGACTGGTGAGCGGATAAACACACAGTCATTACGAAAGTGTCTAGTACACGTCATTACCAGGACTGCTACATTGATTCCGCTACCGGTACGTTAGAAAATGCATCATAAGCACGCAAAAACGCCTCGCTGCTTCAGAAGACGCTGTACTATGTTTTGCAACCTGGACGAGATAACTGTTAATACTTTCGCTGATTTCAAAGATTAAGTTTGCTGCAACTTCAACACATTTTAAACGGCATCTCTTTGAATACACAGTAATTTTAAACCAGGATTTCTCAAACTGTGAGGCACGGAGGGATTTTTGACTGGTCACGACCCTGTATTGTTGAAAATGAATATGTTTAGCGAGATAACCCTCGAAAATAGCGCTCTTGTTGCAATGAAAACAAAATCTGGAAGCAGGCTTGATCTCTGCATAATCACGTATTGAGCCTCGAATATCTTTGCTTTCTAACAACAAACAGGCTCAACCTTCGCATTGACAGTAGTACACGTTGCATTATTAAATGTTGATTTTTTTCTGCTGTATGTATGTGCAACAGTTGTCGCATTGGAGAAGTTGTACATTCGGTGGGCCATGGACTCTGCTTGTTCATTAACTGGGCCACATGGTTGAAAACGTTGAGAACCCCTATTTTAAAGAGTCGATTATGAAGTCGCGTGCAGCATACCGAGAGCATAACAAGCGCTCATTGAATGGCCGCACTGAAATACAATCTTTTCATCAACATGACCCCGAGTCCTTGAACACAAAGTAGGCGGATCAGGTGTTTCATAGCGTAGTGAATAAGCCGTTGAGTCCATTTCGCGAGGCACATGACATGCTGTGTACACTTAACCTTTAGAAGAAAACAATCACGAAGATCTACCCAAGCGCTTAAAATTCGGGCCACACAGTTTCTATCTACCCAGTGACGGGAGCGCCAAGCGACCGTCAAAAGCATAGGAAAAGGCGAAACACAAAAGGTTAAAAAACACTTGCCACAGATCGATGGTCCGTGACTAAACGGCTGTTCAAATTGTCCTGATGCTGGCAGGAAACTCCCGCCAAGACAATCAAATTGCCAATAGGTAAATACCACAAGTACGTTTTACTTGAGGCGACAAAACTATGGGGCAGGGCAGTTAGGGGTGTAGTGCTAACAGAAAGT
>Ga0210059_1007724_pt1 | contig 17049 bp, 12 predicted proteins | sample Ectturendosymbi2_FD_188042 | JGI IMG/M metagenome (GOLD analysis project Ga0210059, IMG submission 188042) | Ecteinascidia turbinata endosymbiont from Florida, USA - Sample 2 (SPAdes) (version 2) | ecosystem: Host-associated > Tunicates > Ascidians > Unclassified | place: Key West, Florida...
AGGTCAAACCAAAAACCCTGGTCGTGGATTAAAGAAACTTTTTGCATCCGGCACGGAACTAGATACAGCAGGCTAATGGTAATTCATGGCTTTCAAACTTTCTAACAATGGCGTGTTCGACCCAAAACACAAACGGTACTACGCAAAACGCGCGGTTTTAACTCAAAGAGCACTAACAGATTAGCTCGAGATGAGCTGATTGATGGACATGACAAGCTACTATGACTCATCCGTCCTTGACGACGATGAGCTCAGCGCTTCTTCAACTTTTCTATGTAGGTTGTGACTCAAATTGAGATTCCGCCAAGAGTTTCTCGGGCTTGGAAACCAGCAGTGTCACGCTTGACAACGTCTTGAAGCGTCTTTGATAACGTCCAAGCTTGGGTCTGCCAGTTCTACGTGGCGCATTATGGAATTCGCCCTGGAAGACGTCCTTAGGCGGACGGCCATCCTCCATATACCATGGAGGTAGTCAAGCCAGCGTAGACGTCACTGTCTCATAACGGTGATGAGGTCATGGGACCCAGTGCCATGCAGGATGGTGTAGTTCAGGGGTGGGCAATTAATTCGACTCGGGGGCCACGTTGAGAAGGCCGTGCTTAGCGGAGGGCCATACCTTCTATTCTATTGTAGTTTCTCTCAACTTTTTTTCGGTTCGTGACACCTTTGGCATTTTTGCATACCTTGTGAGTGACCCATTCCTACTCTTTTTTCAACACCGGCACATATGACATTACAACCATTGTGATTGCAGCAAAATGCTGTTCTAGAAAAATGTAACAAACTACCACAACATTTTTACCACAAAAATGACCGTATGGCCAACTTCGAATATCGTGGTTAAATGTTTGACAGTTCTATTCTTTTATCATGCTCGACTATACTTTGATTTCGTGCCTCCGTTTTGATGTGAGCTAGAGCTGAGAAACCACCCTCGCAGAGATATACTGTGGCAACGAAAGCAATATTCGGAAAGCCAGTTCAGACCGTTGTGGATAATTCACGCACAGCTCACCAGAACCTAGAAAATGGCATTTCATGGAAAATATCATGTGCTGATGAATCATTCCGAAGTCATAAAATTTGTCTCAAGCATATTGGCTATAGCCAGAGAAGTAGAGAACTGATTTCGTGAAAATGCAGCTTCCTCCTTGATCTCAGAGAAATACCATTGGCACTCAATTTCAAGAGATTGAAAGTGGTCTAGATGTCTTCTAATAGATGTCTTCTAATTCTTAGCAAGTTCGTCAGTTTTTTCAACAACATTTGACAATTTCTCAAGCATAGCAACGTTCCTTGCATTACTTTACGAAGTCATTTTTGCAACTTCGAATAAAATTCTTGCAGATTCGTCGCGAAGCTGGATGATGTTTAACCTTTCCTTTTAGCTTTAAACCTTTCAAAAATTTTAGCCAAATAAGCAAGACTTTTCAACCGAATCTTGTCACTAATGTTAGACAACAACTCGTTTGCTTTCAGTTCTGAGAATAACTTTATGTCATCCTTCATCACAAAAACGTGGTTAAGAATGTTTCCTTTCGATAGCCAGCGTGCCGACTTGTGGAATAGAAAAACTCGTGTGTCGAAATCATGTCTTTGCACAATTCTTTAAACAGGCAAGTGTTAAGGCTTCCACATTTGATGTAATTGGTAACTTTATCGTGGATCCCAGCACATTTTACAGAGGAGTAACAATCGTATTTCCATTGCAACCCTGCAGAATCGAAAAAGATTTTTACTTCTCCCGAACATCTGCGCTTGTTGTAATTTTCAGTTCCTCACAAAATAGGAGCTCCTCTTTAATGTCTCCTGAATGAATATATCTCACGAAAACAAGCAACTGAACACATGAAGTAACATCTGTTGACTCATCCACGTGAAAAAAACATTGGAGTTGGAGATGCTTTTATTTCATTTATCACCTGGTCTTTCACATCTTCCGGCATATCTGAAACGCGCCTCTGAACAGTATCGCTGGAAGACCTTTTCATCTCATGTGTGCCTCACTACCTTCTCCAAGAAGTTATTTTACTGTTTTCAACAAACAGGAATTCACAAGCGTTTTTTCCAATCGTGCGAGTTTTTTTGCTTGGCAATTTCAAGTGCGACTTCACATGATGCCTGTCTTTTTGGGAGAAACTTCCAGCAAGATAGTCTGGCGTTTCAAACTCGCTTCATGGCGACGGAAGAATTCTATAACTTTTGTAGCGTGATTGGGATGCTTTGTCTCTAAATGCCGTATCAATTTTGAAGGTTTCACATACTTTTTAGCACTAAGAGCCTTTATATCACTGCAATACGCTTCTTCCTAAATGTTGACTCTAACTTCACAACAGTAAACTGTTGGTAGGCATCTTAGTCAACAACTGGTTTCAAACTAGAATAAATTCATTGTGACATGTTGGAAGGCTTTGACTCTAAATGTTTTATGAACTTCGAAGGTTTTACAAACCCAGCATCAGAACCGAGAACAACATTGCACAAAACACACTGTGGCTTCACTGTGTTGTTTCTAACTATGGAGGTAAAACCAATTTCAAATACTCTTCAAAATGCTTGCGTTTCCAGCCCAAGGCAACAATAGAAATGAAAGTATCATAATACTTTGAAGGTAGAATATGTTTCTACCTGTTGGCTGCAATTTCGCAATAATAAGTTGCTGGTATCAAAGACTACAACTGTTTCAAAACAAGATCGACCAAGTGCGTCAATTGACACAAGCAATATACCACTTGTGGTTTACTTCACCTCGGATTTCGACAACAGACGTGCAAGACTGTGGATGATAAAACTAACAGATTGGACTGCGCAACGGTGGTCTGACGATGGAAAGACGTATCTGCTCTTCAGGTGGCGACTTCGGATGCATACATTGCCAATCATGTTTTGCAACATATTGTGATATTTGAAACTCCAATGCTGTAAATTGCACTAGTAAATTACGGTATACGCAACAAACCAGCTTCTCCGAGAAGCAAGCGCATTGCGATGACCAGATTTTGCGATTTGAACTCAAGTGTTAACACAAATACGACAATTTAAACATATCGTTACATTGAAATCTTTGCGCACCCTAAAAAAACTTCGCGACCTTAGGTTGAGAAATGCTGCTTTAGTAGAAATAGAAGCAAGTCTCGGTTATGTTAGCCTGAACACTAACATTTACTGTGATAAGTTCGAGGAACTTTCAGACTTGATAATTTTTCCTGAATGCTTCCGCGGGCCACTGAAAACGCTGTGGCGGGCCACATGTGGCCCGCGGGCCGCTAATTGCCCACCCCTGGTGTAGTTAGTTACATACATGATTCCTCACGACACGTTAAAGATGGAGCGGAGGCCTCTGGAGTAAAATTCGTTGAGGCGGTTTTCGTGACGGCGATAATATACCACGTCTCACTACTGGACAGCATGATGCACGCGGAGTAGACCCTGATCTTGATAGGAAGGTGCTTGGCGATTTTTTCAAACCTGAGAGGTACACAAGGGAATTCGTCGACGAATAACCGCGGACGGTCAACGCTTGACAATGTTACTGTGACCCGGGCGTAGTTGTTATTTTTCAACGGCTGAAATGAAGTTACCATTTTGAATGGGAAAGAGTCGACCAATCATATGCCCAGAAAGCGAGTGGTATCCACCAGTACACATTTTGCAATTTCGCGGCAAGGTAACAATTGACCCGCGGCCCGGGGATCACTGCTCTAAGGGACATCACGACAGCTTTCCGCAAGCTGATGGTCATGTCAAAGTCAGCACGGCCTGAGCAAAGCAATCGCACAGATTTGCGCCTCAGCGTGAGCGACTAGAGCAGCGTCATCGGCGTGGAGCAGTTCGCGCCTGGTCTTAGTGCTTGCGTGTAGCCTGGAAAGGTTTGAATATAATCCGGCGCTGCTGCCGCCAGTGTGGATGATGGCTCCATCTTCCTTTGGTAAGTCACAGGCGAGGAGCATCGAAAAAAAGATGCCGAATAGCGTGAGAACCAAGACGCAGCCATGTTTGATCCTTCCGCAAATCCGGATAGCTGCGAACTTGGAGTCGTCGAACTGGACTGCCGCCTCACGTTCTTTTGGAACGCTACAAGAATGGAAACTAACGCTTCGGGGCAGTCCAGCAGTTCGAGTATATTGTACAAGCCAGAGCGGCTCACCGCGTCAGGCGTTGGTGAGCTTAGTGGGAACACCATTTCCGTTGTGCTTTCGAGGGCCGAAAGCCACACTGACTCTCTGGAAGAACTATCAGCGATCTTCCGGACTCTGGGCAAGAGAAAACGCGCAAAAACCTTACCAACGATGCACAGAAGCAAAATGCCACGACAATGTGATTTTTGGTGAGGGCAATTGGCGACAGACAGTAGCCTGAAATGCGCTTCTTACCGGGGCGGTCAAGGTGAACGCTCTTGCCTAAGGAGCGCTACGGCGATTCACTCAGTGGCCACGGGTCGAACACCCAGCCTTCCAACTGGGAGGCGGTCACTCTACCACTCAGCTATCGTCGCCCTTGTTCTTATAGAAATTATGATAACTTACTGAAATCGTGCGGGAGACAGCATTTTATCCAGAAATTTGTGAATATGTGGAAAAGAGCCATTAGCAAGGGCTTGCCACTGCATTTCAAAATCTCAGTGGGAGTGCCGTTTTGTCCTGGTGACTTCCTGTTCTTGTGGCCTCTGATTGCAAGTTTCACTTCTTCTAGAGTGAAGGAGCTGTTCAGTGATTGAAGGACAGGCAGCTTCTACAAACCAGATGATGTGGAATGGATGGCATTCACTGGATGGCCACAGACGGAGAGCTATAGCGGTCCGCTCAGCGATCCAGTTGAACAGAGGCGCAAGTCACAAGTACTCTGTCAGCTGAGATTAAAGCACATGCCCAATGGAAAACTTCTTTAGGATTGGACCGATGGCTTCTCGTATGCCTCTGTAGAGTACGTGGAGTTTTCCACAATCTTGTTATGTGCGGGCGCTTTTTTTCCCAAGTAGCGATAGACCGCAATTAGTGTGAGACGCCTGAAGGTGCGGTGCGCGGTTCCATGTGAACGGAGCGGTTCACCACTACCTTCAATCAGGCCGATTGTTTGATTGCGATCACAGGCAAAGAGTGGGTAAGTATTACCAGGGAACCAGTCAGGCTGCACTTTCGAACGGTGACCGTAAAGCTTTGAGTGCACTGGTCATAACTGCGCCACGAGTCGTTCACACCAGGTGTTAGAGACTGCAGGGTACACTTAAGATAAGTGGTTGTTTGCAAAATCGAATAACTACTTCCCGAGAGATATTACTGCAAAAAGAGTTTCAGTCTGTCATAACCTACTGCAACCAACTCTAGTGTCATCATGTTCTTTCATAACCGGAAAACAGGAAGCAAAGCTGAAAGAATAAGTTTATGGCGTGAAAAAAATTTTGTTACCAACTTACTGTTGAGTCAGCTGAGCATTCGGCAAACATCAGGCGAAAGAAGCGGAGAAGACGAAGCTGATTACTTGACGCACGCTACTCGCAAAAAATGCGAAAAGAAAGAAGTGAAAATCCCCACAAAGATCCCATCAGAAATCGCAAAACGCGCGATTATTGCGCTTCGACTACTGCGTGACTTGAATTTTTAAACAAGGATGTTTCCACTGCGATGTGGAATGTCCACTTAAAACTGTACGCCCAAACAACAACCACGGCGGCAGAAGCCTAAGAAAGAAGCGGAGCTAGTGAACGACGCAAAACTGTGACAAGGCAAACAATGACGTGTGCAACTCGCACGAACCTGGGTTGACCCGGCGGAGTAGCTCATTTCTCCCTGCACTGTTTCCTCTTCGGCGTCTAAGTCAGTGGCAGCGAGAACTTTTTGCAAAAGCTGGTGCTGCTCTTCTTTTGTGCTGAACGCTAAATGTTCTTCGTCTTCTAACCCAGCTAATTTGGTCACTGCCTGTAGTTGCATAAATATTCACATAAAAAAACGAAAGCAAAATTTTGTGATATCATTGTGGAAAGACTTTAGAACATAAAGCCAACTGGAACAATTTAAAGTCAGCTGGCCATGTTTTACAAAGCAACATACCCACTAGCACTTTGCATCATCGAATATAGTTACCAATATTTGTGCTTTGTTTTTTACCTGATACAAACAGGAAGTGGATATTGCAATAAATTTAAATTTACCTTAAACGAATAACCTTGGTTGACAAGGAACCGCTGGCGTTTAATAGAATAGGCTACTTCAACTGTATCCTGGGACACTAGGGAGTAAAAGAACGCGTTGTATTCTTCAGCCAGGGATCCTTTTTTAGCTCGAAGAATTCTCCCAAGTCTCTGCGCTTCCTGCCGACGAGAACCGCCATGAGAAGATATTTGAATCAGAACGCTTGCCTCCGGAAGATCAATCGAATTGTCACCAACCTGAAAAACAGCAGCGTAAGTCGGCATTAACTCGACTTTTCTGTTGCCACAAAACCACCAAACTTCGTTTTTCACAGCTTCGTTACCACCACTGTATACGTACCATACGGGTATCTTGTTCAGCATTAAAATTAGCCAGCTTGTACAAACTGTTTTCACACACAAACAACAAAGAAACACGACATGTATAGCAAATTAGAGTTCTTCTGTCAACTGTTTGTCAGGCCACAGCGTGTTCGGGAATGCGGATAAATTTGGAAAAAATGTTTCACAACCTATTGCACTACATGATGCTGAAACGAAAGGAAGTGTTTATTTAAAGCCGATGATTTTTTAAAACGACGAAACGTTTTTCGAAGCAACTACTAGAAAAATGGAAATGGGGGGAAAATAGAAGTACTTTGTGATGAGCTAAACATGTCCGATCACTTTAACCCTCTAACCATTTATGAAAGTAGGAATCGACCAATCGTGATGCCTATCAAAAACTTTGCCACCCTATGACATTACCGTACTAAGTTTCTGAATCTCATGCACCCAAAGACACAAGATAACTACGCGAAATACCACAACAACCGCCCAACGTCCGAATGGTTTGCGTTACAGATCAGCAAACCAGCTCTTTTCAAGGAGCGGAGCCATTAAGAACACGGTGACTAAGAGAATCTCCAAAGGATAAGCTAGTTGCAAAATCATTCCCTGATGCGAGCGAAGATCAACAGAGGGGAACAATGGCAACTTTGTTAAGGCCTTTAAAAAAACCTGACTAGAAACTTTAAACACGTAGTGCATGTATATGCCACACTAAACTCAATGGAAAAGGAAATTAAAGCCATTAGTCTAGACAATTGCCAAACATCTAAACACACGCGCATAGGCACAAATTTTTTCAACGAGTAGTGCTTACTGTTCAGTGCCACAGAAGACTAGAAGCGAACTCTGATCAACTACATAAAGGTCAGATCAACGCGTTACGCATAGCTGGCTGTTAATGATTAACTATAAAACAAAGAACATTTTCGCAGTGTTTGTGCTCGGTCAGTCGCAATCAAGATCTCATTCTGTTCTTCAGACAGCTTAAGAGGTTTAACTCGCTAAAATCACATTTAACTAGTCAGCTAAGAACAACGTTTCAAGAAAAATCACTCGCCTAGCAGATCGCAGTGACAAGCATCAATCTTGTGTAGAATGTGAAGGTTTTACATTGGTACCAGGAAAACTTTCAGACATGCCAGGCAGTTTGTCTTAGTGCGTAACTACCATGCCATTGTGGAGATCCAAATTGCAAAATACAGCGGAATTATACAACCAATAAACAATTTACGATTGCAGCATACCGGACTCTTGGGCACTTCTGACTTATACACTACAGAATTAACCGAAAATACAAGGTCGAGTAAATAAGGAACTGCATATTGTTAGGTTGTGAGCGAAGAAGATGTTAAAATTTCTTGTGAATGCTGTGCTACTTCAAGTTGCTTGCATCCAAACAGTGTTCGGAACTTTCTCGCCGGAAGAGACCAAAACCTTGCTTGAGCGTCTACTAAACGGTAAGTTTGCTTTACGTAACTTGTACTATATTTAAAGAAGTGCTCTAGAGGCTGCGATAAGACTTGGACTGCGGCTCGAATGAACTTTGAGCAGAAACTCCCAACACCTAGCAAACGGGTATCTTGTTCAGCATTAAAATAGCCAGCTTGTACAAACTGTTTTCACACACAAACAACAAAGAAACACGAAATACATCTGAACTCATTTATACGCCTTGCACAGTCATTTATAACCAGAAACATCACCTTAAACGAATGACATGAAACAAGAACACTTGAAAGTAACAATCAACAGGCGTATTAGAGGCGGAAACGATTTTACTTCAGTTAGCCAACAATTAAAGCAAGCAGTGCAACATAGAGCAGCAGCTGCATATAACAATAATGCTAAACTGGAATTTTAGAACCGAAGATCTTTGCTGGCTGAATCATCAAGCCCTAGGCCACACAACGTAATAAACACAATTTGAAACTTAAAACTGAAATGTTTGCAATTTTCAACCAGTTTAATTTACTTTTGGAGCCCAATTTGTTTCCATGCCTTACCACTAGGAGATACCAAAAAATTGTCAACAGCCCCTGACCTATGTTCTCGTTTTCCTGTAACAACCAAGATGAAGGTTTCTTGCCAGAAAAGCATAGCTACAAGAAGTTTCTTTTTACTCAGTACAGCTCACAATTGGTGTAAAGTAACACGTATGCCCCACACACAATAAATCCAACAACAACAAAAAACGTATTAACTGATGAACATAATTTTAGCATAAAATATGGCAGATACCAAGTCTTGGTGTGAAAAAAGAAAGTGTTGACAAAAACATTGTTTTTATATTTCAGTGCCTTCGCTGCATGCAACAACAAGCTGCAAGGTTCAACTAACCATTACTTGCTGGGCATCATGTACAGTCACCTCTCTTTGTTACGGAGCACAAGGTTCTGATGGATACATTTACTGCCACTGGAATAAAGTATCATCAAATAACAGTTTGACATATAAAGCTTCTGTTCGCCTGCACAACTCTATTCATCACTTCTGGTAAGGAGGAACTTTTTCTAAATAATATATTCTCAACATTTCAACACTGATTTCCTGCTAAACCGAATTGGAAATGTCTGTCTAAAATATACTCTTTCATAATAGCTTTACTTAGCTAATGTCCATGTGAACAAAGAAACAAGCTGCAGTTACTGAGCTTAAAAATACAAAGACCTGGACCACAAACAGAAGTGCTATTGCAAATCTGATAAACATGCAGTTGCAAATACTATACAACTATACCGTACCAGAAAATAATAGCAAATGTTCAGCATGTGACGGACAATTAAGTTTCTTGTGCTTTACTACAGTTATTTTTGAATTTGCAGCAACCCACCAGTTACATGTCATCACAATGATTGCGACACCTTTATCTTTAGCAATGACACGAACTGTTACTTCATCACAATGACTGAAGACATTTATTTAGGCTTGAAAATTGAGTCTGATTTATTGAGTGAGGATATTTGTACAGCTTCAACAAAGTTTAATCCATGCAACAAAAGTAAGGATTGCTATTGTCAAAGTAAAGAAATATTGTACTGTAATAAAAGAAACAATGAGGAAAAATAATAATAAAAACCATGTTAACGATGCTTTGTTCTTTGTAGTAAAACTAGATGCACCTTCTGTGAAGATACTTCAAGATGATGACCACCTGACATTGACCGCTAGTCCACCAGAATGTGTGAGACAAACTTGGATTACACCAAATTATATGCTTATATATGCAACATCGAATGGGGTATGTTGTCATTAAGCTGTTTGGATTAAGAAATACAAACATGCTGAAATGTTAATAAAGTTTTGGCAAGCATATGCAAAATCAGACAAATTATTTTTGACCTGTAGTTTGAAAAGAAAAACTATCTTTTGTAGGAACAAATGCTGTACTTGCATAGCAATGTCAAAGCCCATGTTGATAACAACAAGCACAGCTTGTGGCCTGTGAACCATTTTAAAAAATCAAATCACAGAACATGAGCAATTATTGATTTGAAGGTGTTTAAGAAATAAGCCTTTAAAATATCCCTGAAATGACAATACAAGTAGGTTTTAATTTGAAGATTAATACGTCTACACTCATGTGATTCCAACAGTTTGCCTAAATTTTGTCTAGTTCTGAAAAAAACTATTGTTAAAAAGAAGCAAATAAGTGGGGTATGATTACGATGTACACACAGTTACAGGCTGAGTCAGTGCAATTTTTGCATGAGTTCCAGCATTGTTTATGCATTTTATTTTAAAACAATTCCAAGATTAATTTAACTTGTATGTAATGTTCTTTGGTGGTCTTTAGTTAGTGTTACTTATCAAATCAAGTGTGTGGTTTGTAATGGCTACAACACTGACTTGTTTACACATAAAGGTAAGTTACACAGTCAAAAGTGTTGAGATGTAAATTAGGGTTTCTTCTGCTAGATTTACTCTGTATACAGACCTACTAAACTTTTTTTATTTGCAACTTATTTAGTTTAATATATCCTGAAATTTGTAAATCTAAACTGCAAGTGTATGAAATACAATATATTCTTCTCAAACTATGGGTTGCGACCCCATTTGGGGTTGCAAAATGTAATTTTGGGGTCACCAACAAATTGGCTTGACAAATCAGATATAAAAGTTTTTGTAATCTTTTCAAGAATATTGAAAGTAGGCCTGCAGTGACTCTATTTCTACTGTATTATTAGGGGCAATACTGTGCCTCATGCTGTCAGTTGTTTACTAGGATGTCTGCCTGAGCTATCAAATAATAACAATCAACCAAGCCCAACTTATGCCTTGTTATGTCATGATTGTTTTATTTAATGTACTGACAAATACAGATCTTATTGCATTCATTCCAACACAAAGGCATGCTTGTATTTAAAACTCTGGGTCTAGTCTAGGGGCTATAGGTTAACTGCTTTGATAGCACACTGAGTAGTATTAGACTGAAGTTAAAAGCTTCATGCACAGCTATAGAAGTACTTTGGACTTTTATTGAGAAGTTGGAACCACAAATCATAAAGAACTGAAATTTCATGAGGCAACACACCTGCTATGGTGAGGATGAATTCGCTGAGTTATTGAATAACAAAAGTTTGCAAATGGAATTTTCACAACAGAGGCCATGTCATTTTTGGATAAGAACAAGAAATGAATGCCCAATCATTTCTGATCTAGACATTCATAAACCCTTGGCCTTTTACACAACATATTTGCGTAAAGCGGCATTCTCAAAATTAATAATCATCAAGTCCAAAAACCAATCCTTTATTAAATATGTTGAGAATGTCCTTCGTCCTGGTATTGCTGTATCAATCTACGAATGGGTGATCTGTGTACAAATTGTCAAGTGCATCCATCCCATTAGTTGTGCTTGATAACTTCTATAAACTGAATTGTTTTTGTTAATATTTTTTCGCCTTGTTTCCATTACGTGGTAGTTTTATTACTGTATAGTTACTTTTGTGGATTGTGTGTATTTGCATGATTTCACCACAGACAAAAATGCCTCTTGAGATTTGTAATGGTATATTTACACATATCATTAACATCTAGTCTATCTACCAAGGGGGTTGCATTGAAAAAACATCTTTTAAATGGGTCGCAGAACGAAACAGTTTGAGAAGCCCTGCAATATATGACACTGCTGGAGTATATAACACTGTGACAGGCTACTATAGAACATAGGTCAGTACCATAGGCATCTATGCCAACCTAGACTATTTTCTGAAAGCTGTACTTCCAACAGTTGCAAAATTTATGGCCTAATTGTATTGTTTCAAGCTGTTCATTGACTACCGCTCAGTATTACAGCACTATTTTTTAAAAAATGAGAATCGCGATGGGGTAAAAGAATTGAGAATCGTGATGGGGAATACAGTTATTGTACAAGTTGCAACTCAACTATATGTCAAACTGTTGTTGGCAGGATATTTATTTTAATGAGAGAAAAAATGGTTTAAAATTCTTGTTTTTTCCACTCCATGCTACTTGACAAGAAAATTACTGAATCAAATCAAAAATTTACTTCATCACGGAATGACTAATTATGGTTTCCCAGAATAAATGACTCATCATACTAATGTTCGAACAAAGTGATCGGCACAAAAAAACTGGTAATTGATTTGCATTTGATCCATTTCAGTAGTCCTTGACTACAATTAAGGTATTTGTTATTAGAAATACCTGTGATCTAATTCGTGAAAGGAAACTGATTTTCAGGTAGCTTCTGAAGAATTACCACAGATCATATCAAGTTATTCCTCATTTACTATTCCAAAGAAGGAAGCAACCAAATACAATTTCACATTAATTTCATCAATTGAAGAAACTCCAAAAAGTCTCAGAGTTTGGGGACAACCTTTATCCTTACATCTTGTAACAAGCAAGTATTTCAAATTCATATGATATGAAACTTACGGGTATGTTAATCAGGAGCATAAATATGGTGCTTTCCAGCTCAGTGCAGTCTTGTGCTTTATGTTGCATAAACACTGCAGATTAGTGAAAGACAAGAAAAGATACATAGCCATAGAAATATAATTACTAATTGCCAGAGGTATATTCCTCACAATTAACAGAAACCTATGGTTTATACCAGATTGGTGCATATATTAGATTGGTGCAATTTTAGTTATATATTGCCAGATAAAAGAACTTAAGCGCATGTTTCAGGGGTGTCTTCATTTGCTTACTGCTTGCAATTACCATATTTTTCAGATCATAAGGCATTTTTAAAATCCTTTAATTTTCTCAGAAATCGAATGTGCGCCTTGTGATGCAGTGCACCCAATATATAAATCTGGTTGTGCTTTCTCAACTAGGACCAATTTTATGTGGCAAACAGTGCTATCTATTCAATTGATAGTAACGATATTTTTGCAAACACACCATTGTGTTACGTAATAAATCATTTGTAACAAGCAGTGCATGTGGTTCTGTGAGTAGCTAGCACATACCTTAATGTTGAAGCACAGATCATATTACTCAGCAAGGCTACTGCGTACAGAACTATATGCATTACTTCACAAGGCTCCTCACTACATTGGCACACACCAAATCAAACATGCTCACAGCTTTTAGTTTATGCTGTTTGTGTCTAGCGCAGCTATGTCCAACCCGTGGCCCGCATGCAACCCAGTCGAAGGTTTTGTGTGGCCCAGTTTAGATTTTTGCTGTAGTAAAAGTATTCTACATAATGACGACCTGTCCTTATTTTGATGCAGGCAGTGCTCAGTGCCGTCTTATCATGTCTGTTACCATTGCAGTTAGGATTCAAAAACTTTCAGTATATTGCCTTAAGCTAAATTTAGCTGGCTAAGATCAAAGTAAGCCATTGAATGTGCGGCCCTCATTAACTCTTTGGCATCCGGCTGCTTTCGGGGATTTTCGGACCCCCCCCCCCCCCCGCCTAAATGCACGTGGCTTTGCATGGGAATTTCTCCGGTCCGGTATGCTCTACAGACCCGGTAAAAGTGTCAAAAGACGCAGCAAGTCTTCTAGTCTGCACTCGAAAAAAAAATTTTTTGCTTGGGGAGTGCGGGTTTTTTGTGAGTGACATCATAAGTGGAGGACTTTTAAGCCACCTTGGCCCACTTTGCCTGGCCTTGGGCGCCAACCGTTAGGTGGTAGTATTTCGCTGAAGTTTTTACTGGAAACTAGGCTACAATCTGAGTCGGAGTCAAAAATACTGATTTTCAGATATGTGTATCACACAGAATATATGCCAATACATATGCGCTGAGTATAGGAGCGCAGGCATGCATCACACGCCTCAATTATGTTTTTCCTTTGCTGATACATCTCAGTCATATTTTTGCTGAGACATTTTAGTCATTTGTCTCACAGTTATATTACAACTTGCTGTTAGCATTGATCATCAGCCTATATTTTCAGACGTTCTGACCTAAATGACTTGATTTTTTTTCAGTCATTTCAAAAACATTTTGGTCTGTGACCAAAAAAACTAACCACAATTCTGACTGGGAGTGCAGCACTCCTGCTGATTTTTCACATTCTACTTGCTATTTAAAACTGTTTGCAGAAAGCCAATTTGCAAGTTTAATGTGCTTGTGTTTTGCAATGCACTGCGTAAGTGCTTCTGGGTAATTGTGTGTTTTCCATTTTTCATGATTATAGTTTAATCCGTTGTTAACATGGTATAAGAGTTTCGAAAAAATTAAAAGCTATCAAATAACTGTGAATTGCCTGTATAATTGACATTAGTGTGGGAGCCGTTTTGGCAGATTTCAACCTATATTATTTTACCAATTTCAGCAGGTTTTGACATCGTATTTTGTGACATGTATTTCATACGCCCGTAGAAACTTCAACCTCAGCACTTACGTACCAATAAAATTGAATGCTTGCATGCACAGTGTTAATCATTAAATTTCCACACCATTAGGATAGTGGGTGACCTAACCAGAAAGCCACATGGTTATATTAGGTAGCCTGTCAGAGACGGAAACATGATATTGATGTACTTGGTTTAATGTTTCATTGATTGTGATGTTATTGATCTGCACATGACTCAAGTTAGATAAAATACAATATACAGCGTATGTCCAGCGTTGCTGGGATGACTGCTTTCACATTGAATTGTACTTTACATGGTGTTTTCAGCTGCTGAAATGCTTTTCCAAATAAACATGAATGAATGACACCAATTCATTGCATTGCAGAACCTAACACAGCCACTGATAACCTATATATTGATTTGCAATGTGTACACACCAGGAATGGATACTTGCTGTTAGCAAGGTGGCAGGTGGGAGTAAAGAGTGATAAATAGTAAAATGAAAAATTGAAGAGACACGAAAGAAACTTATTAGTTAACATCATAAAAAACTGACCAATAACAATTGAATTCATTACCAAATTTGATGTGATCAACATACTATTTTGCATCTGCTATTAATATTTATAGATTCCATAATTAAAAAAACTGAAGTCTGCTTTTGTTTTTACTCATCTAGAAAACTGGTTATGTGGACAAATTCACCTTTTCAATCAGAGCTCCAAAGACAAACATGAGCATCGAAAAATATGTGGATTTAAGTAGAAATGGAAAATTTTTTGTAGCTAAAGTGCACCACCTTCAACTTGGAGTGGACTACATCATATCATTATCAGCAGAAAATGAACAAGGAAGATCAGCTGAATTGCAACAAATGGTGAATCACAACACTTGTGACCAAGAAAGTGAGATCACAAATGAATGCATTAGTACAAAAATCGTTGGTCACACTCAATGACAATTTTTAATCATTTGTTACGCAGCAAAAGTCCCAAAAAACTGCACAATCAAAAGGAAAGGATTTAACTGGATAGAAATCAAATGGACAGCACCTACCATTACTTCATTCACAGCATACCAAGTTAGAACAGAAAGAACAAATGAAAGTTTTTCAAGTGATTTGCTGGATACACACAGCACCTCATACAATGTAACTGGTTTAAGAGTAAGTAACTGGTCATTCATTCTGCTTCTTGCATGTAGAAAATCTGAAGAATTAAGCTAGCATACACATATATTGGTAAGTATCACAGCATTTCTTGCCTACAAGATATTTATGATTGTCAATAGAAAGCAAAATGCAGATTTTATAACATTACAAACCTAGTAAACTACTTCAGGCATAATTTTGATGTTATGGGTGTATAAGATACTGTTGCTGTTTTGACTCATTTTAGCTTGTCAGTAAATACAATTGTCACTGCAATGTTGTGATTAATCTTAGTCAAAGATTTTCCAACATACCATTTTTTCTGGAGTAAGCAAATTTGGCTGTTTGTTTTAATGACCAAAGACATCATAATGTCTAAATGAAATTTGAGGATGTAACTAAATTTGTAAAATATATGCCCGTGAAATTCCACATGCTTTCCTGAATTATACTGTCTGCCACAATTTGAAGGTAAGTATTCATTGGCATTGTATATATAGGAACCAAAATTTCACCGATCAATGGCATTCATAAATGATTGTAAACGTAGAGTTAAAACTTGCTCAGAAAAATGTTATATCCCATAAAAACAATCTAACTTTGTGGTGAAACATGCATTTTGATGGTACTACATACAGTGTTTATTTTTTGTAGGAATGTACTATGTACACTCTAGTGACAAAAGTTTTGCATAATGATCTTGAAATTGGTGCATGCTCTCTACAGTCTTACACAAAACAACAAGGTAAGCTAAACAAGAATTATTTGTGGTATAAATGCAGATGTCAGAATATTGAAAAAATATAGTTGTTTTGATAAATTGCAAAGAAACTAAAAAAACAATAGAAAAGTCTAGAACAACACATTTGGATTTAAACCAGATCAACACCTTATAGAAATCACAGATGAAGGGTTTTATACTGAAAAAGTTATGATTTAGATGAGGAGTCTCCAAGCTTTTTTGTCAGAGGGCAACATAAACTATGACACAACAGTTTGAGCTGTGCATCTTATGCAATGTGATGTTTTGCAGCATGAAATTGCAGCAAGGTTATGTTGCTGGATGTTTGAGTAGCAGCAAGCATTATAATTAGAGATCGACCGATATGGCTTTTTTGGGGCCGTTACCAATATATCAGCCATTAATGGACCGATAGCTGATAGCGATATTTCCCAATTTAAATCTTGTTTTCTGCTTCATTATCAAAAATATAATGTATTCTATGCATTACCTTTTTTCAAAAACTTCAAAACTCAGGATTTATGAACTCACATTTTTCAAATTGCAGCAATTTCAATGTTTTGCATTAATTTGTAATTAATCTGATTAATTATGATGCTTTTGTTTTGGCTCTGACGGTCAACGTATGGATCATGGTTCATCTTGTCTGCTTGTTTATCAAAACGCACGTCTGCTAGCGTTGCTGCAAGATAATGTCTTGGCTTGGTTTATTGTGTTTTTCTTGCGCAAATTGATTGGATGCGTGAGGGATATAACAGCATTCATTTTGGCCGATACCAATATATTGATGAAACCCAAATATTAGCCCTATCTATCAGTTCTCTAATTTACTAATTATAATGCTTTCTTTCATAATTATGAGAGATGCATTTATGAGATTTTCAAAGTCATGTAAAATC
>Ga0210059_1007727_pt1 | contig 17045 bp, 8 predicted proteins | sample Ectturendosymbi2_FD_188042 | JGI IMG/M metagenome (GOLD analysis project Ga0210059, IMG submission 188042) | Ecteinascidia turbinata endosymbiont from Florida, USA - Sample 2 (SPAdes) (version 2) | ecosystem: Host-associated > Tunicates > Ascidians > Unclassified | place: Key West, Florida...
CTACAATCCGAGTCTTTTGATACTTTGGATGACCTGCTGGGGTTTCGGGTTCAAAAGTTATGATGTAAGTTAGTAAAAATATTTGACTAATTAGCTAATTAATTAATTTGTTTATTTTAAATCATAACTTTTGAACCAGAAACGCTAGAAAGTTGATCAAAGGCTCCAAAGACTCGGACTCGAGCCTAGTTTCCAATGAAAACTTCAGCGAAACACTTTGGCCTAGCGGTTGGGCCCTAGGCCAGGTAACATGAGCCAAAATGACCCTAAAACTACTTCACTTATGACGTCAGTCACAAAAACCCGCACTCTCCAACCAAAAAATTTTTTTTGAGTGCAATCTACTAGACTGGCTGATCTGTTTGAGCTCTTGAACAGCTCTCTAGTGCAATCAGCGGAGGAGCTAGGGCGTTGGTAAGGCAACCAAAAACTGCTGTTTTTTAGGCCGAAATCCAAGTACGAATATCACGTAGGCCGGCTCTCAACGTGTTAAGCATGACTGGTTAGTGTGATTTTTCAGAAGTTAATCATCAGTCAGCATCGCTTCTCTCTTTCCTAGCTAATTCATACTTTGGTAGTTCTTAAGAAAATCATTGAAAAGTTACGTGAACTAAATTAACAAAAGTTCTTGAAGAAAGCAATTCAACCAGATAGTATACATGCTACTAGCACTTGCAGTGTTGCAAAAAGACAAAACTTGTTAAGAAATACAGTACAGATTAGCCAGTATGGCTTCACTTGGTGTGGTAGCAATAAGGCTCTAAAACCACTATGTGTAACTTGTGGAGAGCAACTAGCAAATCAAGCATTGGTTCTACAAGTAAACTTATTCACAATTTACAAATTTTGAAATAAACTTATTCACAAAATAAAACATGCCAGTTACACTAAGAAAATGAATTCTTTGAGATAATTTGAGTGAAAATGAAAAGCAGTTTATGAAATCATCCTTCACAATCTTAGAACATGCATTAGAAGTTAGTTAACATGTTATAAAATTGATTGCATGACATGAAAAACTGCTTTAATAACAGAGAAAAACTATCAAATCAGGCTGCCTGGAAATTGTTCAATTGATGCTTGGACCATGAGGTTGAATAGGTCTAGAACAGTTATATCCAACCCAAATGGCTTACTGAGCTAAAAATTATGTCACTAGCTTAACCAGGGCCACACATTGAATGGCTTACTTTAATCTTAGAAAACTAAATTTAGCTTGAACTAATGTACTGAAAGCGTTCAAATGCTTACTGCAATGGCAACAGATGTGATAAAACAGCACTGAAGACTAGCTGCATCAAAAATGTCAAAGTCAAGATTATCAAAATAAAGATTGGTTGTCAGTATATAGGATCGCAGCTAAAACCTAAACTGGGCCGCACAAAACCTTTAACTGGGCTGCATGCAGCCCACAAGCTGCGGGTTAGACATAGCTGGTCTAGAAAGTGGCTTTGGGATGATATGTCCAAGGATATACTTGAACCTTTAACAAATAAACTAACAATATTTGGGTATTTTCTTCTTCAGATTGATGAAACAAAAACTGTCAACAAAAAAAGAAAAGCTATTAAGTGTTGTACATTTTGTCAATGGTGATTCTATGACAGAAAAATATTTATTTTGTAAAGAAATTTATTTTATAAAGAACCAGAGTGAACTAGTGGCCAAGAAATTTTTGGATTGACCAACAAATTTTTACAGCCCATGGTATCTACTGGAATAACTGCATCAATGTTTGCACGGATAGTGCTTCGGCAGTGGACCAGAGGCTAAGGTAGAGGCTTTGCCACATTAATAAAACATAAAAATCTAGCCATTGAAATTATGCATTGCTGCTTACATAGGGAAGCTCTGATGATCAAAGTTTTACCAAAGGAATTGTCAGTAACGATAAACAACTATATCCACATTGTCAACTTTGTTAAAAAAAGAGCCTCAAATCCAAATTTTTTCCTTGCTATGTGAAAAAATGGGATCAGAACGTCAATCACTGCTATTTCATACGTGTATGCATGGGCTTTAACTTTAGGGCATGAAATAAGTCAGTTTGTATTAAATCAGAGTAACCACCCATTTGTACAAACATTTTGAGCATGCTTGCTGAATTGCTGAACTTGCATATATGGTTGACATATTTGTACACTTAAATGAACTCAATTAGGGATGGGGATTTGGGATCCTAACTATCCGAATCAAAATTGCTAACTTAAGCCAGGTAATAGGATTCAGTTTAAATCTTTCCACAACATCAGTGTTATACTTGCTTCCACCATGCGTGAACTTAGTGCGCATGTGCAGAGATTTTTTCAGTCCACCATGTGTTTTTCTCTTGCACCGCATGGAAACTTAGCATTATCATGCAAGCGCAAAGATTTTTTCAGTCCACCATGAGCATTTTTCTGAAGACACTAACATGTGCAGTCATTTCTATGGATGTCCACATATATTTGTTGTCGCTGAGTGCATTGTGTCCTACACGTTTGAAAATCAGTTGCACTCACTTTGTTAACGCATCAGATGGAATGCCTGAAAAGAAAACTGTAAATGTTTTCTTGTTAGCACATTCGCTGCCAGTGTACGAATATATCCTACCTAGAAAACCTGCACGAGCTGCTATTTTCACGCCTTTTTGCAACCTCCATAACTCACCAGTCAATTGCGCAAGAGAGCTGTTCAAATTCTCAAAAGATGCAGCAAGCCTGCAATGAAAAAAAATTATGGTTTTAGGTTTTTGTTTGTGACATCATAAGTGGAGCACTTTTCAAGAATGTCGTGAAACAATTTCGTGAAAGATTTGATTTGTCTTTGACAACTCACCTTTGAGTTCAATTTGCAGATCATCTGCTTTACACATGGGCATTGCAATATGGTTGGACCCAAACTACAATTGAGTTATTTTATGAAGTTTGAGGGAACTGAAGTAAGTTTTATTGCATAAGGAAAACTTAGTGGTACTGGCTACCGCTAACATTATTCTTACTTAGTTTGTTACAGATGAATCCAGTTAATCGCATAAATGTATTGACCTAGGATATGCAATTATCCATATCAGACATATTGCCACAAGTTTATCCACCTAATTCTACTGCTGTGATCCGAAAGCCCGAGCAGCAAGTGCACTAAGCTTCACACTGTGGCAGTAAGCAACAATATAGATCACATGCCGCAATCATCCTATTATTACTTGTTTGCACCACATATATAAATGGGTGTTGTTCTTCATGCACATCCCGTTTGTGGTGAATCGCACATTCAATGCAATAACAACAGAGAGGTTGCAACTTCATCCCCTCCTTTTTACAACAAACAAAATATAAAAGTACATCTAGAAGTTCCAAAAATCTCTTGATCCTGACATGTGAAATTCTGCAGTGCTTATCGAACCAGCAGTTGTCTAACGAAACATAAATTCAAAGTTTTTATTGTAATGGCGCGTTGCACAGTACATCATTTTTTATGTGCATACTGTGTAGTCTGTCTGTAGCATAATAATCGTCTGTATCATTTGTGGAACATTGTCCATACATGTTGCTATGATTCTTCTGCTTGTTTTAGATTGTGTAATGCAGTTGCAAACATGTTTATACCTGAAAACTGCAGCGCATATTTCTTTGAGTTTAGACAATGGCCTTAAATACAGAAATTGTGTACTGACACCAGAACTTTTTTCTTCTGTAGGACCAATTAGTTAACAATGCTGATAACTTATCAGTTGAATCCACAAATTCACTGCTGGAGGCTAAACCTGTGGTGTTGATTTTAGCATATTAGCTAAACATAGTAACTTCATTTTCTGGCCATCCTCATGGGACAGTTGGTTAATCAAATTAATGACACCGCAGCTTTCATCTTCACCCACTTTACACTTCTCTGAAGTAAAATATGTGATTAAGTGATATGAAAACAACATTTATATGTGAATATGTGGTTTATGCGATTAACCAGACTGTTTTCTTCATGTAGAAATAGTTTGTTTGGGATTCCAGAATCCTATTGCTTGAAATGGTTTATGTATTTAACAGATATGAAAACAACTGGAGTTGTCGGTACTATCAAAAAATATTTTTTCTGATAGGTTAAAGGAGCTGTTGAACCAGAAATGCTGATGACAACTTCACCAAAAAGTTTGGAAGCTGATCACAGCCGTAGCAGCAGCTCCCAAGCTCACTATGTCAGACAGCAGTCCTTTGGAGAATGGGTTGAGTGCACTTCTAATAGCACCAACAGTGATGTTGAGGACGTAAATATTGATGAGGCACTAAAACTAGAGATAGATCGATATATCGGCCTGATATTTTGGTTTTACCGATAATCAGTATCGGCCAAAATGGCCAATTTTTTTCAGCCTTAGTAGGTGTTGACAAAATGCTGTCATATTCCTCACACATCCAGACAACTTGCGCAAGAAAGCACAACAAACCAAGGCAGTGATCTTGCAGCAATACCAGCAGGTGTGTTTTCATAAACAAGCAGAGAATGTGAACCATGAAGTGCACATCGGCTGTCCCAGCTGACACAAATGCATCATCATTAATCAGATTAATTAGAAATCATAGCAAAATATTGAAATTGCAATTCAATTTTTAAATGTTCAAAAAATTTTAGCTTATAAATCCCAATTGTTTTTTTAATTTTAGCTCATGAATCAAAGACGTATTTTGCTAATGAAGCAGAAATCTTGATTAAATATTTTCAGAAATATTGGTATCAGCTATATCGGTCCATGAACGGCTGATACATTGGCATCAGCCCCAAACTTTAGCAGGCAGGCGTCAGTAAGTGCAGCCTACCATGATGGGTCTAACTCTAAAGCCTCCGTTACTTTTGCACAGTCCAGGGTGTTGTGCGCCATAAAGGAAAGGCTAGGGGGAGTTGGGAGATGACCATTCATGATATATTTAACTAATTCAATTAGGCTGTTTGGAGGAAAGTGGGCATCACCCGCAGAGATAGAAATTCAGTCTTTCAAATGCTGTGGCCTCAGGCCTTCTGGGCCTGTCCTATAACCATGTGGGAAGGAAGAGATTGCAGCATGTATTTGACTAAAGCATACAGGTGAGGTATTGACACTAAGGAGTGGGATAACTTTAGATCAACTAGGGCCTGGGAGTGTTTTTGTTGGTGAATATGAAAGGATTCTTCGTTGGGGTTAAGAAAAGAGCTATCACCAGATAGAATTTGTAAGGCCTCTTCGATATTGAAGTCAGATAGTTTTGTCAGTTGTTGAAGTCAGATAGTTTGGCTGGGTCACTTTAGGGGTTGGTTGGGGGTTGTGTATCTGGGAAAGGCTTTGGAAGGTAGTAAGACTATAGGTATGCATTGAAGGTACTCAAATGCTTTCAATGCAGGCCAGGAAAAGTGGGGAATATGGGAATGTCATACCCAGGAAATCTGATAAGTTCTCACATTACTTTTCATAGCAACACTTTAACTTATAAATTTTTAAGTAGTTAATACAAAATTTGCATTCGCGCAAATCAACTTTGAGCATAAGTCACTCACATCACTCAGCTTTTGGAAGTTGAGCTGTTTGCTTCAAAGTGCACTATCTCCGTCATGATAGGATACCAAAGCTCACGGCATTCTACTCAAAGTGTACTCCCTCCACAAATCACAATAGCAATAAGCAATGTCACTACGTTGTTGCATGGGGTCATGCCAAGTAGCCTATTGGTCAGTGGGGTGGAAGACAAGCTGATTTTGATAAATTTGAAATTCAATGGCAAATTACTCACAATGTGATCGGAACAGGCTATGCAAGCTCAGGCTGATTAATTTACAGCTGGCATGTTCGCAGTGTTTGTTCTGGAATTTATTATAACTGGTGTTTAACCTTGTGCCCATGCCACACCAATCAAAACAAATGTGTGTTGGGTATTATTAACCCCATTGCAAGAGCGCTGACATTATTACTGGTGTGGACCGACAGCCATTACTGCATAAATGAAATCATTAGACCTGCACTATTATGTTGAGTGCCAGACAATAGCGAAGGGGTCAAAAATGTGTGTCAACATTGTCCACATCTATTGATGCCGCGGTTGTCTTAGTGGTTATAATTCTGATAAAGATGTGAAACAAAGTGTGTTCACGAAGTTTGATCTTTGTTTGAGAGTGGAATGTGTTCATGAACATATAGCCCACATACTTTGCAACTATCCACTAAACCCATAGTTGAGACTATGAGCAGTGTTCTACAAAAATTTTGTGAAGCCTACAGTAGGTCTAAAACTTCTACAAACAAAATTGATTTAGAACAAGGGTGTTAAACTGGCAGCTTGCAGGCCAAATCCAGCCCGTCATGAACTGTTTTGTGGCCTGCGTCATGACAGTTTTATGCTTGCGTTAGGTCTGACAGAGTTTAGTTTATTATTGTCACATAACAGATATATTTGATTATAGTCATAACGCAACATCACGACTTAATAATTAGGCTAAACCAATATCAACAACTATTTCAGTTGGAAACCATGAGGTTGTATAGGTTCCATAAGGATTTGAAAATTTTCCGATGCATTTGAAAAAAGATTTGCTGATTTTGAAGATCTGGAAACTGCTTTTGCTATTTTCAGTAACATTTTTTCCGTCAGTGCTGAAGAGGTGTCACAAAAATATCAAATGGAACTAATCGAGTTACAGTGCAACTGTGTTTTTAAACCTAATTTGAAAATGTTGACATCGAAACATTTCATCAATACATTGGACCAACTTATCCTGAATGGCAATGAGAACCATGTCAATGTTCGCTAGTACTTATGTTGGTGAACAACTGCTCTCTTTCATGAACTTAAACAAGTCTCGATTCCAATCTCAGTGGACAGGTATGCAACTCAGCTCAACATTAAAATTCGCGACTACACAATCTTTGGTACCAGATATTAACATGCTTGTAAATGCAAAAAGATGTCAAGTTTCTTCGAGTCACAGTGCTATGAATAAACAATAAATGTAAGCATCGATTATATCATTATGTGCAAAATTGTCTGGCCTACTTAAAATCTAAGTGGATAAACATGGTCCACAGCACCAAAATGAGTTTGTCACCCCTGATTTAGAAGATATGAGCAATGAACTAATCCTCTGCTAAAATGGACTAAACATCAACATATGTGACAGCATTGTTTTGCATGCAATCAACTTTCACTTTAAAATGGACCTTGGCACATCAGCTCTAAGGATGTTCAATCACAAATGCACAAAGTTTCTATAGTAGTGGACAGGAAAAATCGCATATGAAACATGCTTTCACCTTCATGCCATAGACCAGGGGTGGCCAATTTGTCTTTGACTGGGATCGACTAGAAAATTTCTTGATAAAGTCACAAGTATTAAACGTTATAAAATGCAATGTTTTTCATTATGTACTTTCTGAAACATTGATTGAAGAATGTTCTATCTAGGCATCTTGTCAATTCAACGCAAAATTAGGCGCAATCGACTAACTGAGACTCGGTGATCGACCAACCCATCAGTGTTAGCCACCTATGCCATAGGCGATAGTTTGGAAACAATTGATGGTAAAGCTTTTCTTGTGTCATCTGTCCAAATTTTTCACTTGGCATAAAGTTATTAGTTGTGATGCAAAGTAACTGAATATTTCAGAAGGCTGTGTTTCGTGTTTGTGAACAACCTGTCATGTCACTACCATAAAGTTGACGTTACGTGGATGTAAGCTCACTTTACAGTAAAGCAGTGTGGATTGCTTACCTACGATTGCAAAACTAGTTGACATGTTTGTTGTCCTTTAAAATATAATATTAGTGCTTTTACACAAAAGTAACGTTAACTGTGAAGTAACATTCAGACAATAAACTAGCTCTGCTTTTTGTGAAGATTGTGGCACCATAACATATACTAGTTTGTGAACTCATGAATACTCATTATCGAGAGACATCACCCTTTACTCGTTAATGTTGCCATGACATGTAGTGTACTGTATTTTATTCCATTTCTGTTGCTTGATTTTGCGTTGTGTGTGCCAGAGGGCTGGTTGTCTTGATCACTCCTTACCCTTTGTCTGCATATTACCATAATAGACTGTAGGGCATCTCCGACATCAGTACTGGCAAAAAAGCAGCTTGAAATGCAAAACGAGAGAGGTGGGCAAAATGACAGCTGATGTATCAAGTCTCAAATATTATTAATTTTTCTTTAGAAAGATAGCAACTTGAAAGGTACATCTCATATGCAAAACTTTCATAATAGTGGATCAAGTCAGTTGAGAAATTCAGAAAGCCCCACAATAGCTCATGGGAAATCAAAGTCAGATTCCTAGAAATTTGCATTTTGGAGCACTGCTTAGTGCTTCGCTACAAGGTACTGGTAAGCTATTTCATCAGCTATGGTGAGTAAGATCCATAAGATTTGATTGTTCCAATATTATACTACATATATTCTAGGAATAACACAAACAAGAACTTGGAAACAATTAATAATGGAAGTGGCTATGGAACCATCAATCGTCAATGGATTTTCTTATTTCAAAACTTATTGGACCATACCACCTCACATGATGCAGCTCGAATAGTCAATTTGTCATTCAAGTGGCGGCATCCTAGTAGTGTAGCGGACATGTTTCAAGTCTGATGTGCTAATGGTTTCCAGTTCACCTTTCAACTTGGCAACTTATGTTAACGCTTTCATAGTAGGCTAGTGACTGGTTGCACGTTTCAATTCAATTCAAGGGACCAGTTTTTCTTTAATATTTAAAAAAATTTCAAAACTTTCAGTTTAGGGGTTAGCGTTATAGGGTTAACGTTTTAGGTTTACCCTTTGAATTTACTACTATATGTTTCTACCAAGCCTACTGCATTCTCGTCATTTGTTACTATCACATTACAGGAAGTAGTCAAATAATGATTTCAAATCCACGGGCAGTTCTGTAGCCACTACCATTAATAATAGGCAGCCTAACACAACACACGCATACTGACACAGTGACAGTGCCAGAAACAATCATGGAAAGATTAGAACAATACTTAAAGGAGGTTGCTATACTAGGTCTGCCAGCGATGCCATGGCTCGAATAAAATGCTGGGTTTGTCACTCCAGCAGCACCATCACGGTCCAAATGGTTTTCGGTTTGGATCTCACTGTTGCACTTTTTCTTTTGGTGGTAGTGGTTTTCATGGGAGTGCTTTTTCTTTACATTTTTCAAAGGCCGTGGGTACAGAACCATTGATGGATCTTTAAATTTGAAACCTTATTCGACCACCTCCAGTAATGTGATATGATAATAATGCATGACGAGAATGCAGTAATCTTGGTAGAAATATACTAAATATAAAAGGCAAACCCTACAATAAACATAAAACCGAACCACAGGGGCGTCGCAAGGATTTTTTCCAGGGGGGAGGGGCACTTGGGGAATTTTCCAAACATTTATGTAAGGAGCTAAAAGTGGTGAAATATTTTTTCCCCTGGAAAAAAGGAAACAACATCTTTTTGCTGAAATTTTAAAAATCCATGGTGGAGGCAAGCCAAGCCCCCTTCCGACACTCATGACCCTAACCACAGCCCTAACTCCAATGCTGACCTAAAACCCTAAGCTAACCCATAAACCTAACCCTTAAACTGAACCACTAAAGTTCACCTCTAAACCTAATCCCTAAACTTAACCCCTAAATCTAACCCCTGAACCTAACCCCCAAACTTAAAGTTTAAAAACTTTTGAAAAAAAAAAGAAAAGCTGCTCTAATGATTTGAAACTTGCAACCACTACCAAAACAAAAGTCGCCAAGGTGGGAGGCGAACTGATAAAGCATTGGCACAGCAGACTTACAACCTACCCGTTACGGCTACTCTCTATCAGATCGACACTGGTCAAATGACACATTGACCGCTTTATTCGAACAGCATCATGTGAGGCGGTATGGTCGAATAAGTTTTGAAATATGAAGATCCATGGGTGGTTCCGTAGCCACTTCGTTTTTCAAAAGTTTCCAAACTTTTTTGTTCAGATTTAGGGTTAGGCTTAGGGATTACGCCTAGCATTTAGAATTAGTATTACTACATTTTTATCAACAACAAGCATAGTATAGTGGTATAGTGTTAAGTGTAGTCTACTGCACACTCATCGTACGTTACTGTCACGACCTATAGCCTACTGTAGCCACTGCCATACTTAAAACTAGAATTAACACAACTAACTAAAAATAATCAAAAAGCTCCACTGTAGGTTTGCTGCAAGCTTTCATGAAATCAGCTGACTAGTGACTGAGCTGTTTTCATGTCATGACTATTTACGATGAATCAGACTTGCACTTTGCAATTGGTAAGACTTGCACATAGATATTTATTAAATTATAGGCCTAACCAAAAACATTACAAAGCTTTCAAAAACTTTAAACGATTTGCAGCAATAATGCAAATTGTAATACAGTTACACTGCTAGTGCTAGTCCATACTACTCGTGCATCATCATTACTAAATGACTTTCAAGTTTCAGTGGGCTAAAAACTCGCTGTAAAATGAATAATGTTGCTGCAGAAAGACGTGAATGTGAAAATAAGCAAGATGCTATGTTTCTCCGAAGGTACGCTTTTCTTTTTTACCATACGTCTGCTTTTTATACCAGCGGGCCGCAGCGGTCCACCAAATTCAAACCGCTAAAAATGTTTGCAACCAGTGCTGCTACACCAGGGCAGGGCTCTCACAAACGCAACTCTAAAAATCCCTTGAACAGTACCAAAAAATCCCTAAAATCCCTAAATCTGTGGTGGTGCAGCATAAAATCGGAGTGCAAATGATAAATGTTAAAAAATAGAACCAAATATCATTTGCAAAATAAACTAAAATAGTTCATTTCACACATTTTCATACATTTCCGAAAATCCCTAAATCCCTAAAAGGACTCAAAAGTTCCAATCTAGGGACAAAATCCCTAAAAGTGAGAGCACTGCACCAGTGTAAAGCTAGCCGTTATTTCGTCCAGCCGCCACATGCGTGCTTGGCGAAAAAACCGCCAAAGAAAAAAACTGCAAATATGCTATTCAAACACGAAAAATGAACACAAATATTATTGCAATAAAATCACAGGGCAAAAACTCACTCACACATCATTCTTAATCTTCATTTGCATCATTTTCAGCAAATATTTTAGAGAACCGAAAGCCTTAGGAAACAGCGAATTTATCATCAAGCAAACGCGACAGCGTTTAGTTTCAAACGAATATCAGATGGTATTATCACCAGCTATCATTCAAAAGTCTTTTTAACAGGTACACTTCACGCGAAAGTTACCAGAATCATTGATAAACATGACCTGCTTTTACGATACGCTTTATTTCGTTCAAGGCGATGCAACTGCAACAAATGGTTCAAGGAGATGCAGTCAACTCTTCAAGGCGATGCAGTTCAAGGCGATGCAGTCAATTACAACAAATGGCGCCCGATAAGGGACCTGGGAGAAAGGCCATAAGCCCCTCTCAGTAACAACCTCCGTTGAAGATCGTCTTGAACCAAAGGGTAAGGGTCGAACTTGTAAATTGAGAGTTAAAGTGTGAATGATAAGTGATAGAACTTCAAGCTAATGGAAAGGAAAGTGATGTGGCGGCCAGAAGATGGCGCCACATGTAAATAAATGGTCACCGCTAGATGGTGCCCATGAATAACAAGTCACTGTGATAGTCACCACAAGCGAATTATCGTAAATCCCTAATCCCTATATAAGGATAGTGCAACCTATTAGTAGTAGTGAACTCAGTCAGGGAGCTCTATAGCTGCTGGTTGCTTTCCTGTTAGTTAATGCCCCGAATTGCCATCTTTATTTTGTGCTTGTTTCAGTAGTTCAAGGCGATGCAGTCAACTGCAACACAGTGAAAAATTGGGTACCACCAACCTACTTTCAATGGAAAGCGTACTAGCTGTAATACAGATTTGTATGATTTCGTTGAAGAGTTTGACAGTCGACATGATAATCGAAGGGCATTGAGGTGATGATGATATAAAATTCTAGCGTAGACTGTCAGTAGCGCAGACAATAATTTAATTTGGGAGGGGCCAGTCACTGACGTCGCCTTGAGTCTGACTGTGCCTCCGTTTATTTTTTAACAGTTGAAAATTGATACAAAGCATGTGGAAAAATTTTAACAAGTTTGTTTCGAGGGGGCATAGCCTCCTCAGCCTCATTCTGGCTGTGCTACTGTAGACTGTGTAGGGATCTGTGTTAACATTATACTGTATTGCTCAATGTCTGCTTGTGAATCTTTTTAGGTTTAAAGTTAGTGCATGTTTCGCTTTTGACAAGAGAATCATAAATCAATGCAGGGTTGAAAAGTCAACTTAGGATCAGATAAAAATTCGGTGTTAATATTAAAATGAACGACTTTGTTGGGAATATTCTGCAAAATAAGTTTTACGCCTGCTGTTTGCTATATCAGGTACATGCCCTAAACGTCGATGCACACCTATCTGCGGCGCTGCTATGCTACTTTTTGTGCAGCTGGTGCCGAAAACTCATTGCTGTTAACTGCATACTGCATTGAATAGTCCTCACCCTATCCATGCTGCAGATGGGCATTACACTCGTAATAGTAGTTCCATAACATTGTTGTGATTACAACGCAATCACAAAATGTCCATAATGGTCAATGGTCAATGGTTTATTGTTTCATATGACTCAACCAACAAGCAGAAGCATCATAAAAGCCATCGCATGCAGTAAGCCAATAGTTAGCGGACATTGGAGCAAATGAAAACACAATGGCACAATAGTTGATCAGTGTAAACAAAGGGGGGCGCTGTGTCATATAGGATTGGCGAAAGACCGTGGCGGTCATCTAGTCAACCAACCCCAAATAAGTTACCGCAAAAATGAATTAGTCAGTATCAGTAGTCACCAACCCGTTGGCAGATGGGTTAGTTTTAAAAAAAATTGAAACTAGTTGGCTATCAACAGCCTACATGTCTCTGTGTCATAATGGAATTCATGGTTAGAACCATTTCGCTTTCATGTGAATTGTATTCACTTTCGTAGAGCTATTTTCGTTCATGTGGGGTCAGCACAATTGTGTACGGTTGAAGGTGTTTCGTTTGCATGTGCAGTGCTGTGGAAGTTGCGTGGTTAGCACAGAATATTCGACATAGCAGTAACACGTGCGTGATTGCATCTACAGTGGCGTTTAGATGTCTCTAGTGAATAATAATGCCAGTTCATATCAGGGCTGCGGAGCTCTTGTAAAAATGAATTGACTCCGCCTTCGGAGCTCTCTGTTTTCGTAAGCACGGCTCCGGTTCCAGCTCTGGAGCTGTGTTTTTTATATAACATGGCTCCGTCTCCGGCTGTGCTTTGTTAATACACTTCAACAATTTCGGTATTCCTAGTACCCTTCTTGTAGCAAGTGAGGGTGTTATTCCAACATATTTTGAACTAATCTTAAACACTGCTGCCACCACCAGGCCTGCGTAGTTGAAGTCAAAAAGAGTTTGGTCTTGAGCAGTCGGAGTCGGTAAAAATCTTTTTAAAAATCAGACTTCGGGCTAATCTTCTGATCACCGATTGTGACTAGTGTTGCCACTCTGTTATGAAGAAAACCCTAAAATTTACCTTGAAAAAAACGGGAAAATGATTAAAAAGAACAGACATACAAAATGTTAAAAAAACGTCAAAATTGAACTTGAAATGTATGCTACCGGCACTTTCACATAAAAATTAAAGTATTATGCATTATTTGCATAAAGTTTTCAACAAGTTCATGGCTATTTTGAACATATTGACAATGTACAAACAGGCTAGCAGCAAATCAAGTGCATGCAGTAACATAAGGCCTTTTGTATGCTCAGCAGTGATTACGTCTTACGTTCGACGGTTATTGTGATGAACAACTTTATTCAGTACACCCATTGCCAAGCTGTACAACCATTTCGATGAACGCTCTTTTTAATAAAAGCATTAACCACAATCATATTTAAGCATATCGTTTACCCTTGCGTTAGGTTTTCAGACTGAGGTTCTTGCCTCAAATTCATCAAAATGAGAGCACCACCTTTTTTAAACTTTTCTGTTGAAATAACCTTTTCTATGACCGCTAGGGTTGCCAGATGCGTTTTGTAAAAATACCGGCCATTTTGATATGACAACAGTGCTAGATATAAGCTGTGTCGTAGTTCGTAAGCGGCACAGGGAAAACAGAGAGACAATCAGTATTGTTAAGGCACAATTAACTCTTTGGCGTCCGCTAGGTTTTGGGGATTTTCGGAAAAAAAACGCCTAAACGCACAAGGCTTTGCGCGGGAATTTATTCGGTCAGGTATGCTCTACAGACCCGGTAAATTTGCTCGTATTTTGGCTTGCTGATAACATTTCGGTGTGTGTGTGACGTGACAATCGCACCAGGGATTGCGTCATCAGCAGCAAATAAACTTCGCTGAAAGAACTGTCCTGGCTAGATTCACTACTAGAGCCATTATAATTTAAGAAATTCTCCGTTAGTTCTTTTTGAAGTTATGGCAATTTATTTATTTTCAAAATACCGGCTTCAGGCACTGATTTTCAAAATACCGGCTTTTTACCAGCCTCTGCTAAATCAGCAGTGAAATACTGGTCAGGCCGGTGAAATACCGGCCATCTGGCAACCCTAATGACCGCCAATGTTTAAAGTGTACCGTTTAACAAAGGCGACTTCACGAAAACCACGTTCCTATTGTGTGGCTCTTATCCACTCGACTTGCAGTTGAAACTTACAATCTGAGCTCAAAGTCATAAGCGTACAGCATGGGGATGCAGGGGATGCGGTCGCATCCCCAACGCTGAAAATTTGGCCATTATTCGGGCAAAATTTTTCACCATTTGGCAAAGTATACAGCTACATTCACATGTAAGTGGGGTAGTGTCTATTTTCCAAACTGAGGCAAAATAACAACCAAATCAACGGCAAAATAATGGCAAAAATCCGTTTCAGGGACCCGAATCAGGTTATAGAATCGTTATAGAAAGAGGATTATAGAAAGAGTTATAGAATCAATGCGCAATTTATAACTAATGTGGCCGGCAATAGCAAAAGGTTGTAAACCCCTGATGTGGTGGCAACTCACCATTCCAACCAACCCTAATTTTTGTAAACTTCAAATTGTGAGTGATTATTGCGTGCAAAACTACTTACTTTAATTTAATTTGTTTGTTTGTGACCAGACACGAAGTCCATAGTATAAACACACTCACACTGTTGAACACAGGTCGATAAAAACAGACAAAACGGAACGTTATAAAAGGCATTGGAGCTGGTGGAATGAGAAATCCGTTGTTCTTAAGGCGTTCGATTTTCAAAAATTTTTTTTGAAAAATAAAGCATATCGTGAAAGCGAGTCTTGTTCATCAATCATTTTGATACGTTGAGCGTGAAGTGTACCCGTTAAAAAGACTTTTGCATGATAGCTGGTGATAATAGCACCTGACATTCGTTTAAAACTAATCGCTGTCGCGTTTGCTTGATGAGAAATCCATTGTTGTTAGGACAGTCGAGTCTCAAAAATGTTTGCTGAAAAATAAAGCGTATCGTAAAAGCGGGTCATGTTTATCATGGATTTTGATAACTTTCGCGTGAAGTGTACCCGTTGAAAAGACTTTTGCATGATAGCTGGTGATATTAGCATCTGATATGCGTTTAAAACTAATCGCTGTCGCGTTTGTTTGATGAGAAATTCGCTGTTGTTTAAGGCGGTCGAGTCTCGCATCTTTCGGTGAAAAATAAAGCGTATTGTAAAAGCGGGTCATGTTTATCCATGATTTTGATAGGCTTCGGTGAAGTGCACGGATTAAAAAGACTTTTGCATGATAGTTGGTGATAATAGCACCTGACATTCGTTTGAAACTAATCGCTGTCGCGTTTGCTTGATGAGAAATTCGCTATTTTCTAAGGCGTTTGGTTCTCTAAAAGATTTGCTGAAAATTATGCAAATGAAGATTAAGAATGATGTATGAGTGATTTTTTTGTCTTGTGATTTTATTGCAATAATATTTGTGTTCATTTTTAGTGTTTAAATAGCATATTTGCAGTTTTTTGTTTGGCGTTTTTTTCGCCAAGCACGAATGTGGCGGCTGGACGAAATGACGGCTAGCTTTTCCCTGGTTGTTACCACTGGCGTCAATCTCCTTAACATCAGATTGTTGCCTTTTTCAACATCAGATAACATCAGATTTTTACGTAACAGATATAAGCTAAATACTTCTGCTGTATTACCAATACCTAACAAAGCGCAATAATCCACATTGAAGCTGTGGTGAAGTCGGTTAGGCATAACGCAAAATGTTATTATCTACGCAGTGAAGAAAGCTTCTTCAGTTTGGATGGATAACACAAAACACACCAGTGTGAGAAACTGATGAAAACAACTTGAAAATCAGGAATTTTACTCATTTTCACCCTAAAAGGAGAGGAAATGTGGAAAACAAACACAACAGCCCAGTCAACATCAGAATTGTCGCCAAAACATCAGAAGTGGCAACACTGTTTGCAACCCGCCCAAGCAACCTCGAAGTGGAAACCTGAGGCTGAGCGATACGCATCAGAGAAGATCGGATATTGTTTTTTTTATTATCGGATCCTATCTTTCTCAAAAAAAGTGATATCCGTATCAAAAATGATCATGGAGCCGAAGTGGATTCCGGCCAGAGTTTGCATTTTAAGCCGGAGAAGGAGTCGGAATCAATGTTTTAAGTTCGAGTAAGAGACGAAGCCGGAGTCAATATTAAGGTCTGTGCAGGAGCCAATCATATTTTAAGGGACCTATCGAAAACTTTTCAATGATGCTTGTTGTTGTCAAATAGAATGGAATTAATGGAGGGGTGTCTCCCGGAATTAATTGAAGAGTGCTGAAAAAGGCCAGAAAAGGGCCAAACCGATTGTTTAAAGGCCAGAAAAAAACAAACTTTATTTGCGGTATTGACATTCCTTTGTCACAAAGAAACATTTAAATTACTAGAATATCAAAAAAATGTCTTCGAAATTACGATAAGATTAACTCTTGCTTGACAATGTGTTGGAGGCTGGAGCTCATTATTACTGATACTTCTCTGACTTTTCATGGTTTATGAGATTGCACACTTT
>Ga0210059_1007728_pt1 | contig 17043 bp, 12 predicted proteins | sample Ectturendosymbi2_FD_188042 | JGI IMG/M metagenome (GOLD analysis project Ga0210059, IMG submission 188042) | Ecteinascidia turbinata endosymbiont from Florida, USA - Sample 2 (SPAdes) (version 2) | ecosystem: Host-associated > Tunicates > Ascidians > Unclassified | place: Key West, Florida...
CAGTCAGGGGCGTAACGAGGGGGGCACTATTCCCCCGGGCGCCGAATCACTGCAAAGAGCGCCAAAAAGACCCCAAAATGTCACAAGTACTTTCTTCAACACAGTACATTTGCTTCCAAAAGACCTGCTTCGAACATGGGGGTGCCAAACTTGCTTTTTGCCCTTGGCGCCATCTAACGTTGTTACGTCCAACGTTGATTGCATCGGTGCTGCTGATAGAATGCGTCAAACTCCAACTAACGTGCATCATGTGCGATGATTTAAAACATCTTTCATTTCATTCTGTATCTCTGACCAAACAACCAATACTTACCGTACATTGCGGATACCGCATGACTGTTCCACCACGCCTTCAAATTACATCTAATGCGCACATTGACACAATAGATACAAGCCTCACGTATTCATCGCATGTAGAGACACTGACGCAAAATATTTTTATTGCGAACTCGACAGACAGAATTTTACATTGTTTAGAGTGCAAGGAGTAAGAAACAATGAGCCCAAATGTACTAGGCATATAGCACCACATTTCTAACCTTTTCCATCGCTTTTGCTCTTATCTACTGTGGAGTAGGCGTCTTCTATCTGGTCAGAGCCAGCTGCATCGTACAAAGGATTCTTCTTTTCTTTCTTTTGTTTTTTCTCTACACAAATATAGGAGAAAATATTTAGTGCTAATTGCAGGTTACCACAATCAGTGTGCGTTGCACTACGGACCGATGTAAGGGAGACATTTTTTCCACGGACTTAGATAATTACGGAAATTTCGGCGATTGCCAGATAAATTTAGGATGTTCACTCTATGGTCTTAAAAATGTCAAATTTTGAAAAAGAGTTAAGCTCAACCGAACAAACCTAAACACAGTTAAAGCGACGATGAAGTGGTTCCGTCGCATAATTAACAAGAAAATCAAGATGTCGTCCCCTTTACCAATCTGTCAAATGGTGATTAGCCACCAAGGTCGCCACCACACGAAACAGCCAAAAAGACTACATACCCACATTGACGTCGAAAACCCACAAAGCATAACAGAATAATTCTGATTGTGGGGGGTTCCTAACACAACGCGCGCAGCTTTTTTCCACTGGAAAGTGATTGAGCCTCACGTTAGGTCAAGTACAAACAAGCAATTACTTAATTTTCTTTCGCTAAAACTATAAGAACAAAAAAAATATTTTTTCCAACCCTGTTTGCTTACTCAAGGTTAACTTGACTAAGTCCAGTGGTTCGTCCACTCCGACAACAAACGTTTTTTTCAGCATGCGACACTTGAGTTGATCGCCACCACTCATTGTACAAATCAACTTGCACTTAATCTCGGACAAGTTCAGTGCGCCAATGTTTTGTTTCAGACGCATTGTGATAGAACCCAAAATAATTCGTGCAGGACAACATTTATAACTTTATTCTGATCCAACAGAGCAGGGGTCACCAACTTTTTTGAAACTGCGAGCAACTTCTTGTGTACCGATCAATGCGAAGGGCTACTAGTTTGATACAAACTTCTGAAATAAAATTTTTGCTCAATTTACCTTCAATTATTTTAGTATTGATATTCGTTTATGTGAATACATCGATCATGCTAAAGTCATTTTAAGATCAGGCTTGCGGGCGACCTACATGGTCCTTGCGGGCGACCTGGTCCCCGGGGACGCCACGTCGGTGTCCCCTGCAATAGATCATCCCTTCAAATAAAATTATTTATCTTGTTATGAATGATGTCGAACTTCCCAAACCAAAGAACTCCGCGAAATCTTGTCAACAACAATGTCCTAAATTGTTGTTTTTAGTCTGGTCCATGGCATGCATCTATTTGTTAAACAAAGATTCCAGTCAAGAAGATTTTATCCAGAAATTCGAAACAGAACAAAAATTCAATTTTGACAGTTTAAACCAGTAGCAACAAACTACCATTAGCGAACGGTCAATGGAAATTTTGCTAAATGTTCAACAACCACCTTTTTTGTTTGTTTTTTTGTTGCCAACTTCAGCATATGGTTCTTCAACTGCTGAAGTGTCCGGTGCTGATGCAGAAGCTGCATATAAAGGATTCACTTTTTCCTCTTTTCTATTGTTAACTGCAAAATAAACACAAAATTCCGAAAAAGGTAACGAAGCCAGCACACCACAAAATGCACAATATTCCGTATGACTGATACATTCTCCGAGATCCGTGTGCAAATATCACCGTATAAACCCGACATTCGAAATGTGAAAAGCATTTCGTCTTCACTAATGCACCGACGATAAATGACTGCAACCGTGTGAGCAAAGCATGAAAAAAAGTTCAAAAATGTGAGTAACTAATGCCCAAGCCGCTTTGTGCCGCTTAGCAACATGGTTCAACGATCAAACCTCGTTAAAGCAAACAGAACTAACTCTAACCTCGCGGCAAGCTTCTGAGGAATCTGCCTGCTTGCATGCTTCTGCGATGATTAGAACATGCACGTAGTTATTTTTCCATAGTTGTAAGTTGTAAAAATGGAGCGAGTAAATCACAGTTTATTTCACAAGGAAACTAGTTGCGCGTTTTTTAACACATCTTCAGGTTTATTCAAATAGAATCCAAAAAATTGTGTCAGTAGAAATTGCGTCTTTTGTGACCACAATCAGGAGGCATAACCTTTTTTATCGGTTTACATAAAAAACTACTCGCTCACCCTTTCCTTTCTTTTTCTTTTTTTTATCTACTTCAGCATAAGCATCCTCAACAGCATCAGCTGCACCAGAAGTGACGTACAGAGGATTGATTTCTTCTTTCTTCTCGTTTTTCACTGGAAAGTGAACTTTATTTTTTACTTTCTCATTCAACAATAATCATCGTTGCAACCACGTAGTATGCATACGCAATCTTCACGAACGTGTTTTCTCACAACGGGCACCGTACCTTTCGCCTTCTTTGTTTTTTTCTCCACCTCAGCATATGCATCCTCTATCGCATTATCATTGCCTGACGTGGCATAAAGAGGATTAACTCTTTCTTCTTTTCCGTTTTTGTCTGAGAATTAAACGAATAGTTTCAAGAGACATCTTACCATTTCACAACATCCCCATCAAAAAGAAATGCTAATGCATCTGAACTTTATCAACTGTCATTTAGCGGCCGGCCCAGTAAACTAATCCAATGACCTGCACCTGAGACCAACTTGTGACCTTCCCTGCGTCATTCCTTCGGACGTCCACTGGCTGCAGGAGGCGTCTTTCGACTCAACTAAAAGGCACTGATATTTGTGGTGGTTTTGTGCGTAAGGCTAAGTGAACCAGGCTGTGATCACAAATATTCTATCAGGCGAGTTTCATTTCACTGAAGCCATATAAAAGTTTTGAACAAGATTTTGGTTTTAAACAATAAGCATAACTGGAATTGTTGCTCTAGCAGAAAGCAGAACCTAAATTTTAATGGAAAAAGGTAGGCAGGAAATTACTTGGGCTCAATATTCACGTGGTATGCGAGGCTACTAGCTTCTTGCTGAGAACGGATTTTTTAAGTGATTTTACCGATATCTACCACAAAGAAAGTTGTGAGCATGATGAAGGATGAAGCTGGTGGAAATATAATTGAAGAATTTGTGGGTTTACAATCAAAGTTGTATGCATACAAAATGTTTGAGGGATAGGAGGAAATGAGATGTGAAGGTATCACAAAGAATGCCGTAGAGAGAAGTATTACGCTTGCGAATTATGAAAAGTGTTTGTTTACAAAGAGAGCAGATGAGAAAAATGCATGTGATAAGGAGTCATGAGCATCAAGTATACCTATGAAATAAAAGAGATTACTTTATCGGCTAATGATAATAAAACAATTATACGTGCAGATGGAATCAATACACTTGCATACGGTAACAAGAGTATCTGACAACCGAGTATGTCTATAGAAAGTAAATATTTCTATTGAGATAAAAGTGAGCCGCAGTCTCCGTTTCTTGACCACTTACATTATGCACATAGATCTTTATCCAGCCTTGTCGCACTTAACATGGTTAACAGACTAAATAGAAACTTACAAGTTTGCTTTAATGCTATGTATCTATGCGAATGTTTTGTTACGTGACATGCACAAAGCCATGGCTGAATATGTAATCCATACCAATAGTTTATCAGGAATTTTAGTTGCCACAAAATTGTAATTACTCACAAAAGCACAATTCTACAAATTGCAGAATTGTCACGATTGACATAGCTTGAATAATCAGGACTGCAACTTAGCTTTGTAAAAAGCGCAAAACCTAATCATCAAATATCAGCGCAGTATTGACAGTCTTTGCTCAGTTAAGTTAATACCTTTACATTTGAAAACCTGCTGGAAAAAGTGAACACCACCTCCTAATATTAGCATTTCGCGTGGAATCCTCTCCTTTACAGATTTAACAAAAACATAAACCATCGGTGTCTTCTTTTCATCGCTGATATATTGTATATTCTTTCGAAAGTTACATTTACACTAAGCGCATTCATTCACCCAGTACCTATGATCAGCTATCCCTAGCGAATAAAATACCATTTTAGAAATTACTTCTCACCTGGCTTATTCTTCGTATTAACTTGATCCGCATCCTGTTGCCCTGGACTCTCCACAAGGACAGTTGAAGAGTTCGTTGCATAAAGTGGATTATCGTTCTCAGTCTTGGCTCCTTTAAATCCGATAATGACGATAATACCTCGTTTACTTTGCAATTACCATAATATCGCCCAAAACAAAAAGAAACAGGAATAAATGTGACTAGCTGCTGTACTTTTTTACATAGACACACATAGCAAAGTAGAATTAAGTAAAAGAAGTATTATTCTGAAAACATCAAAAAGTGATTGCCTTTCAAAACAAAAACAACTGGTACTGCATAAACCGGGAGAAAAATTCAGCTTCTTACTGAAGTAATTTTCCAAGGATTATGAAGCTTGTAAGCAGAACGTTTAAATAATTTTTTTAATCAAATAAATAAAGCAAAACGTATGTTTGTTTCAAACAACCTTTCTTTCCACGTCTTTTCAAGCACACTCCGACCAATACTATGACGACAACAAGAAAAACCACTGATCCAGCAGCAATCCCTGCAATCATAGCAACGTTTGACGGTGTCGTTGGTGGAGCCGTTTCCACAGTGATGTTGAAGGTGACGTTAAGCGTCTTTGTTTCATCGTTTGGGTGCAGAGAAGAGCTAAGGGAGAAAACGTACTGTCCTTCATCGGAATGGGTGACCTAAAAAAACGTGATATTTTCATCAACTAAAATGCTTGAAGTCTTTGAGTCTGACGTCTACCAGATTTACACCTGCACGCCTTTAGTAATACCTGTGTTCACTTCACAGTACGCAAGTGCATACTGCATATGATTTTACTGCAGATAGAAACGGCCGATGCAGAAATAGACACAGAGACCTGTCCAGTTTGAAAAATCTACCAATGGCAAGTTGTTACTCAATCAGTGGCGCAGTTTCCGTTTTTACAGAAAACAAAGTAGCAATCAGTGAAATATGATAGAACTACCCCTTCCATTCAAAAGATAGCACCAAATTTGAAACAACCTACCGCTTCAAACTGATGTGTGCTTCCCGTTTGAATAGCGCAAAATTCAGACAAGGACAAAAAATTGACGAGATAGTGGGCTAAATTAAACTCATTCTGTCTGAAAACCACCTGGGCTACATCAGAAAAACAGGTTAGAAAAAATTGGTCTACTTTTTCCAAATAAGCCAAAAAATGCAATCGTGCAGACAATACCAGAAGTTTCAGCTTAGACGGAGAGTTTGAAAACTCTTACGCAAAAAACACAGCTAAATAACAGAAAAAAAACGGATACGAATCGGATTCATAACTCACCCACATTGCAGTAACATTTAGCTTAATATTCATACTTTACAGACAGATTATTTTCTGCGGTTATCGTACAAGATTCAAAGCTGTGCAGCACCAGGTTTTTACGGTTCTACTGAAGTTATATAATTATTACAAGAAATTAAACGAACCTGCGATGTTGGCAACACCAGAAGTATGAGCATGGGCAGAGCCCTAACCAACTTCCAGGCGCTGATAACATTAAGCATTAAAATGTCCCGATTGCGCTGAAGCAAATTTATTTTACAACAAGCTTCGATAACAAATATCTTACTGCTCCCTAATCGCAAGCCGCGAGACCTTTGCACAGAAGCAGTAAGATATTTGTTAAGCACTGTTTCGCCCAAGTTTATAATTTCCTTGTACGAGACCAGTCACACTAAAATGTTCAAAACTACACGCAAATGATTATCCGAAAGAACAACTTCTTACCGCCAACTTAGTGAAATTAAATTCGTAACTTCCATATCCGTTATTTATGAAAACGTGCTTGGCTGCACTTTCAACGGATTTTCCCGCTGCAAAAAAGGTTGCTAGTTTTAAAAATGCGTTTGCCTTAGAAAGATCACAGAAAACACACTTTGCCTGGAAGACTATACCACAGGAGGTTTTGGCTGAAAATGGACCCAAAACATCGTCCACCCTGTCCCATAAGGAACAGTAATAGTAGAAATGCATAGTCTCTGCTTTTCAGGTGTAGTTATTGCCGCATGACTGCGCTTGCAGTCGACTCGATGCAAGGCCTCTTTTGCATAAATATGCTCGCAGCAACGCCTTCCGGTGGTAACCCTGATATCGCTAAAATTGCTGTCTATATGTCTTGACTAGACTCCAACGGTATAATTGGTACAGCTACTAATATGAAATGCGCAAAATTAAACAAAAGCGTCGTGCATCGGTCGTCGCGCCGTCACCAAGGACCGCGCTTGGGCTTTAAGCAGAGAGGTCCGTTTGAAAAATTCGCGACATTCTGCCCCATAGGTTACACACAAGTAGGGACCCACGTTGCACCAGCTACGCATTTGGGAGGGCGAATGGGGAGAGCAAGAGTGCTCCTATTCTGGGAGACTTGAAAACCACTTGCAAACAGCATCTCGCAATCAGCTGGTGACTGGAAACTAGAACATCACTTCTCTCACATGGAATGAGCACAAACTGTTGAAGAAAGCCAACTGATACTCCCTGGATGTTAAGAATTTCATGTGCCTATTTGTGAGTTTTTCCAGCGTTCCTTAAGATTGTCATTGGGCGATGCAGCGTAGTTTTAATTTATATGTGCGTAAATCGTGAATTGCTCCTTTTTTGTCAGTGTCTTGAAGCCGGTGAAGGCGTCGTGTAAAACGGTGCGCGTGTAAGTGCGTTTAGCAGGAGCACATCTGTTGACTTATGTCGATTCCGTCCGACGGACAAAAGGAAAGAGGTTGACAGGTTACAAGTGCCAGCGCGCGTGGTCAACAGAGCCTTTGCACAGTCTTGATATAGAAATTGAGATTACCGGCATCCGCCAAAACATTCCTTGACAGTCAGTGGCATATCTATGCAAAATGGCGCCCATGGTAAAATTGAAATATGCGTCCTTTTTAATTATATACTAGATATGAACACAATTTTTACGAAAGATCAACCAAGAAAATAAATGTTTTGAAACAGAAAATATGTATTACTTTTTTGTTAAAACTTTTCAGCAAATACATTATAAATTATCACAGCTCAACAATTTTAAATGAATTTCGTGGGGATTGGGGTTTAAGAGCGTCTTCAGGAGATTCTGGGGCGCTGATTTCAAAACTGTTGTCATATTTTTCCTATGTGGTCGAGTTTTTGGGCTATTTGATATTTTTAGTTTTATGCAATCGTAGCTTTTAAGCATACTGTTGCATAAGAGGGTTACACATTTCGTGATTGGTGAAACTGGCTAACATGTTATTTAAACACTAGTGACTTTTTATAATAACCATGATTTGTAAACTAGCTTATGCCGAGCAATGTACAGCGTAGAAAACACACGATGAGGTTAAACAAACACAAAACTTCAGTTAGTGTATATTGTATACTTGCAACTGTGACTTACAAAACACAGATATTATGGCCTTGCAATGTAAAGATTGTGGTGACAGAAAAGCATTAAAATGCCAAGAATTTCCCAAATATGATAGCATATTCTTTTTTCATGAGAGAAAGTAATGCATGGTTGCTAATCCTGAAATTGGCTTTTTCTGTATTTTTCAGGAGAAGCTACTGCCAGCAACCTCTCTTTTTCTGCACCAGCAATAGTTTGCCATCTTGTTGGTATTCCAGTGTCCCTGGTAACTTTTCTCCATTGTTTTTATCTTGGTGGAAGGACTCTCCTTGCTATTCTGCCATGCTTCTAAGATTTCAGAAAAACAGTTTACACGACTATGAAGAATATGAATTTTCACACTCATATTGTACCCTAATTGTTAGTAAGAATTTAACAGTTGTTTCAAAAGGTTGTGATAGTTGAGAGCTTTGACTGAATTTTCCAGTGGTTAAAGCATTTTTTCCAGGGTTGTCATGGTGAGTGGAAATTATTTGTCCTGCATTAAACGTCGTATTTGAGGGCCATCAAAAACTTTTGCCCTCAACTTTTCAGTGCTCAGTGCAGGGAACCTTTCCCACAAATATGCAAAACAGTCGCTTTCCCTATTTAAAAACAGTTTCACCAACCTTAGTTCGATATGGTGAGGAGGAAGTAGCACCTAGTTTGGATAAACCAAAGAAGAGTGTAGGCCTATAATATTTCCTTTCCCAATCTCAAATCCTTCTCTCTTTAGCCAACTTTCCTTAGTCCAATGCTTTTGGCGAGTCCTGCCGTCTCACAGACACAAGAAACAGGGAAATGTTGTGTATCCACTTTGTTGCCCGAACAATATGCACATATTCTTCCAATTCAGCGCAAATCATCCAGTCAGGTTCACCAACTATGGTACCAGGCACAGAATATTCCACCATAGGATTTTAATGTAGTGGCCACAACTTATCAATAGGCTGCTACTAACTCACTCCCTATGGGCCTACGCAGTTCAACAACTGATAAAGCATTTCAGCATTTAAAAGCACCACCAGTGATTACAAAATCCGTTTCCAAGTTAAAAATGGTTGGAGTTGACTTTTGAAACTTTTGGTGAGGTTTTTCAATGTTTTGCGAAAAACTGCAAAACGTATGCTCTGTAGCGGCTAATCCTGACCAGACGGACAAAAACAGGTGCGATTTTTGGACTCAGCACCACCCAAAGCCCCAAATCCGTTACAAACTTCAAGTCCCCCAAAATCCTGTATACCGGTGGATAATTATCCATAAGGACAATAACAGCCTTCTGTACACATTTACGTGAATTATAGAGAATACAAAGACGGGCAAGTAATGCCGTTATCATAATTTATGCATATTACTGGCTGACAAAGTGTGAATCTTACAAAAAAAATCCCACAACGTGTTGCTACTGCAAACAATAATTTTTTGGAAAGACTCTTTCAACACCATTTCCCACTATGAATGTCAGGAAGACTTCAAGACGCGATAATTTTAAGTTGCACGACTTGAAACTAGAATTTTGCAATCTAGAATCTCCTCGTAAATAATCGCTTGCCATCTTCGTCTGACCTGTACGAAGCTCCTAAAATCTCACACATAGATCTTACTTCTTCACAGTCATAACATTAACAAAGGCCTTGGACATCGAACAGAAAGCTACGTTTGGAAAGAAAAAGGTAGCTCTAAACAAGACTAACAAATCTCTTTGATGAGTTAACATTTTTGCCCAGCTGGAACGGTACGATAATAACTGCTTATGTTTCGAGAACTATGGTTCTCTTCCTTAGTCTCTGGATTGGGGCATTGTGTTTAGCTTATTATTGGATAATAGCGGCCAAGAAATTTCGTAAAGTCCGAGTGAACCGCAGCTGTTTAAGTAATTTTTTAATCTGAGAAGCTTAATTTTGCGCAGAAGTCAGATTCTCATAGCCACTGACTTAAGCTCGTCACAACCAGATTCTGACCAATATCTTCTTGCCTGAAACGCAACAGCGACTGAGCGTTTCTTATAGCGTGAGAAGGACCAGGTTTTGTAGATTTGGCAAGCGAGCGTTCTTCGTCTATCACGGTGGTTCTTAAACTTTTCTCTGCCACGCCTTCCTTAAGCAATTTTCCTTTGTTTCAAACACTCCTGTCTTTAAACAAGCAAATTGGACGGAACACTCTCGTTTAAAAGCTTTCCATGTTGTAGCATGCATAAGAGCTCGCGCCCCCATTGAAATTAATCGACGCCCCCTGGGGAGGCACGGAACCCCGGGTAAGAACCCCTGATCTATCACAATGTCTGACCCTCGTGTTGCGTCACAATACCAGTTTTGTTATAATATACTAATTGATGTCACTGGCGCAATTCGCCCCAGCATCACATGAGGGCGTTGTGTTGATGCAGCTTTGCTGTTTATTGGTCGCAAGATAGAGGTTCCAGAAAGTGTCAGTCACACACTTTAATATTTGCCATACACTTTTTGCGACATCGTCAAAATGACACCCATGGCACGTGCCATGCCTGCCATACCCTAGATACGCCACTGTTAATAGTCAAGTTTCTGTTTGATAGCCATTGATACAAATGTTGATTACTACATGTTTCAGGAGTTTGACTGTTTCCTTAACCCATATAGTTTTCTCATATCGAGAACAAAATTACGCTTTTTTCAGTGAGTATTGTTTTGAATAAACAGCCTGCACATTGAATATCACCAACTTTAAGCAAAAATGGCCAACCTAAGAAAAAATACAAAAAATTGCTTTGGAAAATGCCATATTCAACGATGGGCATGTAATGAAGAAGCTTGAACAAAGATATGTCGGTTCAAATTAATGTGGAAAAGTTTTAGTGTGAGGCATATTCAAAATAATATGACGTGTGTCAAAACAAAAATTTGCCAGTGCAAAATATGTTAACACCTGCTTTTTGTATTACATCCTATAAGGGGCGCATCTGGCGGGTCTGTTTGGCTGTCATGACAGACCCCTTTGCCCCGCAGGTAATCAGCATTAAAGCCGATAAATATCACACGCTGTCACTGCAGGTCTCTAATGCGGTTGTTTTGGAACAGGCAACAGCCTACATTTCCCTTGTGACGTTGCATAGCACTATTACGAAACAACAACGTTACTCTCTTGTCTTAATAGCACCTGCGCAGTGACATGAAACAATCCACGTTTTTGAACACTCGAAATTGATATTGCGTCGAACGCACTTGTTTCTGAATTTTCTCCTCTGGCAGTGCCGACTCTAATTCTGTCGGAATCTCGCACACTGCCACGCACACGCAGGAGCTGTTTTGTAATATTTCGCTTCATGGCGAGAGGACAGTCTCCAATCACGATAGTTTCCTTTTGCAGTTTCGGGCTAAATTTTGTCTGCTTTTTACATCTACTAGGTTACGACAAGTAAGTTTAGGCTTTCCTCAGCGTCACGCCAAGTAACGTGGGTTCGTTTCCACTGAAACTATATTTTTATAAGCAACTTCTCATGTTGAAAGGCGCGACAGTTAACCTCAAAAATTGTGACCACATCATCTGACCAAAAGATCAGTCAAGCGTCGTATTTCAAAAATAGCCTTTTTAGAATTAAGCAGTTGACGACCTTGTTTGCTGCGCAAGAAGTCCTATATTGATTTCGAGTAATTCACTTTTACATTACGATGCAATGTAATCATAGCAACTGCAATTCAATTCAATCGTTCTTCTCCGCAATGATTTCGCAAGTATATTTGTAACACCGCCATCTTTGATAGACAGCGCTCCACAGATGCATTTGTGCAGCTGGTTGTCGGCATCGATTTTATAAGTGTATGTACGTTTGGATAAACAGCTCTCATTGCTGCATGGCTGACATTTTGTTGAATGTTTGACAAGCTAAGTATCTTTTCAGCACCATATTCGTAGGAACAAACAGCGATTGTGATGTAATGAATGCGCTGTGCCCGAAAGCAATGATAACTTGGAAAATATTTCTTATGTGTTTTGACAATGAGATCAATACCACTATCTATTCCAAATACAGTCAGACCTGTTTGTCCGAATTCCGATCAACCAGAACGCCCGCTATCCGAAACAAATTGCTAGGAGCAGATTTCTCCCAACATATTTCACCCCTTCTATCCGGAAACCTCACTGTCCGACACCGACTCGGAAATCGAGGAACGGATATGTCATATCAATAGAAAAAAAAACGCTAAACCGGATTACACCAACTGCTACTTCGTTGTTTGTTAAATCACAATGGAAGGGTGAAAGTCAATTTTCTACGCACAATGAATGTAACAGTGGCAGACCCTGCAGGACGCAGTTATAGGTCTCCTGTACAGTTTTTTCGCGTTCAAATCTCATTCCGAATGCATAGTTGCTCATGTATACGGATCTGCTAATAAACAAAAACAACTATGAGAGTTTCATTTAGTCATGTTTCACATGCAATCTACATATTTGCTTAAGTTGACAGTTCGTCTGACTCTACAGTTTGTTTCTGTTTCCCCTTTCAACGATCGCTTAGGTCAGACCCGTAGCCTAGGTCTAAAGGTTTGGGTGGGGTACAAAACATTTTTCAGAAGTCTCGAATTCTGTTTTTATTATAGCTTTTAATAAAATTATTTTCTTGGCAAAACATAATTTGGAGAAGCACAAAGAACTTTAGGGAGGATTTCCACCGATTGCCCCCCGTGGCTACAGGTCTGATTCCGATTTTCCGGATACCTCGCCAAACCGATATTTTTTGACGAAAAAAAATAGTTCGGATAAACGAGGTCTGACTGTAGTTACCGTATTTTCGGGACCATAAGGCGCAGTATCAAATATTGAATGCTAGCAGTTCTTTTTCCATACATAAAGCGTACCGGATTAAGGCGCATTAAATGAGGTAAAACTTAGAGTCAAAGCTGTATTCAACTCTTTCCCAGTAACTCCCGAGTGCCTGAGTCGCCACTGGCAGTTTGATCTGTCATTACATACGAGGGAGTTCAATCTGTCACACATGCATGATCTGTTAGAGACGAATAGAATAAAATAAAAGTTGTACGCGTGTTTACGGCGATTCGGCGTGCGCCCATGTAGTCAGGAGCCTCGCCGAGTTATACTATCTGTGGTATGTGCTAGCTACTCTCGTGTGCTGCTCATTGCAATTGCTGTTGTTTCTAGGGTCTGTTTACAAAAAATCGTAACTAGCAATTAAATAAATGGTACGAGTTTACCACATAAAACTGGTCCTAGATGAGAGGTCAACACAGTCTTTACACAGTTTTGTTACAGAAATCGGGATTGCTGGCACCCGCCAAAAAATTTCCTTAACAGTCAAGCTTCTGTTTAATAGCCATATATATGCAAAAGTAGATTACTACATGTTTGAATATTTGATTCAAGAGTTTGACTGTTCCCTAATCCTATAGGTTTCTCACACCGATAAAACAAAATTACGCTTTATTCACTGAGTATTGCTTCAGAGAAACAGCCTGAACATGGACATCACCAACTTTAAGCAAAAATAGCCAACCTTAGAAAAAATGCAAAAAAATAATGCTTTTCAAAAACCCATGTTCAACGATGGCATGTAATGAAGAAGCTTGTAAAAAAATTATGTTGGTTCAATTTAATGTGGCAAAGTATTAGGGTGAAACATCTTTAAAATTATATCACGGATGTCAAAACAAAAATTTGCCAGTGCAAAAATATGTTAACACCTACTGTTTGCATTACATCCTATTCACGAGGAACACCACTGAAATCTGAAACTGAATTGAATTGCAGCAAAAACGTTCGTGAAAATGGTGTAAAACGACTTGCCTGGGTTGGTGACAGCATAGTTCTCTGGAGGAGGATTGGAAAAAAAGTTGATGTAGCATGAACCGTGCCCATTACTGACATACCACGTACACAAAATATTTTCTTGCTGTGATGTGTAAGGGTCATCTGCAAAAAAAAGAAATGATCAACAGCACTGCCTTGATTGCAAAATCAATTGTTTCAAACAGAACGCTTTTCATACCACAAGAATTATACTGATATCAATATGCATTCTCAGTTCACGCAACATTACCAACAAATTGTAAACAAACGTTTTGTGACGAGGGTTAAGCGTTCCACCAGTGAAGTACTGTGGTAGTGCAACACAGAGCCTCTTGTTTTTTAGTAGCAGCGAACTGGCTGTTACCGCAAAATTGCGGCGAAAATCCACCGACAGGTTTCTCAAACGCCAAGACGAAAATCTCCCGACCGGTTTCTCAAACGGCAAGACTTGGCGACTTCCTACGATGGAAATGCGCAGCAACAATCAATGCCGCGCATCGATAGTCGTGCGTTTCACCGATTGCTGCCTTTGGGTTTTAGGTAGATGGGCTTGTTAGTAGCTACTGCTCCTTGTTGATACCCAGCAGTCAGGTTGTATTGTTGAATAGATTCAGTGGAAAGAAAGATGTGCTTGTTGAGGTTGCTTGACCTCACCCTGTGTTTGATACAAGTATATAGCCAAACTTCAAGTGCACAGTACCAACATTTCATCGAGCAGTGAGGAAGGTGAAGGGTTAGAGCTGACGAGCCCACAGTTTGATAAGCATAAGGGGGTGTGACTGGCCAACACGGTGATGCTGACGTATATGACAACGCACGCTCCTGTTGCAATTGTGCTGCAACAACGCACTGTGCTTCTTCTCCAAACACGTTCTTCCAATACAGAGATTTGCACGTGTACCCCTATTGTAGACATTTGTTGGGTGAAAGGTCACTCATTGATGATTAGATCGTTTCAGCAGACGTATTACATTCAGTGCTGTACGTTCGTGTATGAGGTATAAAACTGTCAAATGATTACAACCTGATGGTCTGTGGTTTATATCTGGAAACATTAACAGGGTATAAACGCTTAGAAAAACTGATATTTCCTACATAACAAATACAGAAGTGCTGGCAGACCAGTAAGTAAGAAAACCAAATGCATACAGCGTTTCGACTAGTTCCATGAAATCGCGGAATTCAGAGTAGACATAGAAACGATACATAAAAGGCCCGGTGTAGCGAAAATGACAGAAAAGTAAGGCCTTGGTGCAACAAGGAGGTAAAAGATCGTATTCAAGCAAAGAAATTGCACCACAAATCCTGGTTTCAGAATAAAACCGAGCCATCTTTTCGGAACGCTGAGGCACCAAAGTTTGCAGAACAAACAATGGAAAAAGTTCAAACTGCAATCTTGGGATAATTTCTTAACTGAGCGAGATTCCTACTATTGGATAAGTAACAAAGTGATCTGCCAATAATGCATCGTCATGACGGGAAGAAATCTAATTCTGAATGAGATTCATCAAGAACTAAACAGTGGCTTACTCAGGAATGGGTGAGACATTCTTGCCAGATGGGGAGCTTTTCAAATTTTTAAAAACTTAGTAACATCATACACAACAGTATCACAAGAGTAAGATTTGGAGAAAGAAAAGAGCATACCACATATCATTTTAAGTCTCGCCAGCTGTCAAAACACTGAAGGCTGCAAGTTGCAGTAGAATCCAACAAACATTCAAATAGGGAGAAATTCCCATACACAACGTGTATGCCACGGCACGTCAATGCTTAGCTTCTCTAGAAAAGTGCATTCCAACCACATTATGATGATCGTGCCTCGGTGTAAATGCTGCGAAATTGTTGAACCGAAAATGGACGATACCCAGTACGGTTTTCGTCCTGGCCGTAGCACCACCGGACAAAATTTCAATCTCCAGCAAACTTTAGAGAAATCTCGCATTTATGGTACTGACGTTTTCCGCTTTTTTCGTTGATGTCAAAACAGCATCACAGGGCTTCTCGAGAAACGTTTTGAAAAGTTTTACGGGAATACGGTGTTTACAGCCTGTTGCTACTCGCCGTCAAATCACTGCATTCCTGCTCAGAAGAACTCATGTTGGTGGTATTGAATCACAACAGTTACTTTGACAAGAGTGAGTGCTGTCACCACTCCTATACATAGTCAACTCTATACGCTTTGGTTAGAGCAGGAATAACCGAGTGAAGTCGACGAGGGTGTCACTATTGCAACTGCAGGTTCAACCGACTCACGATTTTCTGCTGCTAATACAGCATCTTCAGGAAAAGGTCTGCGACATGCGCTTGGCCGTTTGCAGCTGCGTCCTGCAAACGGAACTAAAATTGGCACAAGATAGGTCAGGGCCATTTTTCTCCAGAAACCCACATCAATGCTGCAAGAAACCGACAGTAGACTGCAACAGGTCACAACAAGCATACTGATACACGAATAAGCAAAGCAAACACCGTTTGCAGTGTGTGAGCTAAATCGATTCTGGCGCACGGTAGTGTTGCGGCCATTGGCCCAACTATATGGACAAGTACGTACGGACTGGAACCAGTGCCTTGTACGTCAACAGTAGAAACAAACGTTTGCTAACTGACTTTCACATCAATAAAAAGATAGTTGCATCACATTCATCACCATAACACTGTCGTTGAAACACTGCAAAATTTCAGCGAAAAAGTTAATTTTTGTACAATTTCCCAAAAAGACTAAAATATGACGAGGATTATCAAGTACGCTCCAGTGATGGAGTCTCGCGACTTGGTGTCGGTTTCGAGACTCGCCTCGAGACGCATTCTCCGAGTCTTGGTCTCAAAGGTTACAGGTCTCGGTCACTAGCTTATTGTCTTGAGACTTTCAAATACTGCAACGATAAAGCTTAGTAAAAATTCGGTTTTACCGTTTTTTTTGTCTGCTGTATTTCAGAGTTGGATGAATTACAATTGCAATTAATCACACATTTTTACGTAATTGTAATTATAATTGAGGTTTTTTGTTCTTGTGTAATTGTAATTTATAAAAAAAAAAATTGACCAAATTACAATTACATGTACTTTCACCAATTTCACAGAGTTTGAGAAAATGCTTGAACAAAATCACTGTTACATTAGGCATGTGAACTACTACAGGCTTTATCGCAAGATAGATGCATACTGCACACAGCTTGTGAAGTGCACAGCACAATCGCATCACAGGCAGGTCGATAAAGAGCAAAGTCAGCGTGCGATGTACATGATGCGTTGATTTGACAGTTAATGCATGAGTCAGCGAGAATGCTTGCGATACCAGAGAGCCACAAAACATCGAGATAGCATTTCCGTGGCCACAAACAAAACATTAATGTAGATCAGTCAA
>Ga0210059_1007729_pt1 | contig 17041 bp, 5 predicted proteins | sample Ectturendosymbi2_FD_188042 | JGI IMG/M metagenome (GOLD analysis project Ga0210059, IMG submission 188042) | Ecteinascidia turbinata endosymbiont from Florida, USA - Sample 2 (SPAdes) (version 2) | ecosystem: Host-associated > Tunicates > Ascidians > Unclassified | place: Key West, Florida...
GTTTTAATTTTAGTAAGTTTGTCCGTAGTCATGTCAACATACAGGTCTACTTAATTGTCCGGTTTGTGCAGAAAGGTTTCATTGATCGCTTTGGACGAGATCCCAGTTTTTTGCAGCTCTTGTTTCTAAGTGATGCTGACAAGTCTTGCTAGCTGATATTGCAATTAGGGGGAGAGCAACCGGGCAATCCCCCCGAAATTTTCAGAAACAGATTCAGTTGTTAGTTCAGTTGAATATCCCACCTGGGTGCGGCCCTGCTTGCTAAGTAAATATAAAGTCGTAATTTGTGTTTTCGTTGAAAGCAATGACAATCTAATGCTTTTTTCTTTACAAATCATGGCAATGCTTACTTGAAAAGAAATGCCCTGTGTTGAAAATCTGCCGGTAGCCTACTGTGCAAATTGTCGTAATACTAATATACCTGGCTATTGCTGCCAACGAACCGTTTTTTTGTGATTGTTACCGCAACATGGGGCATTTTCTTTGTAGTGCAGAAAGGATAAAGCGATTTGTTAACGTCCATTTGCATTGCATCGTCAGCAGTGTTTCCTCTGAATGCGCAAATACTCAGGACCACCAGAACTGTTACGCAGTGAAATCTCATTATCGCGTACTTGCAACATTCCAAAGCAATAGAAAAACACGCAAACAAGAAGCTATTTGAATGAAATGTTATTTTGATTGTATTTTGATAAGATTGTATATTTATTATATAATTCACAAAGTTTGTAATTCATTGAAAACTCCACTTACTCATTCCTAAAATAACGATGTTCACTAAAACAAATATTTGCTCAGTGCAAAATTATCTTAGAGGGAACACTGATCCTCAGCTATTTGAAAATGATAAACAAAATGTGGACGTGCCCCTCCTGGAAAAAGTTTTCCGGACGCTCATGAATGATCGTGCTTTCTCGCTTTCGCTTTTTGTTACTTTCGTGCTTTCCCTCATTACGAATTGTTTCTTTCTTTCCGTTCTCTTAATTTCGATTGCAAAACAAACACAATCAACCCGCTTCTTGTTATTATTTCATCAAAATTTCCTGTAATAACAAGTATTACACACAAATTACTATGAGTGTTGCGGACTATTCCAAACGACAATTAAAAACTGTAAGGTTCCCCATTTGAAGAGCACTGATCTAAACCTCATCGAAGTGACTACGCTCGCTTGATGCAACATAAAAGTCAAACAACACTATGCTGGCTATTTCCACCAGTAATTGTGCTGTAACAAACGTAACCTACAATGAGTAAATGCATTATGTCGTCACATGAACTGTTTATCTTGAGTCCTCAATGTACCTGCGCCGACGCCGGTGACTACGTTATCAGATCGTTGTTATGCGCCACATTGCTTATTGGTTCCGTAGCGGTGCAGCGTTAAAATTTGACCAGTTCTGTCACTCAAGCTTCTAAACTAAACCAAGCTTAGACTTGTTTCCTCGCAAATGTACATATGCGACAGGGCCGTCTCCAGCGGGGGGGGGAAGTGGTGCCTGGCTCCCCCATTTCAAATCTGTGCCCCACCATTTCACGTTTGGCCCCCTGGTTGCTTCATATATCCAATACAGTATTTTAAAAATGTGCCCCCCTTCTGGTTTTTGGCCCCTCTTTCTGGTTTTTGGACCCCCTGCTGCTAAATCCTGGCGACGGGCCTGGTATGCGAAAGTGATTGATTTACGCAATATGGCCCTGTGAAGCATTATGTTCATTGCAAATCGATATCGCATCCCCCAACCAAATTAGCCTGTGTCCGCTACTGCTTGTCTGCACACGTTTTAAATAATAATTCTGATAGACTTCATGAACAGCAAAGTCCTAAATCTCCACAATAGTGCTGCTTTTTGTCTTAGGAAAAAACTTCGCAGAGATTTGTCTGAAAATGTAACTTTCTAATTTTATATTATAAACTTGCATCTTGAAACTTTGATATGTTTTCTGAATACGTGAGAACCAACGTTAGAGCAAAACCAGTAACATTTCTGCAGGAAATAAATCATTGCTGTACTGTGATCTCTCACACGTGCAGCTGTTAAACTATTATTGTCTCAAGACAACACACAGGGTAAAATGTTGGACAGGTGCAGTCAACAATCTTTCGCGGTCCCTAGAAAATCATTTTATCGAAGCTAATATTTATGAAAATATCAGAATCAGTGATATCAGAATCAAACTCTGTTTCAACATCAGCTTGGCTATGTGCAACATCTAACATGAAAAAGCAGTGACGTAACTGACGTTTGGCAAGGACGAGCCGCCTCCCTTGGCAAGCTAAATGTAGAAACGGGGCCCCTTTTAGCTGACATTTTGATGTTTATTATTCTTTTGCTTTTCAGTAGTTTTTTTGCGCTTTTCGGTGTGTTTTGTTTTTTGTACCTGGTATAGGCTTCCACGACTTCCGGATTCACTATCATTCTTAACTTTTTTTTGCAGTGTTGGCTGGTGCCATCACTACGGTAGTCAGAGGCCCCTTCAGCTAAGTTTTGCCCCTTGGCCTGATGAAAAGCTCTTCAAACAAAACTTGACAAACGTCACTTGTATTTTGAAACCTCTCCAAATACAAAACATAAAGATAAAAGGTGGGGAGACATGTTATATTACATCCCCACCGTCTGAAAAAATGGGGGGACAAGCCCCCTAAAATTTTTTCTCCCCTCTTGAAAAAATGTGTTGGACATACTTAAAAATTTGGGCCCTTCCCAGACAACTTTTCTTCCCCTCTGGTGTCCCAAGCTGGTTGCGGGCCTGGTTTTAATCAAGATGCAAACGGAACGATCATGACGGAGTAAAAATTAGTAGCCTAGTACAAATGCCGAAGACTTTCGTCTACCAAAATACTATGTAAAGACTTTCTGAAATACTACCTAAGACTTTCGTCTACCAAAATTAGTAGCCTAGTGCAAATGCCTGGTTCTGTATACAACTAATGCAGTCATGGCCTTAGTGTGCCAAATGTATAGGCTACAAGTAAACTTGCCTAACTTTACGTTTTTTTTTACCAATTTCATTAAATCGTTTATCAAGATTTTTGAAACTCTTGTTGAATATATTTGCTGTGGGTAATTTCTGCAGGCGATATTGCGACTGATGAAGCTGCCAGAATGTCAGCTACAAGACTGGACTGAATTTCAGGATATATTTAATCACTGATGCTATTGTTTTAACTGTAGATATGAGACTTCGTCTACCAACTGAAATACTACCTAAGACTTTCGTCTACCAACTGAAATACTACCTAGATGTGGGTGGGTCTAGCCACTTTTGCCAGGAATACCTAAACAACACCTAAAAACTTTGAGGCTCTTGTGAAATTCGAATTTCTCTTTCAACGTTAGAGCTTGGCTGTGAAACCCTACAACAGTTAAGCACTGAACATAAAATGCACAAATGCTTAAATAGCGTACAGTAGTCCCAGGCAAACGTAAAGCTAACACAATGTGAACATACGAGTGTGATGTTTCTGTCACTAGACATAGTCTACTGGGTGAAATATTTGTTCCACTGGTGCGTTAGCAATGCAGTATTTATTGTCGACGTTTCAAGAGTGTATGCAAACTCTCTTCCTCAGTAGATGGCAAGAAACAAAATCAAAGCGTACGCACACTGCATTTCTGAAAATTTCCAGAGTGTTACACAAACAAAAGGATAAAAATGCTTTAGTAATAGGCTACCAACATTTTAAACGATCTCCCAATTCCAACATATTCGTGGTTAAATACCAATCATTTACGAAATTTTCCATCAGAATGCCTGTCTCAAAATACATCGTGTAGGGAGATGTGTAAGACAAAGAAAAATTCCGGTAAGACTTTTCTTAAAAATGATTAGAATACAAACTTTCAACTTTATTATTTGAAAGTTTCCGCAAATCTCAAAATTGCTGTACAATATTTTGAAAATTTGGGGGGGCGAATGTCCCAAATGCCCCCCCCCCTGGTTGCGCGCCTGCATTGTAATGAAGGTTGCATAGTAGCTCAGCTGGACGAAAAGATCAGAACAGAACAGGATCGAGTTCACAGCTTCGACGTATCTGTCAGTCAAATTTATGCATTTGATTCTCGTAAGCTGTTCTGCTATTCCCAGAATTTTGAAGCACTGGATGTAAAAAATCTGTCATCAAAACTTATGAACTGAAAACGCAGAACTGCAGTCTACTCATCCAGATATGAGGTAAGTAATACAAAACTCAACAATTTTTAACAAAAATATGTTTGACTTAATACGACCTTGGTCTCATCCGCCAGGTACATTCTCAAATACAAACATAGCATTTTAATAAAAATATAACCCAATGTATTTCAGTGTTGTTAGCAGCATCAAGTGGCATTTAATTAACAACGTGGTGCAGATGTGAACGTGCTTTTGCTCAAACAAACTGTTTTTTTTATATTATGTAAACAAATGTAGCCTAGTTTTCTTTGAAGGCAACTTATATTTCGCATAACTAAACTAACTTACGCAGCATCGGCCATCGACGAGTCCACGAGTTGATGCTGAGGCTTCTGGTTACTTAGCGCTAGAGATGGCAGAGTTGCAGGCAGATGAAAACCAAAAAATTCAGTTTGAGGATTCCGATTTAGCTAGTTTTTGCTTAAATGCACCAAAGAAGTATGCATATTTGACAAATGCTCTTGTTCAGTTTGGGTCCACGTATGTGTGTGAAGCAACGTTTTCATGCATGGTGTGCATCAAGTCAAAGTATAGAAACCGACTCACTGACGCTCATTTGCAAGACAACCTGATTATTGCAACTACCACATATGAGTCACGCTTCAGAAAGCTTGCTTTGTTGCCACGCCTCTTTTTGCCAGACTGACTTGGGTGCAGACTGGGTTTATCATATCGTTACGCTTCTTTCAAATTATTTCGGTTACTTCTGTGTTTCATTTTCGCGTCTGGTCTGAAGTTTCAACTTTTAAGTGAGATTCATTCACACCTGCGTATTTTGTAGCCTAGATATGCTTGGAAAGAGACGATATCAACATGAAATAGCAGTCTGTAAATGGCAGTGAATAAAAATATATTTCGTTATGGACCTGGCAGAGAACGTACTCTATTACGAGACTTTCTTCCATAAAGCCATCAACCATAGCTTTGAATTTCGTTGTTGCACTTTACAGAGAAACGATTTTACAGTGAATAAACGGAATAGTAGGTCTTTGTAAAATTCCTTATGCAAACGATAGATAAGAAAATCGATTGTATAGGGTCGCGTTAAACGTGCAGATATTGGAAAAGGGGTCGCAAGAACAAAAACTTGGGAACCTCTGCTATGGAGAAACTACGTAGACGTTTGTCAAAGTGCGAAATGTTGGCATTCATTATAAAAATTTCACTGAGATATAAGTACTTGTAAAGCGAAATCCTAAACTTCATTCTGAACAGGAAGGCTGTTAAGACATAGATACTGATTTTTTAACACGGCAATATCATTGCAATTCAAGACCTTGTGCAGCAAAAATGTGTACGTGGGTGTCTAACTCAAACATTTAAATCGAAGCAATTTTGATTCTGTTGGTGATGTGGTTTCCATCATTCATCCTCCCTTTTTGAAACAAATCGTGATGGTCATGAATACAAGACAAGTGCCCTGATTTATGCAATCTGAAAGTTATTTTACAGTTATTTTGAAGAAATCGTGCTGACATTTGCTGTGCGTTAGAATTCTTTAATTTGGTAAAGCACTATTGCCAAGCTGTATTTCTAAAATGTCCAGCTGATTGAGCGCAATGCTGATTGGTGTAGTTACCTACATACAAACAGCTTTCAGAACATTTTTAAGCATGAACAAATTAAGATACAACAAATCAATTTCTTAAAGTACATGTAGGCCAGCACCGTCGTTAAAGGGTTAAAGGCTACAAACTAACAAACTCTTTTTCTGTACAGCAATCAAACTTACAAGTGTGCACATAGTAAAATTGGTTCAATTACTCTCTTAGGAAACAAGCAACATTTTTTCCAAAATATTCAAGTATCAACCAAAGCTAACGCAGTCGAAACAATCAGAAAGTTGTTTCAGCAGGAAAACGATTGCCCGTAACCATAGGCGTCGGAAGGATTTTTTGCAGGGGGGACCACCAGGGTTTTTTTCGAAAATTTTTTCTGGGGAGGGCCAAAAGTAGTGAAATTTGTTTTTCACACTCAAAACTAAGAAAACAACCTTTTTTGCTAACCATTTTAAAATCCAGTGGACCAATGCCCCCTGTCCCTCCTTCCGACGCCCATGAACGTAACACTACGCATCCTCAGTCCTGGAATCTGCAAACAATGCTTACTGGTGAAATACTGAATGGCTAAAGCAGTGGTTCTTAACCTCTTCTCTACCACGCCTACCTTAAGTAATTGCCCTGTGGTTCAAGTCCTCTTGACTTTAAGTAAGTAAATTGGACGGAACACTTTCCTGTTCCAAACCTTTCTATGTTGAAAACCACATAAGCGCCCGCACTCCCCTGGACATTTATTGACGTCTCCCGGGGAGCCATGCCCCCGGTTAAGAACCACTGGGATAAAGCAAGGACAGAGTAGTATACTGTTTTTTTGTGACGAGATAATGGTTCACACAGCCAAAGGTCATATAGCATTCCGTAGAATATACAATAATGCAGAAGTTATAGCATATTTAAGAACAAAGTACTACACAAACAACAAGATCTACTGGTTCCTTTGCCACAAAGGATTGTGAAAGATCATGAAGTCATCTGGTTTACCAACTCTGCAATGCAACTGAAATTTGTATTGCAAGCGAAAGTTGTATTGTAGGGTCTGAAGTGCAGGGGACAGAGAAAGGTATCAAATGCAAGACTAAAAGTATATTAATCAATGCACAAGCCGTGGCAAGTAAAACTGGAAAATAAACCATTTTCTTCAAGCATCGTTTTCAAAAACCAATCACCATTTCAAAAACCTGTTGGAAATTGAATCCCACATTAACCCTATTGAAATTGCGTTTAGAACCAGAAAAATGCAAAGGAAACGTTGTAAAACGAATTTGTTGGCGTAACCCCAAGCATGCTTTCATTCTCTCATACGTTAGACACCAAAGCGTTTTCCATTTTTATAAATCATAACACAAAAATGAATGAATAGAGCTATGTGAACCATTACAGGTGGTTTGCTTGCGATTCTTTAAATGAATGGCTTTGGCTAAATGCAATGTTATAAAGGACGATGCTGCTACATTTAATCGACAATTGGAAAGAGAAGGTTGGATCTTGGTAGGCATACCATACGTCCCATTTTAGCCGGGACAGCCCGGTTTAAGGCTTTGTCCCGGCGTCCTGATCCAACATCCAAAAAGTCCCGGCTAGACATTCAGTCAGCCATCATGAATAACATGTGGAATGATAACACGAACACAATGCTGGAGCAGAATATGAAAGCACTTATCACCTGTAAAATTAATTCTGACTTTTCTGGTGTGATTTTTACAAGAAAATACAATCGAACAAAGACTTAGCCTATTTAAAAAAGTATTGTCAATGTCTACAGAAAAGTATGATTGGGCAAATGGGTAAATTTACAAATGCTTGAACATTGCTTTGTTTCTTGATAAAATGTATTATTTTAGTTTTTCTTGGTGTCTTAACTATACGATTCCAAAATAGCTATATACTCCAAGTAAGATATGAACCACATTTATCTGATTCGCCTGGTTGTTCTGAAGCGTCCCGGTTTTCAATCACGAAAATATGGTGTGCCTAGATCTGGGGAACTGTGAAGAGCCTCGAAATCGTCATTAATACTGTGCAGCATATATGAACAATGAGTGCAAAGGGCAAAGGTTGCTTCCACTTACATTTTGATTTTCATTTGAATTTTCTGAATCCAGTTTTGCAAAGTGCATCAAATAGCGATAGCTGCATTCAACACCTGCTTATGTTGATGTTTTTTTTAGCAGTAATTCAAATAATGCCAACTCATGCAATGAATAATTGTTTATGGGCAAACACATTTCAAAACTAAACATGAATTTATAACAACGTTACAACATATGCAGCACTTTACCAAAAACGCAAAGTTAATCACAAGATAAGCAGCAGATTTTCAAGTATGTCAAGCGTTTCATGAAGCCATTTTTAGTTGACTTTGTTAACGCAATGCAATGACTTAAAATGTTGCAGCTTTTTCAGATTTGCTTAGTTTAAGAAACCTCGTTCACTAACGATTAATATTCCAGGTGCTTGTGATTTTACAAGCTTGCGTTCAAAATTGCGATAGACCTTTTTGATTCTCACAAATGCTAACAACGCTGTGATATTTACCCGAACAAAACGTGAAATTTTTAAGAGTGAAGGTTTGCTAACCAAATAAACCAGGAAGTGGTTGTACATTTTAACAGTAAGTTATCTGAAAATTTTACCCGAAAATTAACTTGTCAGACAAGCACTCCTAGAAAAAGAAAAGGATTCCGCTTGCATGTTTTCTTCGAATATTCAGCAAAAGATGCATTACCATCCTGTTGGGCGCTTTCGTTTTCTAGATACTTCACTTGCTAGTGAAGGAAATCTTATCCCGCTCTTGTTCTGTACCAGATTCGTGCTCTTCCAGATCATTGTTTTGAAACACTTCACCACCGTCTCTTCCGATTTTCTGTTCATTGCTTTCTATGTTGGAACCTTCCTGATCCGATTTAGCTCCTTGAGGCGATGCTGGTGAAGAACCTTCTCGATCGGTAACTTGCGAGCTCTCGTTCTCATCGCTCGCTTCGTTTGCTTCAAAGCTCTCTCCTTCGTAAGAAGTAGTTCGTTCGTTTACATTCTGCTGCAATTCATCGCCATTAACAAATTCGTCATCGCCTCTGAATGGAACCAGCACAACTGGTCCGATAAGGTAAGAATCGTTTTGGAAATTATTGCTGGCTTCCTCTGCAAGAAAATCTGGTAATTCGGGAAAATCACTTGTTTCTGACTTTGCATCATCCAGTTTTTCTGCATTGTCGCTGGTTTTATCTGGATGATGAAATGTAGGCAACTTGTCAGCTAGAAGATTTGGATTGTTCCCCTCGTCCTCATGCAGTTCGTGGGAAGAACAAGAGTCGTTGCCAGGGTCCATTTCACTTGCAAAAGACGTATTTTCCCAGTGACCATCGAATGTGGAAACTCTAAATAATTCGTTCGTATCAACTGATCCCTTCTCGTCTTCATCGCTTTCGTTTGATATTTTGCTGCATTGATCGTTGGTCAATGTTGAGGTGGAAAGACTGCTGTCCCTAACTTCGTTTGGCACACCGTTCATCTCAAGCAAATCGTTGTCATTATGTAACGTTTCCGATCGACTTTTTCTGGTGCGCCTGATGAACCAGACAAATAGTGCTGTTGCTAAGAAAAGCACTATAGCGGATGCAATGGCAATCAGCACAATGGTTGTAACGTCCGTCGAAGCGCCTGAAGCAGTACTTCCTTCAGTTACAAGCGCTGTAGATAGATTTCCTACGGAATTGTCGGAAGCTGTATTCTCTGCAGTTTGAAAATTTGTAGACGTATAATCGCCGGAACCTCCTGAGGCAGTAGCTTCTTCAGTTTGTGCCATAGTTGAGGAAGCAACAGGAGTCGAAGTTCCGGAACCAATTTCAGAATTTCCACTGAAATCGTCACTCGCAGTAACTTCAACATGCACAGTTGTTCCAGCCATCTCTGGCCAAGCGAATTGAAACGACGGCTTGCAAATTGCTCTAACGTATTTGAAACGTACTAATGTATCTTACTGCAAAACACGTATATCTTACTGAAAACAAATCACATCCCGTTGAAATGCATTAATGCTGGATTGCGGTTTCATAAAACGAGCAAAACAATTTATACATTAATTCACCTTTGCGTAAAACACACCTGAAAAGCAGCAGACACTTTAGCAACATTGCCTACAGTCAACATGAGAAAAAACATTTAATTAAATGCTCCATAGACAAAGCGAAAAAAAGCACTTAAATATGTTGAGTATTGGTTTTTCTGCGATGCAACCACTGAAGGCAAAGATTCCAGAATCACGGACTTGGCAATAATGTTTGTCATTGTGTAAAACGAATAAAAGCGAGAATGCGTTTATTTTGGTCAGATCACAAACGCACCCTGAGCGCAAATTTGATTGGCTTGGCTCAAATGTAAAAGTCAAGGTGAACTTTTAAGATCGGAAAGAACTACGGCAGTAAAAACTTTCCGACACGAAACTACCAAACCTGTGAACCTATTTATTGCTGGGATTTTTTGTTTTGCTTATGATAGCGTTTTTATGCTATTAGGAAATCAATTAGCCCTGCAAGTGCGTCTGACGGTTTCGCACAAATATAATAGCCAATCAGGGGTTTGCATCCAGGAATGGCCTTCAGAGTAATGCTGTACATTTTGTCAGAGTAATGCTGTACATATGAATGTTTCCAATCGGGTTGAAATTTCAAGGGGAGGAATTTCAGTTAACAAGTGATAAGGTACTATTATCAACCACGTGCGCCAACCACAATGTGTCTGTTTTGAAGTTCCGGACGAATTTAGAGTTTCTTGTGGCCCTGAAGGTTACAGATATGATTTGGTAAATGTCAGAATGGAAATAATTGTCTCTAAAAGCATCATGTACTTGACAACGGTATGGTGAAAAACTGCACCTAGCGTGCGCACACATTCTGTAAAGTTCAAGCGTGCAATACCCGAGTATAGCTCAAGGTTTGCTGCAAGGTTTCGTGAGGAATCAACCGGCTGGACTCTGCTTTCCTCTTTGCGATGATTCAAACTTGGCATATCTGCATTCTAATACCTAGCATCCACAAAGGTGACAAACAAGTTAATACACCAATCACATTTGTTGTAGGAAATCGATTTCACGTAACAACTTAGCAGTGATTTCAAAAATTTAAATTAATTTCTTCTAGGTTTGACCCGATTTACATCAAGCTGTAATGTGATCACTGCTCTCAAAATAGCACGCAGGCAATGTGAAGGAATCGTAAGAATTAGGTTTGAATGCTAAACGTTTGTCTCTACACATCATTTTACATCAAAACAATTTACTTACAGTGCGTTATGACAAAGTCGAGAAATGATTGTGCTCGCCAGATTTAACAACGTCAGAAAATCCTATACGAAGCAACAAAAACCAGGTCTTCATCATTTGGCATCGTATGCTTTTGAGTTGGCTAGGTGGTCTATCAACAAGTAGCAAAAACACAGCATTGAACTTATCCATATTTACACCTTGTCATGTATTGCACGCCATCAAATTGCGCATTGAGAACTGAATATTTACACTGTTTTGCAATGTTGTCAGCCTCGTGCCAAATGTCTCGCAAAACATTTGAAATCGTGATCAAAACAATTTACATGCTTTTGTGCGCCCCTGATAACCCTCATCCTACTTTTTTCTATTAGCCGTTTACCTCAAAACCTGATGCTAGAATGTGTTCATTTCTCTCCCTCTGCCAGATCCCTGTGTGACGACGAATGAATGAAGTTACAGCTGGGGCGTTGTTCAAATGTTTTTCTCCACTTTGGGTTGATTGTGTACTAACACAGCGCTATGACTAACCATTTTTGTGTTCTTGTGCTATTCGATTACCTTTGTGATATGGACCATGAGTCTCCCGCAAATATAAAAATTAAAAAATCAAGTCAAAGCTTTTGTTTTGGTCTCATCAGGAAGGACATCTACATGGATTAATTGCATTCACTCAATTCTCGTCGCCAGCTTCTTTACATAACACATTTCAACTATACGAAAGGTTTTCATAATGAATCTCTGCCACTCATTGCAGGAACTCAACTTTCACGAAGTACTTCTTGATTCCGCGAGCATCATCGGTAACGTTACGTTCAAAAAATGAGTGTAAATACGCAAAAAGGTTTATCATTGACAAGCTTCCAAACTACGCCTTCTGAAATCGACAGACGAAAAAGTTTTTAACACTGGCCAGCTTTTTTAGAAATACGGTCACGTAGTTTAAAATTACGAACTGATTCCGTGCTTTTCCGAACTCTTTCTGACAAACCCTTTCTCAGAAACAACTCTCGCGCTACATCAACATTATCTATGTAGTTTCTCTAAGTTTAAGATAAACACATATATTTATTTCATAAAAAATTTAAAGTTTTCCTTCTCATCAGCAAAAAACACTGTAGGGTTACAATGACTTCAACCTAAAGAAGAACTAAGGTGTTCACGGACAAAGGATTATTTAAGCCTGTTGTTCAAACTTCCTGCACCTGTTTTGCACAAACGCTGTCTCATTTGCAGACCGCCGTTCTATGCGCGTTCAACGACACTTTTATTTGTATTTGGTCTTGTACTCGAGTAAACAAAAGAAAGTGAAAGCTTTCTAGAGATTGTGGTCTTACATTTTCCGCAAATGCAGCAAAGAACGTACTGCAGAATGACGTAGCCCTTGTTGCTTTGGAATGCTCCAGCTAACGGTGCTTTCTACAAAAAAAGTTATCATTTCACACAAAAATAGTTTCAAATATATAGATCTTAAAAATCCTGTTAAATCAGGAACGACCTGAATGGAGAAGCTGTACAATTTGCTTCAGTGAAAAGCTCATGATTTTGTAAGATTACTCACATCTGTCCTCGCAGGAAGCGGCGAAAACATTTGTGGTATGCTCAGTTTTAGCCTGAATTTGTTCAAACATGACAGAAGCTGCGTTTTGTACTTATGCTGCTATTTGACAACGTTGCCTAACCGTTTCTGTGCAGTAAAATCTAATGCTACTTTTCAAGTTATGCGAAACTGACAAGGCTGCTTTTGGTTGTTTAGCCTTAAGTTCTAACTCAAGGTAGTCCACGGACCTGTCTGTGTCAGGCTTGAAGTTGGACGATGTTAGCTGCAATCATCTCGGGTGCTGCCAGTTCAAATGACCGTTCATTTCTTGATAAAAACGCTTCTGGTGCTTTCTCGCCGAGCAACCTTGCCTCCTAATACTGTTTAACCACAACGATGGCAAAAAAATAATCTTTCCTACTTTGTTCACAAACATCCATATTGTACAGCGGTACGATTGTTCCATTTATTGATTTAAAAATCCAGTGAAACATGTTCGGGCCGTTTCCCTCCACGCCAACCTAGAAATCGTTGAAATAAGTGAAGACTTGGGTTGCACAAGCACAAGCATTGAAAGTGTACAGTAAAACAAAACCAAACAATGAATTAAAAAATGGTTAAGATTTTACCTTGTTCATATCTAACTCATTCGTAGTTTTGGGTAGGTGATATTGAATTCAAAAATTTTGTGCAGCTACAATTCCTAAATGCAAAGTCAATACAAATACAAACACAAAAACTTCCGCCTCACACAGGCGCCCGCGCGGGTTTTATTCTCTTTCTCGCGACTTATTTTCTCTTATTAGCAGGAGAAAAAAGACACATTTTAAAAATATTTCAATGCCTTATATTCAAGTTTTCAAAAAGAAAAGTGTCAATTGTATTTATGATATTTTGAACTTATCCAGATACTAGGCTTTTCATAGTGACATCTAAACCGCTTTGGTCGAATTCAACAAGAAAACACTTTGAGTTTTAAAATAAGTGGAACCTTTTTTGGATTTACATAGTCTGGACCAGTTACAAAATAAACTTACAATTTCGATCACCGACATTAACCGGTAGACTGTTGCGATCGGAAATCCCGAGCGGCATATGCGCAAAGCTTCGCACTGTGGCAGCAAGCAACAATAGAGATCACATGCCACGATCACTCTATTATTGCTTGTTCGCGCCACATATATGTATGGTGTTGTTCTTCACGCCCATCCCGTTCGTGGTGAATCACACAATCAACGCAACACCACCGGAGAGGTTGCAACAAGACTGTGACAATGCTGCCTTTTCCAATCCTGTATTGAAAAGTAACCCCTGTATGCGATTTGAAAATCATAACTTTCTGCAGCTCTTCCAATATGAGTGGAAGAGTGGTATACCGCTGCATAGTGAAGATATTCCACACAGACAATGCACACAGTTACGTGAAACATTAAAACTTGTGAAAGGCAATAGAAGCATTGGAATGCACGCGCATTTACTGCAAGTTGAGCACGATTTCTTTTCGTACTAATATTCATTTTCTAATCCGTTGTTTCTTTCCTCGTTTTTGCTACAGCAAGGTGATCATCACGTGATCGTCTCTTCTTTGCCAGAGCATTTCTCCCGGAAAATCCACCAGACGGTGCTTGCGGGCGCGGAGGAGAGTGCCTACCAGCTTGTTGGAAATGAATGTGTACCTGATAGATCCATATATGGCATTACTGTGACGCGCTCTGAGAAGCAATGCATGATGCACTTGACAACACGGTTAGATTCACCAAATATTTTTACTTCAGGTTCATAGCTTTTTCTCTGAAACAGCTAAAGCAGGAAAAATAATTTTCCTGTTGTTTCAGCGCGTTCGGTTAGAGCTAAAGCAATTTCTGCAATGCAATTCAATTTTTTAACGTTGAAATATATTTTTAATGATCTTTCAGAGGTAGGTTTTCAAGTGAAACGTGAACATCTTGCAAGATCATACCGAAAGCAATAAAAGGTGAAGCAGCTATTTCAATGATCGCGTGTGGTACGATTAAAAAAAACTGTTTTCATCGTCACCGAGAAAACTGCCAATCTTTCATGCTTTCAGTTCTTTAATTTTATCAAATGACGTAATCCGCCTCTATGTTGGAAAGTTTGAAAATTATTTATTTCGCATTGTTTCAAAGCTAGAATATTTTAATGCCAATTTGATGAAAATTAGATTTGAATCGTTCAGATTTCCTGATTTTAATTCATCAAACAACTTGATTAAACATCATCTTGTTCATATTATGGGTCAGCGTCGTCCAAACACTGGCATGCGGGCCACATGCGGTCCGCGGACAATTTTTTTGCGCCCCGCGAACGCTTTCTGTGTGCCGCATATCACACAAAGTCATAACTACATTGTGTTAGCCACACAACCCTTGCAAGTAACACATCATTGAAGTGCAGGTCAATAAGTAACTATTAGGAGGTAACAATATCTTTTTTCAATTTATGACGTTACAATTACTCTGTGACCGCAAAGCATGCGTTTTTATTTTATCTTTGTTGCAAGCCATAAAGCCTGTAATTAATTTTCGAGTTAGATTAGAATATGTGCAATGTGAAAGCAATGAAGCGATTCTCAGTCAAATATGGCAATTTGACAACAAATGTGTGCCAAAAGAGAAGTGTCAGAGAAAAACAGAAAGTTTTATTTTATGAACCAATGCAGGTCCAAACGCGAGAAAACATACGGTAAATACCACGGAAATTCTAGGGATGCAATTTCGAAATATTTGAAGGGTAACCAAACCCGCAACCATGCAGGACAACCGAGCAATTACCCCCGCTTAAGAGACTTAGCACTGAATATGTGCTCCCCGTGTTCGTAAGTTGCGAACGGCTTTCTCAATTATGACGCGATTGAAAATTGACACACGAAATAGGATGACTGATGGAACCTACATGCCTGCTTGTGTCTGCCGACTACCGAAATTAAAGCGGACATTGACTTTATAACCAAAACCACGAGAAAATTATTTTATTATTTTGTTGGTGTGTTGTGCATCTTTTTTCTAGCAGAAAATCTCTATTTTGAGTCGCAAACAAACAAACAGCAAACTTAAAAATTACCCTAGAATAAAAAATTTCGTTAGGCGTGCAGCAAAATTAGGTCTATTGGAAGAGCAAACGAGTCTTTTTATTGAACATATAGTACAAAGTACAATAACGCCGAGCATGGGGCCATATGTATCGTTTTTCAAATCTTCACGACCCGACCAGGAATCGAACCCAGCCTACCAGCTTGGGTGGCGCGTTTTCAACCAACTGTACCACTCAGCTGGCTCAAAGTTGATTTATTTTCAAAGTTCAGTTATATCATCTTGTTGCAAAAGATTAAAATTTAGGAAAAACCAAAATAGCTTTAAGTGAAAATCACAACTAAACTTATTTCAGTTTTGATAGCGTTACGCTCACCTTTGGAAAAGGTCCCCGAACGAAACGTGGAAACGACCATCGCGGCTCTTTTCCCCCATCGAGCGAATGACGTAGCACAACTCTTCCATTTCGCGTCTGACGTGGTTCTTAGCCTTTAACGCGCGTTCGGCTGTCTTGCCAACAGGACGGGCGTACTCCGCTGTGCCTTTGATCCAGGTTGGTCGGTAAATTTCTACGAAACAAAAAGCGCCATGATCTAACGGTAAAAAGGTACAATTCCGCGAAGCCACAGCTCATGTGCATTGTTGCGATCAGAGAGCCCAATCTTCAAGTTCGCAAAGTTTCACACTGTGGCAGCAAGCAGCAGTAGAGATCACGCGCCGTGCTCATTCTGTTGCTGCTTGTTCGTGCCACATATATATAGGTGCTATTCTTAGCGCACATCCCGTTCGTGGTGTATGGCGCGTGCAACGCCACGCCGACCGAGTTGTTGCAACAGTATCAAAGAGCCAACAACGAAAGGAAACATGTTTTTTACGGAAAAATCCAGTTCATGCACTTCCAAATCTTTTTAGACTAATGCATTATTTAACTTCGGAACTGATTGCGCTCGAGAGTCAATAAAGACTGCATCAGACGCGTCTGAGTGAAATCGTTCTGATAAGCAAACAAAGCTACCATATAGGCAAAAGCTTTGCCTATATGAAGGTTGTGAGAAAAACTTCCTTTGTTATGCTTTTTAGTAATTTATACAATTTTTTCTGCGTCCAGCTGATAAAAAGTGTTATAACATCTTTTTCTGAAATATTTGTAAAGTCACAACAATGACCCACACCAAGCGAATCGATCGCAATTTATTGCGTAAGGAAACTAGTTTCGTGTGTTACGCATCATCAGCCCTGCGCAAAAGTCGACATATGAAACAAAAAGAAAAAATTACGCACTGTTGCTAAGATCAAAACTCAAGATTACAAAAATTGAAGATTACAACCTTTGAGCACATTTGTAACTCCTGCACTAAACACAGCTACAACACTGTTCAACGAACACAGATCGCAACGGCCATTCGGCACTTCTGACTGACAAAATATACTCTCCGCGTTTAGCGTGGTTTCTGTCTCAGGA
>Ga0210059_1007730_pt1 | contig 17040 bp, 9 predicted proteins | sample Ectturendosymbi2_FD_188042 | JGI IMG/M metagenome (GOLD analysis project Ga0210059, IMG submission 188042) | Ecteinascidia turbinata endosymbiont from Florida, USA - Sample 2 (SPAdes) (version 2) | ecosystem: Host-associated > Tunicates > Ascidians > Unclassified | place: Key West, Florida...
TTCCGTCTTTATATTGCCTGAAACTGGCAATCTCGAAAATTGCAAGGCGGTTTCAGCGCTGTTGTGTAATTATCACGGCGCAGTGCACGCGATTTGCCACGAATGAAAGATCCACTGTTAAGAACAACATTTTTGGGTCAAGACAGCCGTTCATATTAAGGTCGGGGTGCATCGGCTTTAACCTAGCGCAGGTCCAATTACTCTCCAGGCACAACCCTTCTGCTTCCGACAGACACGCAACGGCAAGTAATAACCCCTTGCCAGCGATCATCCGGCGCAGCGAACCGCGACCGGATTGCGTGAGAAGGCTTCGAGGTTTGAACAGTATTGCTCATTCGAGACAAACACACCGGAAAAAGGTGAAGAGAATTTCCCCGATTTACAGGCGCGGATCATTAACGGCGCCTGTTGGCGGCGGCAAAGTGGGAAAGGTTACAACGGGTACGACGATGGTACAAGCAAGCCTTGCGCTAATGACCAAGTTGGTCTTGACGTTCCTCCCGAAAGTTGCGTATGTAGGAAGCTTGCTTCGTCAGTAAACGTGTGGCCCCACGGCTTAAAGCGTTTAACCAGCAAACAGTCATTTTTCACTTCAAAGCTGGCGCCATACAAAAAGCCATCGCAGGCTGTCAGAGCACGCTAGCACTTACGCGATGACACAAAATCACCACTCACTTCCTTTACAGCGGTTCACAAGCGTGTCGCCGAGTGTTATGCAACCACCGGTTTAAAGCAGCGTTGCTAGCACAAAAGCAAGCGTCAGCAAAAGCTATGTGACAACAAGTGTTGTAATGTATGATTAGGTAAAAATGCTGGAAACACGCACCGACCTACTCCGACAGTCACTGCGCGTATCGTTGTCAAGTTTGCGATTGCCGAACAGGCGAAACAAAGCACAGCCTTATGTACATTTTCCAGCTCGGCCCTTATCGCTCACCTTTGAGGATGAGAACATTGCAGCCTTCGTTCGACATTCGATTGTACAGAAGACATAGCATCGACGAGTCGTTGTTATTTATCTCCACACTGAAATGATCGTACAGCACAACTTGGTAGGTGGTGCACTTTTTCAAAAAAGCTTCTTTTTCTTGGCGAAAGTTCGGTGGCACGAGGCTTTTCAAGGAAAGCTTGTTGGCTTTGAGACGTCTCATCATTAGCTGTGGCAGCACAATGTTGTGTGAACCAGCTATGTGACCGTGCCGATATTCTTCGTTGCTGCGACAATCCAACAGCAAGACATCTTCTTGCCGGTAGAGGCTATCGCGCAATCCATCGCAGCTGACGTACATTTTCGAATCCATAGTGATCTTCATTCTAAGTTCGCGATTTACGATTCCAAGTGAGGTCAACCAGATATGCTTCGAATCTTGCAACGATGCAATAGAATAGCTAACCCCACAACTACTGAGAAAACTATAAGTACACAGTAAAGAATCTTTACTATTTGGTGTTAACCTGCCTGCGAAAATAACATAGCATGTATGACATTTTTCTTTAAAAGCAAACTTTGCGCTTACAGTTTTGTGAAGTTAGCAAAAAACTGAGCTATCAATTCATCACGAACTATGCCTTCGCGCCACCCCTACCAACCACATCGACCGTCTGTGTACATTCCGTCGCTGCCATCCGCCTTTTGTGGTGCAGCTTCCTCGGACGCAACACGGGACAAGTAAAAATCTCTCGTCCAAAGAAAGAGAAAAGAGTGTTATTTCTTTCAATTTCGCTGCGGAGGACGCGCTCGAAAAGAAAAAAAGGTTTGATGACTAATCGCAAACGCGCCAAGCGGTGAAGCAAATAACGAAAGATTGCGAATTACCAGTGGATAAGAACGATCTGAGTCGAACGCTGTGAGCGCGTGACAAGTAGTTCAACCTCGCTGCGCGGGAGGGCGGAAGTTCGCATGGTTAAGCAAAAGTGCTTCACTGAAACCGAGTAGCCTTTCACTCTCTGCGTCTGTGCCACGCGCACGAATGGATGTATATCAAGACGTTTTTGAGAAGCCCGAACTGCGATACTCAACCATAGCGTCGCGTGAGGTGTCGCGATTCAACGAATGGTGCGCACAGCACAGTTTCACATATAGAAAAGTTCGGCCTGCGACATCTGTAACATCGCGCCCATAGGCTCGGTTGCTTTCGCTCAGTGACAGCGGTGATGTGCAATCACTGTTGCTTTCGCTCAGTGACAGTAATGTATGATTTATTAGGTATGCAATCTCACCGACTAATCCAGCCAGGTAGACTACTGGATGCTGAATTACTAGAAGACTATCGCGATTTTTTCGTGTTTACTGAAAGGCATTTTCGTGCGATGAAGTGATCAAGTTCAACCGCACAGGCTCATTAACTTTCTGTGCACATACTTCGCAGTTATTGGCTGAAATTTGCCGGTAGACCAGAGCAAAATTGCCTGTTGTTGAAGAAAACATGTAGCAACCACTTCGGTTACTGCCTTCAGCAGGCTTATTAACATTCCACAGTCCTCTTTTTACATGTTGCTTATTCTCGCTTGTAGTATAGGAACGTCACTAAACAGGGATTAGAAGCAAACTTTTTTATTCTGTTTGCTTCATTTGGAAAGTATTGTTTCAATACTTAAAAGTAGTATCTGCGAACTGTTCCTCGTTGTGACAGAAAAGGAAGCGTCATGCACTACGTTTCACTGCATTGCTTTCCTTTCATGTCTATAGTTTAACAATATTAAGTAATAGATAATATGTTACTGTATCTAGTAGAACTCACGTGTCCACACACATAACTTAAGCCACCAAACAAAGCGCAAAACGTGCATCTATGTTTCAAAAATTGCTCCTGTTTGCTTAAGAATCTGTTCTATTGCACTGTCCAATAACTGTAAAGCAATATTTTTGCGAACAAGAATCTGCAACAGCTCTGTGAATTGCTTACCGATGTAAAGAAATCGCTCAGTTGATTTTACAAAGAAATCTCTCATTTGATGCACAAAAAATCTCTCATTTGATAAAAAAAACTCTCTGATGTCAATCTATTTCTGTTGTTTTCATCTTAAAATTTCATCATTGTGAATGACTTTCAAAAGCACTCCGAAGCACCGAAGTGTTTATGAATTAATTTGCAAATACATTGTACTGTTGTAAAAGACAATAAAGATTACTTCTCTGTGAGATTTGATATCGTTTCTGCCCACATGAGCTTGATGGTAGAATTTCACTGAAAAACTTTAATGCGTGAAAACATAGCATACAAATTTACAAATGCTTTAAGTTGAGACTTTTTTGCCTATTGAACCCCTCATGCTCCAGCGAAGCTTAGACTTTCTTAATCCACTGCGGGACGCTGTCAGAGAATTCTTTTATATTATTTTTTTGTTGCTTTTTACTCGCTATGTGGTTATGTGGTGAGTCCCAGAAAAGTAGAGCTTGAGCTGTGGAATAATTAAAACGTTAAAAGTTTCTCTTTGTTGTCACCTAGTGGATGCAACTACGGACTATCACATGAGCGTAGCTAAAAATTATTTTTTTAGAGGTAAAGGTTGTTCTATCATCCATAACAGCATAATACTTACTGCAACCGAAATTGCGGCCATCTTGTCGACAACAGAACGTGATACATCATAAAGTGCCATCTTCACGTAAGATTTTTGTCGAGTGTCAAAGGATTTTCAAAGCTGATAATTCAATATTTCTTTTTAAATGCTTGCTTTCCCAACTTTTTTGGTTCACAACTTCTTTCGCTCCTTTTTGACTACCTTTTCGGTCAAATGAGATCCCTGAAAAAATTACGCTTTGCGAAGCACTGTGCTGTCTTTGTACGTTCGTTTTGCAACCTGCTGTTAGTGTTAAACTGATCAGCAGCAAGCACATTTTGTAAGCATTGTCATTGAAAATCTTTATGGAAGAGGAACTGAATGAGATTATTGTGTTGACAATTATTTTGGCTGCAGTGTTACGTGTTTTTTTTCAATTTAGAGCCACAAATGCTTGACAGCAAACATGCATCATGTTTGCCCGTTTCTTTTGGAGAAAACAACTTCAAGTCTCACCAACAACGTTTATGCGAAATAGGTCTGACGTACATAGACCTTTGCTCAAAGATTTATCAATTAACTATCGTCGGTTTGCCTTACACTCGTTTACAACAGGCTCAGAAAAGCAGCAAACTCGATGTAATGATGCCTCGAAGTATTCGCGTCATGATAATTCACTTATATCTGCAGCAGCAAAAACAACATTATTCTAGAGGATTTTTGAAAAGCGGTGATGTCAATATTGCAGGGAAAAATGTTTCTCACAGAACTGCCACACACCTATGAACTTGAAGCATATTTTATTTTTTTTGGAAATAGCGTTCGCGTGTAAATTTTGTTACCACTGCAGCAGCGCATGGAACGATAAATGATTTTTCTCTGCAGCTCGTAGATCTTTTGATGCTCGCAGTGGCAAAGCACAGCTACGCTTTCTCACCTGTTGTTTCACACGCCTCGCAGCGCAGTTGTGAATGAAATAAAAAGTGACAAATTCTGGTTACTCGCGAGGCTGGTTGGGGGCGTTGTTTCCTGCCGGTGCATTTAACGCGGGGAAATTAAGTGTCAAGAGCGATTTGTCAGTTGTGGAAGGAACGAACGACAGCTAACCGGATGAGAGGGTGCCAGTGACATCCGGGAAGCCTTTACCCCAAAGGACGCGCAACGAATTACGAGCACGCCATGCGACAGGTGGAAATGTGATCAGGATGGAGCAAAGTTTCCGCTGTAAGCGGACTTTTGTTGTCGCTAGGCATAACCTCGCTAGTCCCGAACAGCGACCATCAGTTTTACGTTCTGCAGGTGACATTTCACACAAATCATCGGACCCGCGAACGCGACACGTGTAAACAATGTACATTTTCCGCCTAGGTTTTGACTCTAAGCGCTTTTGTTTCACGCCTGTGCCTTTCATGCCTGCTCTTGCAGTCGAAAGTGCTGCAAAGCGGTGACATGAAATAACCGTTTTGCCACTGGTGTGATCAAAACCACGGGTGTGGGAAATTGACCGTTAAACGCTTACTTTCATTGGTGCTAGTTCATGAACATACAGCTGGAAAGTTCCCAGTCTTTCATATTTTGGTATACCATTACTTTGTTTTCGCTTTATCATATTAGGAAAGGTGCAGAGCAATATGACGCTGAGTTTTTTGCCTTGCAAACAAGCAGTAACTTATTTCATCAAGTAAGCTGCTAAACTATATTTCACTTTCTGAAGGTTGCGTTTGGTTGAAGTACTTCTTAATAATTTTGGGTTTAGCTTCAGAACAGGGAAAGCTTACGTGTATTAAAGCTCAAGCAGTAGCTTGTTCGCTTTCGTCAGAATTCATTAAAACACTACTTCTTCCATTCAAGTTTGGTAAGGATTACTAATTCTCGACGGCAAAAAAGTAATGTTTACAATACCACTCACTCACGCAAGTTTTAAATCACGATGCAGGAGAAAATAGGCTTTCTTTTAGTCTTAGTGATTTGCGCCATATAACTAAAGCAGGGGTTCACGACCTTTTTTGCCCATGTCCCACCTAATCACCTCTAATTTCCTGATTGACCCACGAGTGGCGATATATAAATCTTATGATTAAAACGTGACCGCCGTTTCAGTTAAGAAGCTTAAATCGCCAATATCTTCGTTTAAACAAGCTTCAAAGAACATAGCATCATAAAAAAGAATGAAACAAAAAATTAAATTCGAAAATTTGGACCCAGACCTCGTCAGTCGACCCCAAAGCCTTCTTAAAAATCAAATTGACCCCTTGTGGGGCGTACGTTCCACGTAAGGAACCACTGAACTAAAGTGTAAATGACACCTTTCTCAATGGCAAATTCCCAAAGGTAACGATGCATTGGCGAGCACATCATCTCTGTAGGTTGCATTGTAGATGTGCAGTAGTGCATATGTATGCGAACCATTCTGTGATGCCTTTGTACATGGGCGCAAGTTTGTTGTAAAATGTGGAGGGGACAGCTTGATGTAAAACCAATATAGTCATCGGCCCGATGCGGAAGTAAAGTTTTGTAAATACAGATTCCCAATCATGTTTTTAGAGGTGTTTTCAAAGCAACACTAATCACGCTTTGCTTTGTCCTTACAAATGATTTAAAAATTAATAAACTTAATTTTGTTGTTGGACATGGTACTGCAGTTCAGCTTGGTTGCACTACTATCAGACTATGATACAAACAAGCACAGCAATATAGTAGAACACATCAACTGGGTTTTATCAGAGCTGTCAGTTAGAGTGCACAAAACGGTGGTCGCACGTGCATATCACTTTTAAGTAGAACACATCGATTTTTATGCATTTTATAAGTGTGGGTTACAGTGCGAGTTGATGTCTTGTTTAAGTTGCTTAACATTAAAAAGACGACGAATTGCAAGGTACAATATATATATTGTAAGGTATGGTAGCTAAATATTTTTCTTGCACACTTCCGTTGTTTAAAAATGCTACAAATCTTTAGCTACTGGGCATCGTACATGGAGCCCACCCCAAGCCAAATCTCCATGGATATCCTTTTACTATAGCAAAAAATATTTGGCCAAAATTAGCGTAGGCATCTTCACAAAATGATTTACAATTTATTTTCACTGCTGATGGGTGGATGATGTATCCTTTCAACCTCCCCTTGTTAGCACTTGCATGCTGTTGGGTACCCTTTCGATTGTGCAAACATCGTTTGTCTAATATCCTTTCCCAGCATCAATCAAACTCTCAAGCAGAATTATCCAAGCCAACTAGAGAAAATTTCAAGATTTCCAAAAGAACACGAACCAGAAGTCTTTCTGAATACATACCCATATACCAATCTAGCTTACAATGTGATGTATGCATACCTAGTCATCTGGCGACCATGTCCGTAACTAAGGGGAGGGCTTCAACCCGCTTGAAAAACTTTCTCCCCTTCTGAAAAATGTCATGGACATATCCCATGCATAACCACTGTTTTCATGCATGCTATCAATGTAAAATTTGGGCCTCCCTCAGAAAATTATTCGCCTCCCCTTGGTGTCCAAAGCTGGTTACTGGTCTGCTGGTGACAGTTGCCTTGTGACTACTGTCAGCTTTGCCACTCAGCTCAGTATTTTCACAATCACATTTTTCAGGTTTAACATCAAATTTTAATAGGCAAAATTAACGTTATAAGTTTTATTCTGGAGTTATGCATACATAGCAGCACGAAAATATATTTGAGATTAAACAAAAATCAAAATGAACAAGGTGAATTGGCAATTAGTTCCAAGTTTCACCTGAAATAACATGAAAAGACTGTCCAGCAAACTAGGTGTTACGTAGGCTCATAGGTGGCGGAACCAGGGACGCCTCATGGTTTTAGGCACCCCCACATTTTTCTCCCACTTTTAATTTTCGAATTTTGCCTAAATAAGTTTAAGTAACACAATTCGTATTGGGTCCATTGTTAGTAAAGTAAATTTTTTTTGTGTAAGACTAAGAAAAACTAGTTACATTTACGTGCTCAAGTCAGTGTAGCGTATAATAGGTAGGGTGTTGTGTAGATAGGGGTCGTTGAGGGCTTATCAACTTTTGAATAAAATTGCTTAAACATACTGAAAAAAGTTAATGACATCATATTTCAGTGCTCGTGATGTCACAGTTGCCAATTGAAATCACAAAAATTTTCTAGTTTTTTTGACGTGCACTTGTGCCTGTCATTAGAAAATAGTTCCGCCACCCATGCGCAGGTTACATGTAAAGCAAATGTTTCGCACTTGGATGAAAACATTGCTGCATCGTGGGTATAAATATCTTTTAAATGTGCTGGTCACCCTTGTCGTGACATACAAGAAATACGGCTAAATATATAAGCTATCTTTTATTCCTAGTCAAGTCATTAAGTTTTGAGCTATAGGACAATATATAGCTAGGTCAATACCTCTGTAAAGTTTTGATGGAAATCCTGTTTACTAATGGTTGAAGACAGTCTTTTGCAAAACTGCTCACCCTAAAACTAAATCTCCACAGTAGTGCTGCTGTTTGTCTTCGGCAAAAACTTCGTAGAGGTTTGCCTGAAATTTGTAACTTTCTAACATTATACACCTGCATCTTCAACTTTTACACTGTGTGTTTCTGAATATGTGACAACCAACGTTACAGTAAAGTCAGTTAGCCAACGTTTTTGCACGAAACAAATCATGGCTGTGCTGTGGTCTCTCACGTGTGCAGCCATTAAATTTCACTGTTTCAAGACAGCGACCTTTCTTAGAGTAAACCACACTGGATAAATGTCGGACAGAGGCATTTAACAATCCTTTGCAATCTCTAGAAACTTGCAAAATGCTAAAAATAATTTTTGAAGTAAAAATTTATAAACATGACAAACGTCACGTTTAGTTTCGAAACCTCTCCGAATACAAACCCTAAGAGAAAAAAGTGGGGGGGGACACGGCATATCATGTCCCCCGTCTAAAAAAGTAGGGAGGGCACGTTCCCCGTGTCCCCCACCAAATTGCACCTATGCTGTTGATGTTACCTACACCGTGCTTGCCCATGACATTTTCCCAGATCTTAGAATCAGAGCCAATTCTTGCATTGAAATCTCCAAGTACAATGAGCTTGTCCCTGTACCTGCATTAACGTGGATTGCAGCATCGCATAGTAGTGATCTTTAGTCTCATCGTCAGATGGTAGTGTTGAAGCGTATGTGCTGATGAAAGTAGCATATCGATGTTTTGTGAGGGGAATTCTCAGAGTCATCAGACGTTCTGAGATCGCTACCATAGATTCACGAAGTGTCTGAAGCAGGTTGGTGCAAATGGCAAACCAACACCGTGAATACGCCGTGAATTCATTGGAAGCCCCTTCCAGAAAAAAGTATAGCCACTGGCCATGTCGTTCAGTGAGCCTTCATCTGCGAGCCTAGTCTGGCTCAATGCTGCAATATCAATGTTGTAGCGCAACAGTTCGGAAGCTATGAGAGCAGTTCGTAGGTGAGGACAGCTAGAGTTATCTGCATCCATCAGGGTTCATACATTCCAAGTAGCAACTTTGATGTGTCAAGATTTTACTAATTGCTTGCGTTGTCAACTGCTGGGAAGGATGCCCTAACGGTCGCAGTCTACCGTTCGGGTCAACAATGGAAGAGACAATTTTTGAGCCACCTCTTCTAGGCACCTCCTCTTGTTGAGGTGAGCAGTGTAGATCCTAAATAGGGCTGCTCAGTCACCCAGGAAGCTGCCGAAAGAGCTTGCTGTTCCTGTCCCAAGCTCCAGCAACCATCTGACCTGAGCCGCCTACGTGTAACAGACTAGAGGCTCCCAGTCTCATCCAAGACCTGCCCCTGACACCTAGATCCTCGCCGCAGGTCTTTCGGGATAAAAGGGGAAAATTTCGTTGAGCAATACTTGCGCAACTGATGATTAAGGTGGAGGAAAGATTCGCAGCCTTTGATCCACCATCTTGGCCCCCCTGCAGGCATGATCAGTGGCATGGGTGGGCCCAAGACAACTGAGCTGTAGAGAGGTTGCAGGAACCTTCCAGAAACTCCAATGTTTGGAAGCCCATATTCGCGTGGTTCCAACACGTCGCCACCTTGTCTTCACAGCCGGTGGGATTCTGGATCCTCATACGCCTGATTCGCCAAGAGGCAAGCGCATGGTTTGAAGTAGAGTGTCCTTCCCATAGGCATGCCGCCGACCAAGGCTGAGGGACATGCCAACCCCAAGTAGTTGATCAGATATACCGCTGAGTACTCGGATGCGCCACGTCGCATAGCAACTTTTGTTCAAGAACAGGGAAAGAGAAAGAGACTGGTCTTATTGGAAAGTAGGCTATAATCTAAGTCTTTAGAGCCCTTGATTGGCTTATTAGCATTTCTGGTTCAAAAGCTATGGCCTAAAAACAACAAATTAAGTAATTATCTATTTTTGGTTGATAATCTGATTGTTTCATTTAGTATATATACTTTTGATTATATGTTTGCCTTTTCCAATTTTCAAGTTTAAAAGCAAAACTTTGTTTATGTGCATGCAGTTGTAATACATAGTCTGAAACTCTTGGCGGAAGCTTTATATTAAACTGATTCATGATAAACTATGCATGTGATAGCACATATTCATAATATTATGTTTCATTTTCTGTAACAGTGTCCAATTTGTATTGACCATGCTTTATGGTCATTATAAGTTATTGCTAATACATACACCACAGGTTACTTATTTTCATAATTTAAAGTAATTTTTTTTCTAGCCTTGGTATCAGAGCTGAATCATTCTGATGCCACAGTTTTATTTTTGAAAGTGTTAATGAAGTAGCATATTAGTAATTCAACAATTATCTTGCTTTGCAGATCTGGTTAAAATTTTACTTGGCCAAAACATTTGCTATGGCTAAGTGCAGTAGATTGCTTTGCAAATTAAAACTTCCCTAGCCGAGTATTTTTTCCTGGTGGTTAACAGAAAAGCTGCTTATGAAAGTTAGTAGAAAAGACCCAACAATTCAATTTGGTGATGAGTAAATTCACAAGTTCACGACAGCCAGCCAAGGCTGTGTATTCATCAGATGTTGACTACTCTTCTGATTATTCTGAAGATTTTGAAAATGACTCAAGGTCTCCAACTCCCAACCGTCCAAATCACAGGTTTGATTGTTTGTTAAATGCTGCGTAAAAATAAGGTTCTTGTGTAAAGTCATAATGCTTTCTGAAAAATAGAAGTTGCAAGTAAAATATTTTGAATTCAGTAAAATGTATATGCATAATTTTGCTTGTTGCGGATTGATAAAATCAATGCCCAAATGAGCATCATGTTATTAAAAACAGTAAGTTTAGAAAACATATTGCTCTCCAGCTTCCAAGTGTCAACTTTTTCAAACAAAGACTGTCTCACCAGATGTCAGACTTTGAAACATTTGCTATTATAGTATTTCTTTTTTGGATCATGAGGTAAAAATTGCTAATTTTAAATCATGGAATGTGTGGTTCAAAAACACATTTTTGTGGTTTTAAAAGATATGCCTTTTATTCAGAATGCATAGCATCAAGCCAGATGTAGTTTTGTTCCTGGGCATTGGAAGGATTTTTACCAAGGGGTCAATAGTGGATTTTTCCAAAGGGTGACCAAAGGATTTTGTCCAAGGTGGCCGGCAGCAGTAAAATTTCATTTTACTAACTTCAAAACTTACAAAAAAACTTTTTACTGCAAATGCTCTGCAGCTTGCTGATGTGGCTTAGAAATGTTAAAATCTTTAGATCACAATCATATGATGACCATGAGAAAGTTTTGAACAAGATTTTTGTGGTAAAACATACCACCCAATAACATACTCTTCTTGAATTTTACACTTGATAAAATCTAGCAGTGTAACCTATTCAATGTTAGTCTTATCCTCAACCCAAATGGATACAGAGAAATCAATCAATTTAAAGCAAGAAATTATTCTCACATTTTTAGCCATGTAACAAAATTTTTAATAAATTGATAAAATCATTGGAAAGGGGTGGAAGGATATGTTGATGCAGAAATAGCTACAGAGGCAGTTCTGTTTTTCAGACAAGTTTTTCTTGTCAATGGTCTTGTCTTGGGCTGTTTGAGAGAAATTTGGTATTGAAGGTCAAGTTGTTGACTATATCATTGCGAAGTGCTGTACAGAAAAGTTGTATTCCCAGTAAATAGTGCCACTAGTTATTTCACACTTTAGTCACAACAAACATTGCTGTGTGTCAAATCAACTTAATCATTTTGTGCCATTGAGATGTTGTCACTATTGCAAAACTGATGTGCTTTTTGTTTATTTTTTCTAGCTGTAACATGGTGAGTGCAATTCAGGGAAGTTTTTGTGGAAATGTTGGTTGTCATGAGAATAGATTTTGATGAAACAGTTTGAATGTTGTGTCGAGCTGTCTTTTGCAGTTTTGTGCACATGCAACCTTTCATTGTGACAATTCGCCTCACATTTGCGATAGCCTCAAATTAGCTAGTAATTGTCAGTCTGCTCAGTTCCATCTAGTGAATTTTCAGCGGTAATCAAGTTTTGCAACTTAAATACTATATTCTAAAAAGTAGCTTTTTGATGTAGAAGTGACTTCCTTTGTTTCTTTCTTTTTTTTGTAGATTAAAGAACCAGCATGATCGTTCAGTTAGTGATGTCACTAGCACCAGCATAGCAACAACTACTAATAGTGCAAAGAAGTGTGAGTATAAAATTCTCCATTTAATTATTAATATGTGATGTGTGGTAACATTGATACCAAAGCATTGGTCATTTGAATTTGAAGCAGTTGAATCTTGTACTTAATCAGTTTTAATTCAGTGGTTGTTTTTTGAAGGTAGTACTGGAGTATTTATGCTGCATTGCACATTTTGGAAAAACTGCCATTGTGTAAATTTGTGCTGAAAGTATAGTGTATGTTGAGTAAAACACAAAAATGACAGTGGTAAATTTTATTAAAGAACACTGACAGCATGTGTTTAAACCTTTTTGCACATTTAGCATCAGAACTTTAACCTTTTGCAGTGATTTCTGTTTTGTGTTTTAAAGTTGATTGAAGTTTTCAATCTGATTTTTTTTCTCCATAAAATTCTCCATTTAATTATTATGTGTGATGTGTGGTAATATTGATACCAAAGAATTGGTCATTTGAATTTGAAGCAGTGGAATCTTGTACTTAATCAGTTTTAATTCAGTGGTTGTTGTTTTTTGAAGGTAGTACTGGAGTATTTATGCTGCATTGCACATTTTGGAAAAACTGCCATTGTGTAAATTTATGCTGAAAGTATAGCGTATGTTGAGTAAAACACAAAAATGACAGTGGTAAATTTTATTAAAGAACACTGACAGCATGTGTTTAAACCTTTTTGCACATTTAGCATCAGAACTTTAACCTTTTGCAGAGATTTTTGTTTTGTGTTGTAAATTTGATTGAAGTTTTCAATCTAGTCATTAGCAAATTGTTTATACTGTATGGTGTACACAGCTGTGCAAAGTGAAGGAAGAAGAAAACCACCAAAGAGCCTTGCTCCAAGACATGGCTGGAGATCTTCAACATTTTCAAAAGATACAAAGAAGAAATTCGCCCTTAAGGTTACCCTGCTTAAAGTGAATTTGTCACTATTCAAATGCTTGTTTTATTGGTGATGTTAAAGGTTGAGGTTACCATACTTTCAATAACTTTTGTTTCACCGAAACGTCTCAAGCTTTTTAGATGAAAGTTGCAAAAGTTTACATTTAATTTATAAATGCAGATGACATGAACAAAAATGTAAAAGCTTAGGCTGTTTTTATAAGTCTGTTGCTATACGATTCATGGAAGCATTCTTTGATTTAAAAACTAAATTCGTCGTTTTTCAAAGCACCCTCTGAGTCTAGGTTTTACAAGATAGCAGCTAAGACATACTATGTATAGCAAAACTGGGTGTTAGGATCAGTACTGTAACTTGAAGGAACGTCATGACATATTTTGAAAGAGAAACGGCACTGTTTGTAATATGGCACCAAATTTATGGTGTTTATGTTGTCAATTTTTGTGGAAATTATCAACGCAAAGTTCTTAGCTCTTTTGACTAGTAACCACCATGGCATGTCTTTGGGTCATGAAGTGTTGCTCCCTCCTTTTATTTTCGGCACTACACCACAGACTAGAAACCATGTTGAGAATACTTAAGAGCTCGACGTTATCCATTTTTTCACTTGGAATACTTATACTCAACTCAGTAGACAGTTGTGGCTATACTCTTTCAAAGATATTTCCCATTGACTGTTTGCATAAGAACTTTGAAGCTAGGTTTCAAACTTTTGTTTCAAAGAGAACTTATAAACTTCGCAATCAGACATGGGGCGATTACAGTACAAATGTAATCGATTACGATTTCTTGCCACATGCTCGATTACGAATAAATAAAATCACAATGTAATCGATTACGATTACATTGAAAGTAATCACGATTACAATCGCGATTGCATTTGTCTTGAAACATCCTCAAGAAGAAAACAAAACCTATTTGCATAGTTTTATGTAATTATATATTCAGACAACATACGATATGAATCAATGCAATAAACGAAATTACTAATGTGTAAGGATCAAGCACCGGAAAAAAGAAAAAAGCTTTTTGGTTACTGAGATGTTCGTGCAGTCAACAAACCAGTGGCGTAACTAAAGATTTGAGCTAGAGGAGAAACCTAGCTGAGAGAGGCCCACCAGAGTCTGTAAGTAACCTACTAGTCAACACGCAGAAAAAAATGAGAAATGATGGTGAATACGGGTGTGGATGTCTATAAAAAAAACAACAAATCAACGAAAAGTACTCCGAAAAACGCAAAAACAATACACCATACTAAAACCCTATTAAAAGGATACTAAAACCAAATATAAACTAAGTGGGGGGGGTTTACATTTAGCTGGCCAGGGGAGTCAAATCGCCCCACATGTCTTCCGTCAATTGCTCCACTCCAACAAACACTTGAAAATATTGATTAAACAAAAATAATCAACATATAAAATTCGGTGTTACAGTTGACAAACATCAACGTTTCAAATCTTTTATCAGGTAAACGACATCTATCAGGTTTGAACATTCGTCCAGCAACGCTGAAAATTCGTTTTGTTAGTAATTTCAAAATTGCTGACTATTTCTTCTAACTGTGGATTACGATCGTCTGCAAGCAAACATAGCATTGTGCAGCTTTTAGTTTGAAATGAAATGAACAGTGATGCCATTATAGCTGGGCATCTGTCCATTGGACCAATAGTCAGTGGTTAACAAAACCTCACAGGTTTCATAGAGCTTTTTTTATAGCAGTATCTGCTGGATCACGGTTGGCATGCTGGTTATCAATGTTGTGGAAAGGTACTTTCGACTTGGATTAAAGTACCTTATTCCTCTGAAAGAAAGTTAATTTACTGTATAGATATTACTGTACTAATTATATACATAGCCTACTCCAGTACTTACATTCACAAATAGTTCACTCTGAATATGCACAAATGAAACGAACACCTCTCCTCGTAATGTCCCGCTATTCTGTTGCCGAAGTGTGGACCCGTTTTTAAGAAGAGCTCCTATTTTTGTTGCTACGTCTCACTAGACTCACTAAGTTACTTCTGGCGGCCAACAGGAAGGCTAGCTGGAACAAAGCGAGAATTTGCTACAAACGCTGTGCTTCCCCTGGACTATCTGGATTTAAACCACATAGATGGTTAAACATCTTCCTCTGAAACATATCGGTAACAAATGATGAAAAAGGAGGAAACACAGCCACCACAACCGCGGTTCATCGTACAATGACGCAGGGTGAAGATTTCCGAGTTAAATCGCGAAAGTAATTGTCGATTACGTTTAAATTGGCAATGTAATCGATTGCGATTACATTTCATTTATGGTCAGTTCAATCGATTACGATTACTCAAAAAACTGTAATCGATTACAATCGATTACGATTACCCCATGTCTGTTCGCAATGTTTTAACACCTGTTACTAACACTACAGGTGCGAAGTTATACAATGATCGAAGTCACTGTAGAACATCTAGTGTTTCTAGAGCGAAGCGTAATGTGCGAAACGATTTCCAGAATTCATCCTGTACTATTATCGTGGCATTGTTTTCTTTGAGACAAAACTTGTTTCCTCAGGACTCCGTACAAGCAAGAATGATGTCTGCTCGAAGGAACCGTATCAATATCTTAAATAATCAGTTGTGTGAGGTCCAGATGAAACTAGAGGAAGTTACGAAAGAAAATCGTGTCTTGAAGAACTTACAGCATAGACAGGTATGTTAGACGACCTGGAGGAAATTTGGTATTGTTGCCAAGTGTTTTTTAAAAGGAAGGAGTACAGCAAGGAAGCCTCAAGTAAATTTTGCTGCATGCTAAACGAACTTATGCGTAACTAAAAATTCGTTTGGATGGAGCATATCTATAGTATGTTTCTTGGTTTTAATGGCAGACAAGTTGATACTGGCTTGAAATATTGGCCAAAAATCGCTTTCTGGCTAACTTTTCAGACACATAATGCTGTTGCTTGTGGTACACAACTGAGGTATTAAACTGTTGATTCACGATTTCTTAATTTTATTTGATTTTTTTTGATATAGATCTTTTTTCACAGCCTGGTCCGTTTGATTGTAGCCGGGTCAATTTTAGATCTCCAATGTTGCAAACTTGAAACTAATGCTCTCTGTCCGCTTTCCAAGTATAAATGGATGTGGCTTAGTCACAGTCAGAATTTTTCTGAGATAATATAGCTTACTCGAACCGTTCTAACGTGAAAGCAATTATGTTCCAAAAATTGATAGTTTAAGGTGCTTTGAAAAAATTGCTGGTTCAAGCCAATCTTGACCGAATCCTGTGTCCTGACTTCAAAATCACCTCGATAACTATACTCTCTCTTAAAAGTTTCGTGATAGATGAGCTCTCTTAACTGGTGTGATGCATCAAGTGATCTAATGGAAGAAATATTATTTTGTTTGTGAAATTTTTGCTGTATTTTTACAAGTTTGTTTGCATCATCCTCGATGTCCATCCAGATTGGAAAAATGTAGACATCAAATATGTGCTTGTGTTGTAGTTTTGACATGTTTTCGATTCAGGATAAAGCGCTTAGAAAATTTGAAGACACCGAAAGTGATTTGCCAAGGTTGATAGCACAACATCAGGAAGACGAAAGAGTGCTTCGAACAAGACTCAGAAAAGCGCAAGATTCAGAACGAAAATTTGGTAAGTGTTCATTTTCTTGGGTTAGTGATGTCAAAAACTAGCTTCAGGAGCTCAGTGATTGAACAGAACACGCTGAGTTTTGTATTTGTCCTTAAAAATTTGCTTGTTTCTTCAATTATCATCAGACGTATACAAAGTAGTGTAGCATTGCCCATCTAGTCTTTTGCGAGAAGTGAGCTAAGTAATGAATATAATAAAACGCAACTACTCTGCAACTTCTTAACGCGTTTCTTATATTTCAAATGACAAAAGAATGAGTTCGACTGGAAAGCGCTACTGAACAGGCTCGTTACCAGGGGGGCGCAGCCCCCTGGAAAATTTTTCGCCCCCCCGTGGAAAAATGTGTTGGACATAGTTTAAAAATTTTG
>Ga0210059_1007731_pt1 | contig 17039 bp, 11 predicted proteins | sample Ectturendosymbi2_FD_188042 | JGI IMG/M metagenome (GOLD analysis project Ga0210059, IMG submission 188042) | Ecteinascidia turbinata endosymbiont from Florida, USA - Sample 2 (SPAdes) (version 2) | ecosystem: Host-associated > Tunicates > Ascidians > Unclassified | place: Key West, Florida...
CGACCGGGAATTCTGCATTAGTGCTGCTGACTGGAAAAGCTACCTTGCTTCGTATCATCCGACCGGGAATTCTGCATTAGTGCTGCTGACTGGGAAAGCTGACTACTATACTGTCAAGTGATTTGTGCTTTAGATTAAAGCAGTCGTAATTAGTAATAAATCGTAAGAAAACGAAATGTTGACAATGACATGAAACAAACAGACAAGGTTTGTGAATACTGTGTTCCGCAGAATCATACGATCGTACTGTTTTGTTCAGAACAGGGTAAGTCAGATGATTTCTTAATGTAAAGTGATTCACGCTTTAGGTTAAAGCAGTTGTAATGAGTAAATTTCTTGTTTGGATTTGTTAAAACAGGGAAAATGTTCGGGGCTGTATGCTACGTAAAAGAACAGAATGGGTTAGCAGGTTGTCGTCTGTGAATATGTTTTCCTTTGATACTAGCATCCACACGGTCATAAATTGATGTTCAAATTAAGCAAGTGTGAATATTTGCTTATCGGATTAAAACCCGAGGTAGTGGGCATGCCTTTTCACAACGCAATCGGTTACAGATTGAAGCAATGGTATGGTTCGTTTGTGCAACATCATCACAGTCTATGCGATGGTTGAAATAGTTAATGAGCGAAGTAACACTACACAAAGGAACAACAAAACTTACAGAAAGCAAAAACATTCGGAAGAAAAGGAAATTTAAACTGCTAATAAGGTATATGCATCTAGCATTCGAACTTTGCAATGGTTGCTACTTTCGCTAAAAGAAGTCGTAAGATACAAAATGTTAACGGTGGTATTAAAAGGTGTTAAAAGAAACAGACAAATTTTGTTAAAACTTTCTTCTGCAAAAATGATACGGTTATATTAATTTTGCCACATAACAGAGTAAACCTTATAAATGACTAACTGTAAAGTGTTTCGCGCTTTACCTTAAAGCAATCGTAATGACTAATTTGCTGTTTGTTGTTGTTAAAACACGATAAACGTTCAAAGAAGAATGTTACGCAAAAGAACTGATGAAGTTAGCAGGTTGTCGATGCGTTTTGCTTTGATACTAACGTCCGCATGGTCATCTCGAATGATGTTCAAGTGAAGTGATCTTGGCTGGTTGCGTGAGTATTTGCATATCGGGTTAAAACGTGGCATGCCCTGGCGCATCTTGGCCATCTACAACCAGTGAAGGGTTGAAGAAATGAAGTAGCCGACAAAAGCTCAATCTTCAAAAAGAGAAATTAATTATGAAAAAATTACCATAACGCAAAAAAATATCAAAAACGCAAAAAATATGAAAAATATCAAAAACACAAAAAATATTGAAAATATAGGTCAGAGATGAAGGAGGCTGGGAAAAACCGTAGTTACCCGAACCTAAACACACCCAAAACCCGTACAATACAGATAGAAAATCCCTTCTATTTCTACTCACAGGCAGCTGGTTATGCTCTGACCTGGTGTTACCTACCAGTAATTAAAAACGTTAGAAAAATAGGCTATATTTTTTGATGAAGAAAGTGTAAAAGTTTTCATCTTGAAAAACTGTTGAAACAGGTTTTTGGTCAGGAATTTGTTACCTGTTAAACATGCGAAACGGTTAGTAAAATCCTTTTGGAAAATCAGCTAGTTGATAGATTGAAAATTTACAGCTAACAACTGAGAAAAAGTAGCAAATAAACTAAAATGGCAACACTGCTGACCGCAATCTTACGCCTATTGTTACGTAACTGTAAAAAAAGAATCAAACAAGAATTTCTGGATACAGACAACGTTCAGTTGAAAACCCTTGCTTACCACTTGTGGCAAATGTAGCAAAATACTGACTTCATAGACCGAAAAAATCTTAAACTTAATGTAATAAAGGAGATATATTGCAGAAGACCGCGGAGCCCCCAAAAGCGCGGGGCCCGTAGCAATTGCTACATTTGCTACTACTGTTAATCCGGCACTGCATGGGAGAGTACCAACTTATGCAGGTAGTAGGCTAGCAATCTGATTTTATGAATGACTTTCCTAAAGAAAGTTAAAATGGAAAGAATCACATGCAAAAATACCAATCGAGCTTTACCTAACAGCAACGCTGACAAAACTACTGCATTGTTCAGAAGAAGCAACTATGTTTAGTTTAGGATACTGCTTCTGGCCCTAAATATAACTCTTATCTGCAAGAGCTAGGAGGGAAACTTAGCTGAAGAGAGCCCACTGACCAGCCCCACACTCTGAAAAAAGTTGAGAAAAAATAGTGAGTCCGGATCGGGATGGCTGTACAAAAACCCGAAATCACCGGAAAACACTCCAAAAAAACGCAAAAAACAACAACTTACTGAAAACCAAAGGAATAGCAAATACCAAAAAACAAGCTATGTCGGGGTCCTGTTTTTACATTTAGCTTGCCAGAGGGGGGGGGCGGTTCGCACCTCTGCCCCCGTCAGTTACGCCACTTATCAGGTGCATTTCAAACACGAACAGCCACAACTTCTTTCGCCTGATTCACTCGTAACAATCCGTACGATTCGCAAACGCAGGACGCAGCCAACATGCTTTGCGTATATCGACACAATAGTCGGCATGCGGCTTGCTTGACCAACGGTCATATTGAGATTCATGGAAATATGTTGGAAGACTCGGGCGGTATCACCACGAAATCTGATTGGTTGAGTAAAGCTAAATTTCATGAATAATCAAGACATACATTTTTCATGAATGTTTATTAAAATGATCATATATAACGGCAATGTGCTCTATGCGTAACCTATCACAGTTTGTTGGAGGTCCCTTGGCTCTTGAGGCCCTAGGCTTAAGCCTTTATTGCCTAATGGTAAAAACGGGCCTGATCAGCTTCTTCCTAAATCAAAGAACCTGAGGTTTGTGAAGATGAAAAGTATAAAAATGTAACAAAGGAGCAAGCAATTGAAAAAAGCATGGCAATCATCAACATATTTTAATTTGAAACGTATTGTAAAATGTTTATGTATAATTAAATGCAAAGTTTGGCAGTGCTTGACTGTGAAAGTAGAATATCACAATTCACAATACTTACCATGCAGAACAGCAGCAGTCTGCCATGGTTCATGTTTATTTTGCAATAAAATACTGGTAGTTTAACGTACTACGCTTCATTAACTCACGCTATGTTGCAACAGCTAAGCACATGGTAAACGTCAGCGAATAAGTTTAGGTATACCTGTAATGATACGTTTTCGCTGGCTCAGATTCAATATCTCTATTGTCAAGTAGAATCTAAGCTGTTTGATTTGTTGTGAGTATTCAAGTAACTTCACTCCACCAGTGAAATAAGCAAGGAATCTATCGCAAATTTTTGACAGGAAATCTATTTCACGTTACACTACGCATCTCCACGTAACACTACGCATCTTCATCTTATTTAAATAGAATCTTGTGTGTATATTATCTATATCCTGAAAATAAGTTGTTGTTAGCAGTCGCTGCATTGCGAGACGGATCAGTAAAACCATTGTACTTAACGTTTCTAAGGTTAAATTGTTGTTGAAGGAGTTGACAAAATTTTCTTGATAAAGTAAGGACCGTACTGCAATTCTGGCAAGATTTTTATAAAATCTTTTTATAACTCTCGTGTTTCAATCTCTGTTAAGGTAACTTGAAGTTGCAATGCCCACCACTGGGCCATGGCCCACCGGTTGAAAACCACTGGCCTAGACTTTATTGTATCAGGCGGTCGTACAGACGTTTTCAGGGCGGGATAAAAGCTTACTGCCCAAATTTGGCGACCCCTCTTTACGCTGGGTCTGTCCATTTCTGTTGTTGACCTGTCTAACCAGATATATAATACAGGTTGCATTATTGCAATTAAAAACTATACTTATTAGTACTTCGCAAATTAAATAAATCTAATTTGCAGTATTCATGACCTGAAAGACATTTTCCTACATACAATTTTCGCAAATCACTGATAACACCTTTGAAATTATTACTTCTTTACTTCTCAGAATATCTGCTTCAACTGTTAATTTACACAGCGAGTCCAATCTTCCTTGAAGCATAACTGATCTTATTCGTTTTGTTACACACTTCAACTGTGAGAAAGACCTCTCTGTTGCGCGGTTGATAACGACTTATCTTTAAAATATTATAAAGGCAGTTTCAACATTTGAAAAAGCACTCTCTATTTCAGCAGCACCCAAACTTTTTTGAGCGTGACCCAAATCTAAGTTTGGTGAACATCTCGCGACCCAAGCCTCAAACAGGGTATGTTAATAAAAAATGATTGAATGGATGATTTTTGGAGCACCTGAGTAGCTAACATCAGTGGCGTAGCTGACGGGGGGCGGGCTACAAACCATACCCGTGGCAATCTAAATGTAAAAACCGGGTCTCCACTTAGCTTATAACTCGATATTTAATATTTTCTTGGTTTTCAGTAGATTGCTATTTTTTGCGTTTTCCCGTGATTTTGGGTTTTTGCATAGTAGTCCACATCCAGATGCACCATCATTTCTCAGATTATTTCAAAGTGTTGGCCACTGGCTCCCTACGGTGGCCAGTGGGCATCCTTCAGGTTAGTTTTACTCCTTGGCTCAAACCTCTATCGTTATCGTTTCCAAGTTCGTTTTCAATGTCAGCAGCCTGCTCTTTTTTCATGCACCTACGCTACAGACAGACGCAGATAAGCAGACAAAGTTGTAAATGTACAACTCAGGTTTGGATCGCCTCGGCGCGACTCTTTTGTTGACCCTGCATGTGCATATAAGTAATATTTGTCGAATAACCCCTTTGAGTCAAGTCAGAGTCACCTGAAATTTTTTGCCAAGTTCGGGTCCAGCCACAACCTTGCACAAGTCAACAAGTTCTTGGAGTAATGTTTCATAAGTCATTTTCGAGTCAAGTGAAATAAAAATGTTTATCTTTTGCTCAACCTTGTAGAACAGAGGTTCTCAACTGGGGGTAAATTTGACCTATCTTGAGGGTAAATTTAATGATGCTGAAGTTACAATACTTTGTTTTTTCTACAGCGCTAGTGAGTAAACAAAAAACGGGGTAAATTTTATGCTAGGAAGCTGGCAAGGGGTAAACGGGAAAAAAAAGTTGAGAAACCCTGTTGTAGAGGTAAGCTGCGGCCGCCTCGAAGATGTAAATCGAAGTTGGGTATCAAACATTAATCTTCTCTGCTGTGGCGACTTTGTACAGGTGGAACTTAAGACGAACGTCCTAGCTCACTTCCTGAAGGAAGGCTTCATCATCTGTAGTTCATTTCTGGCATCTATTATTAGTAGGCTATAACTTTGCGTCTTTGCACGATCTTCATATTCAGTCCATCAGGACCGCAACAACCTACTGTTTACTGCTGTTTAAGTAAACATCCCAGAACAGATGCGTGATGCATGTTAAGCCCTATTATCAGTTTTCAAAGTGTGTTTGATGCCGTTACTGAGTGGTGGTACTATAGTGAGCGTCATTTTAGTGTTCAGACTATAATGGCCACAATTTGTATTTCCAAGTTATGTTGGGCGCACCACTAAACTTCCTTTAGTCAAGTTTACCAATGTTGTTGAGTTTAAATCTATGTACGAGGTATACATTCAGTGTCACACGGCTTATTCCACAAACGCAGGTAGAATCCCACAGGACTGAGTGCAAGCACAATTTACAAATCGTTTGTCTTCCTAGTTTATTATATATTTACATGACTCGCTTTCTCAATCTCATGACCCAAGTAAAGATAAGAGGACCCTTTAGGGACCGCAGAAGCTGTTAGATCGTCTTGCTCGCCGGTTTTTCGGCCATAACTCGCGAACCACTGAAGGTACGCCAACAAGTAAGAAAGGTTTTTGCAAGATCTTTCAGATGAGTCCATTTTTGAGAAAATCGACTTAGTTTGTTTTTTTGCCCATGTTAGGCAAATTTTGGTCATTTTCAAGAAAAAATTTTCACGCTTACGTTTCAGCTTTTTTGAAGCGTTTTTTGGTTTCGACTGCTTGCATGGACTATAACTAACCACCAATGCCAAACAAAATCACTTACCATTGTTTTTGGGGAAAAGTTTGGGTCGGAAAAAAAGCCATTTTGGTAAATTTGAAAAAAGCATTTTTTTGGGTTTCACGCCAAAACCGTTGCTGATACCGGGTTTTGGAGTCCACCATAGGAAAGAACGCAAAAGATACTACCAAAAAAGTCGAAACTTTTCGAAAGCATTTTGCTAACTTTTTGCCAAATTTTTGTCATCTTTTTAGATTTTAAATTGGATGTTGTAGGACTTATATGCCAACACGGTTTGAAATTCTCAGATTTTTTGTGTTCGGAACTGGAGATGTGGATTTTTTACAGTATTATTGACAAAAACACTCCTAAAAAATCGATTAATTACCTCCCACAACATGGCACATTTTTTTGTAAATTTTTTACAATCTTTGGGGCTTGGCCGACATTTTTTATGTAGAAGAATCTTTCTAACGTGCTTACACTTTATCTACACATTTTTGAACATACCACTGCTTTTTTGGCTACGCCACTGTTTTTGTTTCTCTGGTTTGATGATACAAATGACGCAAGAAATGCATCGCCAACACCTCAAAAGATGCGCGGTGAAAACACTTTTTTAGTTACCGTGCCTGCAGGGACATATCCAGGGGGGCGATCTCCCTCCCTAAAACCTACGAAAGTAACTTTATTTACCATCATTTTGTACAATTCGGAAAACAACATTTGAGATAAAAGGCCATTTTGTCATCCATGGTGATGTGATTTAGTGTAATTCTGTTACTTGACCCTCCAGCGCTCTTGCTTGCCTGCAGTGTTTCACGTGGTATCCTGATTAAGTGCGCACCTCAATGTTCGTTCTGCAGAGCAGTACATTGAGTCACTTTGCTGAGTCTGCTTGTGTGAGCGCATTGTCTACTTGGTTTGTTGTGTTGATTTTCATGTACTTTGGTTAACTGTCTGTTACTTTTGCTTTTCAGTGTATACTTGATTAATAAGACTGTTTGAACGTTATTAAACGTCACGAAAGTTGTCCGCTGTTCAGTTCACATGGTTTTGTCACAGCAGTTTTGTGAAGTATCCTTCACCTCTCTTACAGTATTGAACCTGCTATAAAACTTGACTACCAAATAATGCTGAAATCACCCCCCTAACCTTATTGACTGGATCCGCCCCAGGGCTTTGGTGTCGACGTAACTTTAGCGGTTCGCAAGTTATCGCAAAAATCGTGTAGCAATGTCAGTATATTGGTTTCTGCGGTCCTAGGGTAGCTTTGAAGAAAATTTTATTTGGGCAAACACCTGTTTTTGGCTTACCTGCAGTACAACAATGCAAAACAGCTGTGAGTATTCTAAGGCGTCACTCTTTTGATTACAAGCAAAACAACGAATTATGAGCAAAAATTAACCGTGCATAGCTAAGACAGCAGTAAATTTATTTTTTCAGCTCAAAGTGCCCATTCAGACTGGAGTTTCAAATGTTTCGAACTGAAAGACTAAAAATAAAGTGGAAAATTTAAAATTATGACTTAGTCTGACTGACTTCACTCGACTTTTTTAAAATTGTGGCTCGAGTAGAGTTTAGAGTTATCATATCAATTTTACAAAACTGAACTCGAATCAGTTTGTCACTAAAAATCATGATCCCAGTCATTGAATTGAGTTAATCACTGACTGACACTATATGCAGGGTCAGTGGCAAACGTTTTTTAGAAAGATCTACATAAGTCGAATCACAGTTTTGAAAACGTCGTGTTGCCACTAGAAAGTTGCAATTTGCCTTAAAACTGCAAGGAAATACGTTGATTGGATGAAAAACTGATTACTGCTCATGGATCAGGCGTGGCTAGAGAATAACGGTAAGTTGCGAAGCGAAAGAGCTTTTGTCAAAATGAGCAGTGTGAGGATGAGCATCTTTGTGAAGATTTATTCTTTCGTATACACTGGACATGAGTTAAACAAAGATATTCTAAAAGATCAGGATTGTCTACCTAAAAGATGTGGCACGGAGGTTCAAATTTAGTGCAGTCATGGCAGGATGTGGTTACTGGTGTGCAGTCTGCACCTTGCCACACTCGCATAAATCTGAGCCGCACAGGCCCATTTTCATGTTGGTCGCAAATTAGCCAATACCAGTCCTCAAGTGGTTGAGCTGAACCCAGGCATTTCTGGGAGGTCGCAGCCTGGTGTTTGTGGACCAAATGCGGGAATGAAGGATTGGAGAACTGGAGGGATTGGTATGGTGAGTGTACTGGTAGTTGACAAAAGTTCCACAAACGAGCGAAGGGTTTTCTGGAGCGGAGACGTTTTCGAGATGTTTCAAGTACAGAGTTTCCTGTGTGAAATGTTAAATATTGAGGGCTTTGGTGTAAAGTTTCAAGCATGAAGTACTGCACCTTGTCTCAGGTGGGGTGGTGCCAGATAGGATGGGCAAGAAGGAGGTGGTGTGCTCCGTAGGTAGCCAGTGATAACACGAATACACTCGCTTAAAGGTACGTCGATGTGCTTGATGTGAGCGCTTCAGCACCACAACAGGGAACAGTACTAGGCCGGAGCAAATACACGAGCCGGGTAGGATGTTCTGAGAGCTTTCAAGGAAACTTCCCACCCTATACACCGGCTATCCGTTTGAGTGCCACTCGCGATGAGACGTTCTTCTTGAGTATGTACAAGGGTGTCCTGAACGACAGACAGTGATCCAAGCATATGCCGAGATATGATACATGTGGGTCGAACTTCACTGTTACATTAGGCTGTAATTTGACGTTCACCTAGTAGTTGGCCGGTTGTTCAGGTGAAAGACGGAGCACACGTTTTCACAACTGCAAGCCTAAGTCTCCAATTAGTCAGGTTAGTGCTGACAACGGAGATATCGTGTAATGAAATGATTTCCGCTTCCGGAAATGTGGGAGCCGAGACAGGCATAGCGACGTCATCAGTGTGCATGTAGCACGTGGCCAAAGTTTTCGGAAAGCCCGCTGTTTTGATATCAGGCCCGTAACCAGCTCGGGATACCAGGTGGAGCGAAGTGTTTTCTGAGAGGGGCCCAAATTTTTGAAACCATGTCCAATAGTTTGCAGCTATGTCAAACACATTTTTCCAGTGGGGGGTAAAAATTTTTGGGGTTTCTTCCTCTGCGCTCCCCTGGTTACAGGCCTAATGGATATTGTACGAGCGAGGGGCGAGAACAGATCCTTGTAGAGTCCGTTCCTGGTTCTAAAGGGGCGACTTGCTTGTCCATTGCTGGTGTATTGCGCAAAGGAACTCGAATACAGCAGTTCCATGATGAAGTCATGGGTTGGTTTTGTGAGGATGAATTGCTGGCAGGATATGTAGAGTGATGATGAGTTGCTAGCATGAAGAGGAGTATGTGGACGAAATGCTTTCAGAATGAGAGTGTGAAAATGAGTTGTTGGCAACGTGAGTGGTGCTGTTGCAACCTCTCCGCTGGCGTTGCGCTGAATGCGCGATTCACCACGAACGGAATGTGCGCGAAGAACAACACCATATATATGTGGCGCGAACAAGCAACAACAGAGTGATCTCGTCGGGTGAACTCTATTGTTGCTTGCTGCCATAGTGCGAAGCTTTGCGCACATAGCACTCGGGATTTCCTATCGCAACAGTGTCATGATGAGTTGCTGGCTGGTTGACGAGTGTGAAGATGAATATTGGCAGTGTTATATTACTAGAATGATTCAAGCAAAGCACATTGCATGAATCTTGAAACTGAAGAACTGATATAGCCTAGGAATTGGCACATCTTTAAGTTTGATTAGATGCAACATAAAAATTAATCTTCAAAATTGCAGTCTGCAAGCGAGTAAAAGTTGAAAAGAGCAAAACTGAGTTACAAACAACATGGTAACATTTGATTAAACTCTAATTATGACTTTTTGCGTTTTTGTTTCAAATGCCTTCTGCCGGGTTTCTTTACTTTTTAATTGCAAAGTTTGCGGCAGTAGGGTACTGTAGCACTACAAAGAGTTGAGGAAACATAAATGTTAGTGTGCAAGAATGAAGAACTTGGTAAGCGCTGAGTTAAGGCTTGCAGTTTTTACAGTGCACAAATTAAATGATGTTCACAGAAACGATTTGCTTCCCTTCCATACAAAACTTCTGCAATTGTCCGACGGTTACTTAGCGAATGCTGCAATTGACTTGCGATTACATTAGCGAATAGGCGAAGAATTCAGATATTAATGCTATTAATAAGATAAACAGATTTTAAATATCTTTGTGGTTATGAACAAGACGGAAAGCGTGCATAATATTCATTGTACTGTGCAGCCAAAGCTACATTCACTTTATACTGAACATTACGAAGTATGGATAAGCTGTCAGCTAAAGCTTGGTTGTTTTCTGTTCAGGTGAAAACTCGTAACCAGAATTCTCTTTTGCATGCTTTGTTGCACCTTCATTCTCACTCCTGGAATAAAAAAACCGATATCAGCATCTTATAAAGCATTTGAAGTTGTACAGAGTTAACGACATAGCATCATCGTTTTTTGCTCTATATCAGGGTCTCAAACACGCGGCCCGCATGTGGCTCGCGAGTGCATTTTGTGCGACCCGCGATGCTTTTTGGAAATTTTCAAATAATTAACGTTTAAGTTATTTTATTTAGCTTATTCACCAGTGTTTAAAGTTCTCGGCCAGCGAGTGAACAAGTTCCTTTTAGACGAACCTAGAGACGGCTAAAAATGATTTGCCTATAGCTCACGATACCTCTTGCAAGAAATAAGATGTTAAATTTGTTTCTGTCAAAGTTGAGGCACTGCCGTCAGCGTCATAAGCGGCCCTCGGGTTACTTTATATGCCCTCATTTGGCCCTCGGACAATTCTGAGTTTGAGATGATAACACCCACTGCATGATCACTACCAGTTTAGCGTTTTATATTAAAAGGGAAGTGGTCAATTATTAATGGGTGGAGTTCAGGATCGCCATTTTTAGGTGGTGCAGGTTGGTTGCTCCCCAACAGGGGCGTAACCAGGTTAGATGACGCCCGGGGCAAAAATCAAGTTTGGTGGCTCCATGTTTGAACCTGAGGTCTTTCGGGAAGAAAATGTACTGTACTGAAGAAAGTACTTGTGATATTGTTGGAACTTTTCGACGCCCCCGCAGTGATTCGGCGCCCGGAGAATTGTGCCCCCCTTTCCCCCTTCGTTACCCCCCTGCTCCCCAAACTCTGCTGTCACCCAGATGCTGATCCATATATCATTTTAGATTTTTATTTGCGGATGGGAGGAGAAAGCTAATTTTTTTTAAATTTTTTGGTTTCACATTTCTCAGTGGTAATGTTTTTCAAACTTCCACGTCATGGTAATGTTTTTGAGTTCAGACACCCACATGGCCCATGTGGAAAAGTATTTCTAGGTTAACAGTTTTCATATGCAAAAATTTCTGGTAGTATGTATGAATATTTTTTCAAGTTTCCGCAACCGATTTTTCTCAAGATGTCATGAATTGTGCAGCTTTTGCAATGAGCATGCAAAGTTTTGGAAATATTTATAAATTTTATGCAGGATTTTCTCGTATTTTTCAAGTTTATAGGGAATTGTTTCGTTTAAGAAACATTGCTTAAGTTTTTGAAACCAATATTTTTTGTGATGTCGTAAACTAATGTTTCACGATAGCACGCGGATTTTGGTAATACTTTATTATTTTTGCGTAATTTACATTTTTATGTAAAATTTTTTCATATTTTTTTAAACTGATGCAAAATCTTTTTCGTTTATGACATGTTTTTTAATATTTTTATAACTTTATGCAACTTTCTGGATAAATTGCTTTTGTTGAGTACATGTCCATTGCCCAGGCAGGCCGGATTTGTTGCAAGTTGCAACTAATCTGTGCAATGAGTTGAGAAAACAAACTTTTTTGTCCAATTAACGTCGTAGATTAAGCAAACTGAACTTTCCAGCTGCAACGGCTGAAAGCAGCGGTGCCAAAAAACTCGCTTCTGAGTTAATGATAAAAGAGAGTTGACCTAGTTTGATTTTCTGCAAAGAAAATGCACTGATGTATCTGTAAGAGTTAGCCATCGTAATGAGGTGTTTTTACATGCGTTTGTTAAACTGGCTAGACCTTCGGGGTTGTTTGTTACGGAAAAGAACAGACCTTATGTGGAAAGATTTCGTTTTTCAACAAACGCGTACTTTGCTTTAGTATCGATTTGTTGCACCTGTGTCCAGTTTGACTAAAAAGAAAATGGTGTCGTACCTTGAAACAATAGGAACTAAACAATAAGAACTAAATAAAATGATATGTGCACGGTATGATAAAAACAACTTAATTGGGCGAACAAGGGTTTCATCAGATTATTTGCAACAAAACCAAAAATCTGACCTGCCCGGGCATGGACTCGACAAAAGTAGTTCATCCAAGCAGTTGCATAAACGTGCAAAAGTATGAAAACACATTTCATAAACGAAAAAGATTTAACATAAAACTGAAAACATTATGAGAAAAGTTTGCATAAAATGAAAATGTTATCAAAAACTTGCATGCTCTTGGTAAAATGCAGGTTATGACGTCTCAAAAAATATCCGTTGCAGCAACTTAAAAACAATGTTTCTTGAAAACGAACAAATTCTGCATACACTTAGAAAAACATGAGAAAATTTTGCGTAAAATATTTTTGCATCCTCTTGGTAAAAGCCACACAATTCATGACATCTCAAGAAACATCGGTTGCAGAGATTTGAAAAAATCGTGCATATTACCAAAAATATGTGCGTATGAAAAATATTGCCTAAAAATACATTTCCGCACGGGTTATGTGGGCGTCAGGACACAAAAAAGCACCATAACCTTTAAAAGTTTGAAAAATATTACCACTGAAAAATATGAAACCCAAAAATTTTAATTTTTCTCCCACACGCAAATAAAAATCAAGAAAAAAATATCAAAAAACGTATAGGTCAGGTTCTGGGCGGCAGTACGAGTCGTGGACACTAAGCCTGCACCACCGAAAAATGGCAATCCTGATCTCCATCTACTATTATTGGTTTGCTTATCATCAAAAACCTGTGGTATGATTTATAGAAACCTGGTAAAAGATACTGTACAGATGAAGAAAAAAGTTTTGTTTCAAACCTCAATCCGCGTTTTTTCAATTTTGAAAACATTTCTTTCGCAGTTATTAAATTCTGTAACTGCGCTAAATATAATTTTTATTATTTTGCCGATTTTCAAAACCCATTTTCATTTCACAAAATTAAGTTCGGTTTCTCATTCCGATTTTAATTATATCTTCCCTTCGTTTATTTGTAGAAATATTTAATCGGAATTACTTGTTACGGCAATTTTTTCACACCTATTTTCTACACCAATAAAGCCAAGTATTTTCTGAAGATTCGTCTTGATTTTTTTCAATTACCAATGTTTGTACTGAAAACCTTTGCAGTTTTCCTCAAGAACAAAAACGATCAGATCACTTCTGGTACATACTTGCGTTGCAGGAGTTTAAAAACAACGGATCTCTCTTTGTAAAACTCCTCGGCTTTCTCTATTGAATCCAAGAATTTGACGTCCGTAGTCTCAGGGAAACACGCGACAAGCAATCCACTGAGAAAAACCAGTGTTCCGAAAACAGTCTTCAAATAAAAACAGTTGACCACATTTAGGAATACAGCTTTAAATCTTCATGAAAACGTATGAAACAAGCGCTCATGGTTGCGTAATTTGTCCACCATAATTACGTGGACGCGCTTCACATTTTTACTCTTGTACTTAACAACTATAGCATGGCCGGATTTACCTATAGACTATACAGGTTTAAGCTTAGGGCCTCAATATCCAAGGGGCCTCCAACAAACTGTGGTACACATGGAGTCAGTTGCAGGTACATGATCAGTCCGATAAATATTTGTCAAAATTTTATGTTTTATCTTTTAATTATTCATGAAATTTAGTTTTATTCACGCAAAGAGATTCCGTGTTGATAACTCCAGGGTCTTCCAACAAGTTTATATCACTGTCAATATGACAGTTGGTCAAGCCGCATGCTGACTATTGTATAGATATATGTACTTAAGGCACGTTGGTTGCGTCCGGCGTTTGATGAATCGTGTCGATTGTGACGTGTGAATCAGCAGAACCGTCGCCAGAAAGTTTTCAATAGGGGAGTTTTACGTTTGTTCAGGAGGACTTGGCATTCTGGAATTTGATAAAAACTCCACGGATTTACAGTGCTTCATAATTCAATTTGGGGGGCTTGGAGCTTTGTTTGCGGGAGCTAAACCCCCAAAAGCCTCCCCGTGGCGGCGGGACTGTGAATCAGGCGAAAGAACTTGTGGCTGTTCGGGTTGGAAATGCACCTGATCAAAGCTTAAGCTTGTACTGCAGAGATAAGAACTATGTGTAAGGCTAGCAGCATTATCCTACAATAAAAACATACTTGCTTCTTTTGAGCAATTCCGTAATTTTGTTAGCGTTTCTATTACGTGAAGCTCGTTTGGTATTTTTAGATATGATTTTGTCCATTTTAACTTTTTTAACAAAGTCATTCAGAAATCAGATTGCTATTGAGTACTTCGGCAAGTCCGTACTGCTCCCATGCTCAGCAAATCAGAGAAGATCTTAATACGCTTGAGTAGCAAGCAAAAGTCACTTTGCCAACTAGCAACAACAGAACTCTACCCCAAAGAGACAAATGAAATGGTAACAGCAAGAAAATGACAAAAGCATGTTTGGGTCTGATGCCTTAGATTAGTGGTTTTTAGGTTATCCAACCACGCAGACCCTTATTCATTGGGTTGATGTCATTAACTGCTCAGGAGAAGGGTCGTTTTCAAGATAAAAAAAGGACCTAAAGGTCTCAATGTTCCTGGAGAGGTTGCCCACACTAATCATTCGGTGCAATAAAAGTGACAAAATTAGGCAAAAAATTTTAATGAATCCTTAGATGATTTTGTTATGAACAACGCCAGGACAAAACTTTTTTAATTGTTTACTGTGCTCTGTTCAGCCTTACTTGATTAGATGATTGTAACTTTTTGTGCGAATCGTGAACCTAGCAGTTGAAACCACTTGGGTGTGTTGTATTTGACGTGTTTTTCTCGTACGTGAGACTTTTACAGCCTTGGTAAGCCAGTCGCAACGTGGTCCACACGTTGTGCCTTAACATCTTTATGCCACCACACATGTGTGCAGTGTGATTGTTTTTTTGAGCACACATAAGAAAAACAGATGTGAAACTTATAAAAAAGACGTAGGCAATGAGTTTTGTCAAATTTTTAACCGTGACGTTTTCAGTTGATTTGCCTACAAAAATTAATAATCCTGTTCCCGCCAGCCAAGTACCATTTTCACAATTCCGTGTCATTGAACGCTTGTGCGTCGAAGGCAGGAACAAGTCCAGTGATCGTAGGGAACTCTAGTAATGATTTAGAATCTTTTATTGACCGTACTTTTAGAGCGTCGATGTCATTTTCGGCTTTGCGCAAATTAATTAACGCTTTTCCATTTTTCCCTCGTAACAGCGGGAGATGGGGCCTCACAAGTGAATTAGCCTAGGGCCTCACATCAGCTAAATCCGGCCCTGACTAATAGAACGCAGGACAAGTGGGCTATGGAGCTACTGTAGTTGAAAAGTTACGGTAACATGTTTGAAAATGAAATACTACTACGTCGAACGTCGCAACAATTATCAAAAAGTGTTTTTTTGACAAAAGAAAGACAAAAGTGTTTGCTCGGTAACATTTTAATGAACTTCGTCGTTACCTGAGTTAACCATGGAATTGTAGTTTGAGCTTGCAAAATGAAAGGACTGACCATGCCTCCTACTCGTGCAGCCATAGATCCTAAACTAACTCCCGTCGTTCTGTAACAAAGTTTACTGGAAATTAATTGCACTATGCAAAGATACCATAAGTTTACGCAACGTTTCTTGCACTAGTTTGCAAATTTGACAAACAAACGAATATAAGTGAACACAGGTCTTCTTCAAAAGTTTACCAAAGTCAGAAACTATTACTCTATAACCATTATGACCATTCCGAAACATTTTGATGTGCAGGAAACCGGAAGCTTGTCACGAATGCACATTCCGTATTTCCGCTTCAGCGTATTGGCAGTGACGTCAGAGATGAATCTTTATTCGTTTTTGCAACTTCTTTAGCTGTTTAGCTGTATACGACCACCACGGCAAATGTTTATTGACCTAAACCTGAAATTGACTTTCACATTCAAAATTATCAGCTTCATTGACCTAACGAACGAAGGACTGACTAAATAATGTAATGCTTCTTTGAGATTTATCATAACGAGTAATGAATCAACAAATAGACAAAAACACTCAACACAACAAAACGCTCGCCTCTGTATAACAAGTCAACTCCACCATCGATTATTTCCTCATAGATGTAAACAGAAATCTTTACATACCGATGAGTCAGATATGTACAGCCTAAACTATGTTGCTACCTTGTTTGCGATTTTGCCTTATCTTTTGACTAGTAGTAACGTCACCAATTTTTCTACTATTCTAACTTCCACACAAAACCATACGTTTTATATACGGGACAGGACACGACCTACTTGATGTTGTATAATAGGATACGTCGTAGCTAGTGTTCCAGTCCAACCTAATGCACTCCTAGTTTTTTATTACTGCATCCCGCATAATCGTACTGTACTTGCTATGGCGCCAGAGCAAGACCAATGCCTCATTTGGCATACTGTTATTTATTTTGGATTTGTTCTGTTGCGCCTATGCGCGGAAACCGCTTAATACATCCTCGGTTAATGCAACGAACCGCTTATTACATCCAAATTGCTTGGCACGGAATTTTCCTAATCCTTTCCCATTAATAAAAACCCCGGTTAATGCATCCAGTCTCCGCTTAATACATCCAATTTCAATTGTCCGCACAAGCAAATTGTTCTTTACTTTGCACTAATAATGGCATATTATAAAGGAAATAATCGCTTTAGTGTGAAGTGGTTCGTAAGAACACGCCATCAGTTGCAGAGATAGGGAGTGCCTTCGCCGTTTAGTCTTGGGACTTGATAGAACAGCATTTCAGAAGATGGACATGCTTTATGCTATGAAAGGAGAAGTAGATGAGCATCTCAGAAAGACTTTTCC
>Ga0210059_1007732_pt1 | contig 17039 bp, 11 predicted proteins | sample Ectturendosymbi2_FD_188042 | JGI IMG/M metagenome (GOLD analysis project Ga0210059, IMG submission 188042) | Ecteinascidia turbinata endosymbiont from Florida, USA - Sample 2 (SPAdes) (version 2) | ecosystem: Host-associated > Tunicates > Ascidians > Unclassified | place: Key West, Florida...
ATTGGCCTGTGTGCAAGTTTGATTTTAGCCACCCTCAGTGCATTAACCAGTGTTCCTGCCCGTCACTTGCCTCTCTTCAATGAATAGCTATTGCCTTCCCAATGTCTGTGTTTTCTGTGAGCTTTATTGTCTTCAGTATGTTTTTTTATGCTTTCTGTAAACCCCCTGTTCAGTATTGTTTTGCTCCCCTCTTCAGCCATCCTGACTAACCTCACTTTGTTTATTTTTCATGTACCTAACACTACTGTGTCGCTGTTTACTGTTAAACCTTTTTGTAATCTGTCATTGCCTCTGTCTGTCCAACCCCATTTGGGGTGCTGTATGGCTGGTGGAACACACACACAATGATGGTACTCCATCATGGTCTGTATAATTTTACTGTTTTTTTTCTTGTTTATATTTTGTTTCTCAATTTTGTACTGTACGTAAATAAAAACAATATGTATATGTAGATATATATAGCTGTAGCAGACACGTTATGGTCTGTACATATTAATTGTTGCTTTCACCAAAAGAAAACAAAGATCAAACGTCCAACGACAAGAATAAGACCTGCCGAACGGCAACACAAAGGCTGTGATTAGTCAAGCACGAAAAACGTGATAAACAAAACATTACGTTTTCACAGAGTTGCTAAGCAACACAAAGTTTCAGACAGATCAGTCTGGAATCCAAAGACAAACGGTATACGGATTAAATCAAATAAAATTTGATTTGGAAAAACAAAGAGCGAATAACAAAGGAAAGAAGCAAACAGAGCTGAAGAAGGCCTAAAAAGATGATGTCATGGAAAAGTACAGAAAACTTTCCATTAATGATGTAATTAAGAATCATGACTAATAACCCCATAAAAACGCCTTATAAGGCAATGTCCAGTCGCTAATCAAGTAATGATTAATTAGGGAATTTCCAGCTAATCTGGGTATATAAGCTGCGATTTCAGCTGCCTGTTTTAGTTCACTTTTCTCCCTTTGAACTGAGAACTCCTTCCCTGGTCTACGCTGCCTTTGAGTAGTTTAGCCATCGAAGTAAAATTGAGACTCCACCCCTTGGCCACTCCTAGCTCGATGGATGGTCTATAGGGGGCTACTTATCCGCTATGTCTGAAGCACTGGCCGCCCTCTAGCAGGAATTCTCAAAACCGAGATTCCACCTCTTGGCCACTCCTAGCTCGACGGATGGTCTATAGAAGGCTACTTGTCCGCTACGTCTGAAGCACTAGCCGCCCTGTAGCAGGAGTTCTCAGACTAAAAACAGTTGTCAATGACCTGTCTTTTAGTCAACACTAGTGGCATTGTCCGGGAGAAATTCTGAGACCCGACCCTGCAAATTTGGCTTGTCCAAATTGGCCGCCTGCCACATGGACAGATAATGGACAGTCAAAAGGCAATTTATTGCCTTTTTCAGTCCTAAGGCGAATCCCTGTTACTCTGTTTGACGATTTAAAAAGTCAAAACAAAGTTAAGCTTTGACAAACGGTCAGGACCCGTTGTAAAGATAAGCAATAAATCAAATCCAGCTAGACATGCTCCTCGAAACAACTGTTCGCAAGTTCGTGCTACGAAATTGCGGAAACAACTTAGGAACCTTTTTCGTAGGAAAACAGCCAAGAACCTAGTCACGATTAAATTGAACATAAAAACGGCCCGCTAAACATCGTATCCTCTTTAAGCCAGAAAATGTTAGAATCAGAATGTCTAAAACTGATAAACTTGATTCCTGCATGATTGGCAAGATTTAGTAAGATTTGTCTGTGTCGCTGTGTTCGAGAACATTTCGAGAGTGGACGTTTTTAGGAAACTTTGTGGTGAGTTTCAATATTCGTGTGTATTTCTTTTAGAGAATAAAAAGTAACAAAAACCATTAAACAGTCTGCATCTCTTTCATGCCTTTATTACTTTGGCTATCAGAGATCGTAGGGAGACCAAGCGAACTTAGCTTTCGTGAATGTCGTCCTTGTTACGTCTCAAGTTCGAACCCATGTAATTGTTTCCAGGCGTAACTAAATGCGGCTATCTGGATTACATATGGTCTAGAAACCCGTTATATAGCCTACCCTAAAAATTAACTAGGGTATACCGCCAGTTCAGTTATTCGTGTTATGACGTGATCCGTCACGCTCTGATGAATTATTTGCCAGCTGCTTTTCTCTGAGCTGCTCATCGGCTGCTTGCTGCCTTTTTTATAATTATCGCATGGTTTATTGTTGTTGTGGATGGTATAGTAAATTAAGTTTACTACTTGACTTGGAATAGCTTGATGTTAAAGGCTACACCCACCACCGCAGAAAATTTGCTATGGGAACGAAGTCTTCAAAAGAAGTTGACGAAGAGTGGAGCAATGCTGAAGAAGGTAGAAAATCCACGTAGATTGTTGCTGGTCGCTGGAGAGCTTGTTGAACGTGGCCTGTGCTGTAGTGGTTATTTATTGGCCTTAGCTAATGAAGTTGGAGATGATAAATGCAGCGTTTGTTTCATTCCACATTACAACAGTACAAACGGACTGCTGTTGTAGGACAGCACAGGAAATGTTTATGTGGCAGTAATTAAAATAAGCCTGTAGCCTAAATTTTATTTGAATAAATTACAAGGACTGAGGATCAGGATACACAGGATAGTGTTACTTAAATGAAATCAATTTCCAATAAAAAAATACTGATACATTAGATTAAACTGCATTGCCTTTGTCATTTGTGGAGGCTAGTTACTTATATGCCAGGAAGTTTCTTCACTGGACAGGAGCTACATTTTTTATTGTACAGTAGCTTTAGTCCCCACAAATGTTGACCAAAAACACTTTTTCATGTACCAGTCTGGAAACTTAGGCAGTTTTTCACTGAGATATAATGTTCAACAGGATATTTTTAAGGGGTGACATGCATGAAAAGGCAACAGTGAATGTCAATGCAAGTGTGGTTGGATTTTAGGGGTGACATATTTTTAGGAGTGGCACATGATATATGGACCGACTTCTAAAAAGCCTGTGGAACGTCAAAGGAAAAATGATATATAAAGTTCCTGGTATGGTGGTTGGAAAAGTAATGACTTACCTATTGTCATCATTGGCATTTTGTAGAAAAAGTTCAAACAACTATGCAACATTTTCGTATCCATCACATACTTTATCCTTAAACATCAAATTCTAGAAAAGTTGAACAAGTTTTAAAAAATATCTTATCTGTAGTGTAGAAAACTACATGTTTTTTATATTGTTGAAAAAGTTTTTTTAGTCTTTTCCTTGTTTTACCTCAAATCTGGAATGGGTAGTTTGTGCAATAGCAAAAACCTTAAGGTATCTTAACCCACATTTACAAGATACCTTTGCAAAGCTATGGAAATTTGTTGGTGGTAATTGCTGCAATTAAATTAAGCCTATTGGAAACAGGGACACTTGTCAATGTTAGTTATATTACCAATAACAGTGATTTTAAAAACCTTAAGTATTTTAACCCAGATTTAAAACATACTTTTGCAAAGCTATGGAAATCTGTTCGTGGTAATTGCTGCAATTAATTTAAGCCTACTAGAAACAGGGATACTTGTCAATATTTTTTTTTCTGCAGATGCAATCAGAGTAAAAAGAAAATATGTACACAAACAAGCCAAAATGGAGTCACAAAGAAATGTAGCATATAGCAAAAATAAAAACTTGTCAATATTGGTTATATTACTAATAATAGCGATTTTAATGATAATATTGAATGTGTGCTATATTGCTCTTTTTGCAGGTGCCTTGCTATTGGCCTTAGGCTAAATTTTCATGGCAGTGTCTAAATGACTGTATCTGGTTTTCACATTAAAAATACTAAAAAACTGTATCAAATAAAATTGCTAATCTTTGCAAAATATCTGTCCACTTTTTTAAACGTCAGTTGCTTCTCAGAATAAAAGATTTAAAGTGGCTATGAATTTTTTATAACCTTAAGCCCTATACCCTATGCCCTAACCGTAAAACCTAAACCTCAACAATAAACGCTAACCCTAACCTTAAACATTAACAGAATCTTAACCTTAAACACTCAGCCTAACCTTAAGTGCTGACCCTAGTTGTAATCCAAAACCCTAAATGTAAAGCCTTGTTTGCATTTTGAAATGTACATTAGAAGTAGTCCCAAAAATGTTAACATACAATCTTGTGTGAGAACATCAAAAGTGTATCATGCATAATCGAAAAATACAACCAAGGTGTGACTTGAACTGACAGCCCCTTGCACAGGAGCTCTCATCATTTCCCACTCGACCATGTTGGTGGTGGTAAGAACATCTCCAGCTCAGTTTTATATCTGACACAAAAACAAATACAAGATAGATTTTTTTAGTCCTTCCAAACAGAAAACTGGATAGGGTCATTTAGACACTACCAATTTTTATTGCAACATCATTAAGATTGACTCAAGTTTCCCGACTAACATAATCAAAGATATAAATGATTTTAATGCATTAAAAAGTATTGTTTTTTAACCAAGTCCTTACTTTTTAATAGTTTAATTTTGTTGTATAAACCAAAGGTTTGCTATATACAGGGCTACCATACTGTCCTTATTTCTAAGATTTGTCTTTGTTTTGCATTGCTGCGTGTTAGGAAATATTACTGTCTTTATTTCTAAGAAATGTACTTAATTGTGACTTGCATCCTTATTTTTTCTTATTTTCTGTAGCATAACAATTTTAAATACAAGCAATATCTATATGAACCATTACTGTCTCATCATAAACATTTTATAATCGAGGTTTTGTGACATCAAAAAAGTAGCATAATCTTGAGGCACAGGCGAGTAACACAGTATCAGACATTGTTAGCTGTCTTTCTGGTTAGAAGTCTCAGGGAAGCTGGTTTTGTAGCGAAGGTTTAGCATTTAATTGATTCAAGAAATAAGCAAGCGAAAAAAAGGTTTTCCGTGATGATTACAAGGAGGTCGTGAATAAGACGTTGCTGAAGCAAGTGGTTCCTGGAAATAATAGGCAAACTTATGATCTGATGTTAGTCATGCAAACAGAAACAATTGTTTTCTTTTTAGGTAATAAAATCAAATTTTTCTTAGCCGTCCTTATTTTTGGTTCTAAATCGATGGTAGCCCTGGCTATATATGCTGTGTGTATTCAATTCTAGTATGTAAAAACTAAACCAATTTAAAATAGGATGGTAGATTATTAATTTTTTTTAAATTTAATCCAGTAACATTGCCATTAGCATTGTTTGGAACAACTTAAAAAACGACCCAATTTTAAAGACCCAACTTCCCTGACAATGGTACGTTTATCTAAAAACAAATTGAAACAAAGCTTAAGACATGGCAGAAATTTTGTGTGCAGGCGTAAACAAAGGTGCCTGAAAACTTTACTGAGTATTACTGTGGTGTGAACGGTGCTACTGAGCATGTGATTTCTTAACTTTTCAGTTTTTCTTACGTATAATCTGTAATAAATTGTGACAACTGTGATGTTTTAAACAAAATGGTCTTTGTTGTAAAGACTGGTTTTGTTCCTAATTGCAGTGGCATTTTTATGTGTAGGATGACAGTTTACAAACTGTCCTACATCTATCATAACTAGTTGCAGATAACTTACAGTTAACTTACAGTCACGTTTTGTATAAAATATTACCTTGTTGCTTCAACCAAGTTGAGCCAAATATTGTGACAAGAATGTAATGAAATCTATATCATAAAAAAGAAAATTGTAAATAAATGTTCTCTTACATGGTTGTATGATTACAAGCTTGAAATCATAACTTCTGTTTTGGGGATTGCCCTTTTGTTCCTTGACACTTTGGCGTCCGGCTGGTTTTGGGGATTTTCACCACAGAACAACCGGATCACACATATGGCTTTGCACATGTGTAGCTCTGGCGCCAAAAGTGGTAGAGAGCTGTTCAAAGGCTCAAAAGATGTGGCAAGTCTTCTAGTCTGCACTCGAAAAAAATTTTTTGGTTGGGGGTTGCGGATTTTTTGTGAGTGACGTCATAGGTGGAGGACTTTTAGGCCACCTTGGCCCACTTCACCTGGCCCTGGGTCCAAACCGTTAGATGGTAGTATTTCACTGAAGTTTTTATTGGAAACTAGGGTACAATCTGAGTCTTTTCATACTTTGGATGATCTGCTGGGGTTTCGGGTTCAAAAGTTATGATCTAAAGTAATAAAAATATTTGAGTAATTTTAGATAATTAATTAATTTGTTTATTTTGGGTCATAACTTTTGAACCAGAAACATTAGAAAGTTGATCAAAGGCTCAAAAGAATCAGACTCGAGCCTAGTTTCCAGTGAAAACTTCAGCGAAATACTTTGGCCTAGCGGTTGGGGCTTAGGCCAGGTAACATGAGCCAAAATGACCCAAAGACTACTTCACTTATGATGTCACTCACAAAAAATCCGTAACCCCCAACCAAAAAATTTTTTTCAAGTGCAGACTAGAAGACTTGCTGAATCTTTTGAGGATTTGAACAGCTCTCTAGTGCAATCGGTGGAGGAGCTATGGCGTTAGCAAGGCAACTGAAAACTGCTGGTTTTAGGCCGAAATCCAGGTATGATATATTCGTACCCCAGCTCTCAAGGTGTTAAAATCTGTATCAGCTGATATGTTGGCAAATGATTTCATTTATGAGTTGAATCATCTAAACTGCAATGGTAAAAAAATGAGAGTTTTCTTATTCTGATCTTCTGTTTGCAAGTAACAATATTTATGGATTAAAATTTTGTAGTGTCAACATTTGCAGAGGTTGGTAATAAACATAAAAACATTTTCTTTCTATAGCTGCACTCACATTACATTGTTTGTGTGGTCTATTGCAGGCAAATACCAATAGCATTCAATATAGTCTTGTGTTTTACAGGAATAACAACAGCATTTACTAACAACTACCTTCCATGTCGTTTTTTCAGTGAGTTTTGATGACTTTGATGTACTGCGTTCCATTGGCAAAGGAAGCTTTGGAAAAGTATGCATTGTGAAAAAGAAGAAAACTACATCTGAAGTTTATGCTATGAAATATATGAATAAGCTTTCTTGCTGGAAGCAAGGAGTAGTTGATAATGTTGTTAGAGAACTTGACATCCTATCCATGGTGCAACACGTGTTCATTGTAAACTTGTGGTTCACATTTCAGGTTTGTGAATGTAAATTTTTTTTTCATTATGAGCAGGGTTTAGTTCATTAAAATAAGACTTTTCTGACATAATCATTTATGTGTTTTATGAAACCAGAGACATATCAAAATTGTGTCTGGGTAAGTTGCTCAAATTAAGTTCTGCAAACAAATGTATTATATTAAATTGAATGGCTCAAATGTTTAACAGAAGTGATACAAATGACATTTTTGGAAAAACATTCTCAGGATTTGAGAATAAAGGCCAATCTACACTGAGGACATGCCAGGAGTAGCCGCGCACGAATCTTTGTTTGTTTTATTGCTCCCAGGAGTTGCCAAGCCGTGCACGGGCATAGAATTGCAGACACAACAAAACAAAGGATTATGCCTGGCAACTCCTGGCATGTCCTCAGTGTAGATTGGCCTTTAATCTGATTTGTACATCTAATCCAAGTTTGAATCTGCACTGTGATTAGCTCAGTTTTCTTTAAGTTTAGTTAGAATTGTATGCTGTTTTGGTATGTCTGCATTTTTTCTCACAGCAGTACAGAATATAGTATTCAAACATTGTTTTATTTGTAAAAGAAGACAATTATTCTAATCATGCATTACAAAACTACATTTCTGCAGCTTAAACTTATGTTTATGTGGACTAGAATGATAGAAAATACTTCATTTTTCCAGAATTTCTTTTAACAAACTATGGAATAGACTCTTTAAAACAGTGGTTCTTAACCTTTCCAACCCCAGCGACCTTGTTCCTAAAGATAGTGGCTTGGGGTCCCTCATCTGCAGTTACGTCATTAGTCAAAATGCTTATTTTTGTTTGCACATCATAGGGTTAATGAAAACATGTTGGCATTCATTCTGGGGACCCAAAGGTAAACACCACTACTTTAAAAGTATTTGCTAATCCAGTTTAGTATTGTTTTGCTATGAAAATTGATATGCAACTGGCTGGAGATATTTTGCAGTGTGGTAAAGCTGTAAGCTTTTTTCCATTCATCAAATTAGGTTGGGCGATGGCCAGTTTTTTGTGTGCTCAGACAAGCTGCTTTTTACTAATCATAAAAGATATTGGCGTTTTAACTTCAGATCAGGTTTTCAAAGGATTTTCGTTTTTGTAGGATGAAGAAGATATTTTTATGGTGAGTGATCTTCTTCTTGGAGGTGATCTCCGCTACCATATTCAAAAGCAAACGAAATTTACCATGCAAGATGTTCTTGTTTATGCTTGTGAAATGGCATCTGTACTGGATTACCTTCAGTCGAAAGGAATTGTGCACAGGTATGTAGATTATGTAAAATTATGTCTGTTTTGCAGTTATTGGTTGACTGTATTTCCTTCCATTGATTTATACTTGTTGTCAAGTTTAAGTTTAAGGCTTGCTTGTAGAAGAAGTTTGCTACCCTTTGTTTCTGTGCATATTAATTTTGTTGACATCATTGTAGGTTGCTATATTCATCTGCAGTTTTAAGTCAAATTGTGATTTCCTTGAATTGTGCTTGATTTTGTGCATGTGCCACAGTCAGGATCTTTTGTAAGGTTGAAAGTGATATTTGGCTGGTGAGGCTAGGAGTTTTGGCTTCGCATTTTAGCAGCGGATTTTGATCTGATATCTCCATGTTACTATCAACATGTTTTCATTTCTCACCAACATTTGCTTTCATAATTCTTACATATTGCTGTTTGTTGGTTGTAGTATTTAACCTACAGTACTACTGAGCACAAAAACTTGACAATCAATAGATTTGTCTCATCACTGTTCTTGCTGATAAGGATTGAAACTCAAGCTGTATTGTGTGCATGTTGCATATGCTGTATGTAAATGCACAAAATGCATTTGTATTACAGAACATATGTGCTAATCACTAAAAATATATATTTTAGTGACTTATGCTGCTGTTAGTTTATATATAGACAGTGCAACTTATCCAAAACAATACAACAAATATACATTTTGATGTTTGTTTTCAAATTGTAAAAGTTGTGTCAAAAGCATCTGAATTGAGTCAATTACAAAACAGTCAAAGTGCATCATATTGTTGCCCATAAATGTTTTTAACTCCATAACAGCTCATTTTCAATTTTGTAGAGATATAAAACCAGACAATATACTTCTTGATGAAAAAGGTCACCTTCATCTTACTGACTTCAACGTTGCTACTGTTATTTCTGAAGATCACCCTGTCTCGAAACGTTTTGCTGGGACTGTACCTTATGCAGGTTCATCAAGCAATTATTGAGCTTTAAACAAAGAACTATTAACTGTGCTCTAATCTTGAGGAATGTTGCATTTTGTGTATGAAATTGAAGTTCAACGAAGTTGGAAATGTGGGTGTTGGTGCCAAACATACGGACTGGTTAGACTTAACCCAGTGATCTAAATCTTCCCAATCACTCAGTTTTCATTGATTTAGCTGACATGTCATCACGCCATTGATGAGCGCAGCTTTTAGTGTTTGCACTGGGTATTGTCTGTTTGGCAGGTGCAGAGCATTGTGGGCTCTTTTATTTTGATGAAAGTACTTCACGGTCAATGGTAAACTCAGCAACATTTCAGAAGTTTATATCTAGTATGGCTGCCAAGCATAATGTACATATTATTAAAAATCCTCAACTGGTGAAGTTCGATTAGCGCATGTCAATATAAGCTTTGGAAGTGATTAAGACGTTTAAGATGGAAAATACTCTATTTGAATAAAATGCAGTGTCACTTGCATTTAACAGCTCCTGAAGTCTTCATGGCTGGCCTGGACCAAGGCGATGGTTACAGCCACTCGGCAGACTGGTGGTCTCTCGGTGTCACTCTTTACGAAACGATCAGATGCAAAGTATTTCATAAATTCCTGGTTTTTGATGTTTTGTTAAAAAACAAGTTCATAAAACGTGTTTTGTTAAAGATTTATGAAGTTTTGTATGTAATTAGACTTTTGATCTCGGTTAAGTTTCTGTTTGAATTGCATCCTGTAGCACCTTGGTAGTCAGATTGTGGCCGTGCGTTTGGAAAAATAGGGTAAATTCGAAGTGTTTTGATCCATTGACTGGGCCGCTTAAATTATAGCCTAGCCTATAGCACTTGACTCAGCACACGCGTTTTGCTGAGTCACAGCGTTTCTTATCTTAATCTGATATCTCCATGTTACATTTGCAAGGTTTTGTTGTTTAGGAATATGTACTAAAATCGATGCTGACGCCGTTTTTACATCTTTAGCGGCCGTTTCCAATACAAGGAGATACGAATTACGGTGATGCACTGGCGATCTTAACCGAAGGCCTGGTCTCATTCCCGATCGACTGGCCTAACCAACACAAAGCTTTGTTTATATATGTAAGTTTAATGAGGTAGGAGACCTTATGTATTTTTAGCTTGTTTCTACAGACATCGCATTACGACTGTTGTGCTAGACGCGATGGAATATCGGTATAAGACTATCGAACAGAAAGTGGATTGCAAGTTCAACAGAATATGGTTTTGAGTGTAACAGAAAATGCATTGCAACTCGAACAGAAAATGTTAGGATATGGCGATTCCGATTTTCTTGGCTGTGGCGATACCCAAACCCATTTTGCATCCGCTACACAATGATGTTTAAAAACGCTGATACTTTCGCGCTTAACAGTTGTAGACAGTCTGATGTTGCCAAATGTGGTTGTTGAGAGTCTTTCCTCCTTTTTTCTAATACCGATGCCTAACTCAGCAATGAGTGATTTCTTGTTGATTTACCTATTGTAGTGAAACATAAATGTTTGCTTTCTCTATCTTCTTTTGTAACTAGATTCGTATAAATGATAACATTTTTATAAAAAATTATTTCATTCATGCCATCGGAATTTCCATATGTCGAGAAAAATATTGAAACAATGCATTTTGTAATCTTCATTTTTTAAATAAAACAGTACGACAGGGTATTGTTTATATGTGTATATCTTTCGCTTGTCGTTCGTAATTGAAACGTTGCGCAGCCAAATACAATACCTTTATGCACTTTTCAAGAGACTGCTACTGAAAATTGCGCATGCAAAGCCAAAGGATATAGAACAGATTTTTAAGTGTTCCTATCTAAATCCGTGTGTGGGGCCTTCAGTATGCAGTTCCTGGAACGTGGTATTGATTTTATACAATGCGCAGGGTTTGCAATTTGGAGAGAAAATGTGTAAACTCACAAATTCCGTAAAGTTTTCTTTCGAGTATAGTTTTCTGCAATTCACGGAACAGGACGTCATAATTCAGAGACATGGCGAAACCAAGGAAAATTGTAAGCAAATCCCTTCTCATCCTGTCTTTCAGTGTTTTGGGCACTGAATTGGTCGGTGACTACCGTGATCCGACGCAAATGATGAACAGCTTTGGTTCAAATCTTTTGAGATTTTCTGCCATATTCAAGGCAATGCTGTCGCATACTTTGCTTCAGTAAGTTTGTCTGTTTTTCGCTGTCGCTCAAATCAACATGCTTTTCAAGAGCGATCGATCACACGCACAAACCAAAGTGTATGGTTTCTGTCCAACTGACCCCTGCACAACCTAGCTTCGAAATATAGGAACCCAGCTTTTGTCATATCATCTTCGCGTAATTTTTTTATACGTAATGCATGAAATCGGCAGCGATACTTTGAATTGACACATCGCTGCGTTCACCGCACCTACGTGGAGTAACTCACTGCTCTTGTGTTGCGTGGCACGGTCGTCGTTTGTTCAAACGCGTCAAGGCGATAAAGTGAAAAAGTGCTTTTGCAGTTTTTTAAACTTGATCCGCCGAAACGGGTCGGCAGCTTGGACGACCTGCTCAGACTTGACTTCTTTTCGGACGTCCGCCCAGACGATATCACGTCGATGAATTTACAACCGCAATTCGTACCGTCGGTGAGTTTTAGTAGAATTAAAAGAAAGCAAAATATATTGGAAACATCAGCGTAGCATACCGGTGTTAGTGCGTAGCAAATTTTGCAATTTCCTTTCGTCAGCACGCCAAGGTGGTATGCCATGATAACATTTTGCACAAGAAGTGGAAGCAGTTGTACCTACAGCAAGCGAGCACCAAGCCTTGCGATACAAGCTTTGCAGGAAATGACGCCGTGTACGCGCTGCGACGTGTTACTCAGCCGGTTGCTTGCGCGGGTAACCACCAGTCGTCAACGTCCTTTCGATCATACCTCACCGTCGAATTGCTGACTTACAAGAAAGAAAACTGGCAGGGCCGAACTAACCGGCCCACAGTCGCATAGCAACCTATCTTGAGTGTGCGTTTTAGTAGCAAACGTCAATGTTGCGTTCGCTTGCGTTAAGGTTTCTGGAATTCGAACAAATTTTTCTAAAGAAACGACCCGTAAAGCATGTGTGCTGAAAGGTTCAAATAGCACACGTAGACACGTAGTTTTCGCTGCCGGTTGTTTCTTAGTTACCTTTTGATTGCAAAATGGCCCTTTGTATTTTTGTGTTCAAACTTAATCGGCGTTTTTCAGACATCCGCCATTTTACTGTCGTCACCTGCCGCAACAGCTGGTCATTAAAAAATTGGTTTTAAGCAAAATCGATACGTGGTACGAACAAAAAGATTTTGTTGCAGATTTCCTAAATGATGGATCGCTGCTTTGCCACTAATTTTGTGTTATTTGCCGTTGTGTTTGTTGTTATGGCAATTTGAGAATTCGCGTCGCAGCAAACGCATCTTAACTACGACCCGACGTACGAACTGGAAGAAATGATCATCGAATCTAAACCGCTTCATAAGAAAAAGCAGCGACTGACCAAGCGGGAAAAGTCAAGACGGAAACGCTTGAATTCGACCAAATCCATGGAGTCGACCGAAGACGTCACGATTCAGGAAAACCCCGAAGAACGGGCTCTGCGAAAAATCACTGAGATGTTTGTCCCTTTCAACAGGCTCAGGTAAATACTGCACAGTGCTTCAGTCGATGTAGCACTACCCGCAAGCTTTGTCGGATTTTTTTTCATATTTTGCTGGCATGGTTGCGTACACTAAAAGACATACTCCCCGTATTCTTTTCGATTATCTTTAGGACTTCACATGTAGTTTGTAATTTTATGTTTGACATAACTGGTCTATTGAAGCATTAAACTTTAATGATTTATTTGGGTCTATTTTTGCGAATCGTTTAAGCTTACATTGCTATTTATGTTTTTTTTCACGTGACCTATGTGTTTTATATGGACTTCCTGCCGGTAAGCGCAGGCTGGTCAAACTTTCTGATTTGAGAATACTTGCCAATGTATACCTATATTTGGTTTCTCCATCAAAAATGCATGTTGCGTTCTAAAAACGCGATCTGTGTCCGATTTGAAAAACTATTCAGCTCTGGTGGCCAGTCGTGCAGCGCATTTTTTCATATACTGTTTTTTTTGCATAAGTGGATATCTAATTTGCAATGCTGTAGTTCGCAATTTTCTTCCTGTTTATCTGTTCTGAATTTTCATTCATAGCAATGCTGTCGTCTTTCTTTTGAAACCAACCAGCAGGCGTTAGCGACTTACACGTTTTCTTGTTAACTGCAGGCTGGAGAAGAGCGAAGAACAAAGTTGCGAAGAAAGAAAAACAGCCGAAGAAACGAACGATTGCGAGATTGGCGATGCCCAAAAGACCATTGCCGAGGCATCGGAACCGGCTTTCGCGACTGAAACCGAGGCGTCTGCACCCGACTAGCTTGTTCACACTGGTTGTAACGCCCCTAAGTCATGCTAAACGTTTCACTGCGCTCCAAGCAGACCTTTCGCTCTCATTTTGAACCCATGATTTCTACGGGAGACTTTGCTTGACATTCCCTCTTAACTGCCAGCATTGTTTTAAAAACATTTACACTCCTAATGTAAAAAAGCAAGATTCTTCGCTTATCATACCTAACAACCCGGAGGAAGTTTTCTAAAATCATTTAAAGCAAGTTCATTTATTGGTGCATCCTAAGTGTTTGAGTCCAGTATCCAATTGCCTTACGACCGGGCGTTGGAGTCCGTTTTGTTTCTCTCTGGTTAGATCATTTGTTCTCGAAATATTTATCTTTATGACGTTTTAGTCCGTGCTATTTACTAAACGTAGTCCCTATTTTGAAAAATTGGGGGGCCCTTCCCGTTTCTACGGCAACCAATAAGCTGGTGTCTGTTTGATCAAATAACAACAACGAAAGTTTTATATGAACGCCTACCGCCTAGGAAGATCATGTGTCTTCTTCCTTTTTTCATCGTGGTCTTATATTTTGTCATCTTCCTGCTGGTTCGATGGCGGCCCTTTGTTCGCACCACGACGCTTTGGTTGAGAACGCCTCCGGTACAAATTAACATGGGCGCCTGAAAAAGAGGAAAATCGATTTAGGACAAATCAGCATTTAAAAAAAATGTTTTTCTGCATCCCAACGATACACCACCTCCTGGTACTTTGGTGAAACCGGCAAGCGGCGTGAAAAGCTTAAGTCAACCTTTGGCACCTTTCCCGGCTCGACAGGGACTGCACGGTGAGGTACCGAAAACGCTGTTCGTGTGGGTGGCGACAGGAGGACAAGGTTTCTGAGCATAGAAGAACAACAGCAGCCAGCATGTATTAAAACTGCAACATTTAGTGAAGTAAGCGGTGGACGAGAGTCAGTGATTTGAAAGTCTGCATTATCCAACTGCTGATGACAGCGCCGCAAAGACCTTGTGCTGATTCGCACTGTCGAAAAGTGCATGCGTGGTCCTGATAATTCTGCAACATCTGATGGAAACTAAGCGCTGTAGCTGAATGTGCAAAGATTCAGTTTTCAAACTTGATGTCACTACTTTATTTGGCACTTTTAACTCAAACACGCCGTGCCCACACGTGCTGCTTTAACCCTGAGATTTGTCGCCTAGCTCCAGCACACGTATACCCGTACGAGTATTTTATTATTGCCCAATATTGTTTGCTACGATCGTCTCTGCAATTAAAATACACAAGCCGTTCTAATTTACCCGCTAGAAGCTCTTACACAAGTGTTGTACACTATGTACGGTGCCCCCTGTTTTGTTGCTCGATACCGCATGGCGCAAAAAGGCGTTTGCAAACGTGTTTCGTTTTTTCTCTCACCCCAAGCAACCCTTGAATGCAGTAAAAATCGTATAATGTTGCAAACAGTATTTCAGACTTAGCATACTGAAGTGTATATACTTTCGTGCGCATGTGCTGTATTTTGCATTCAACATTTCCGTGTGAGTTGTTGGCGTTCGCCATGTTGCATCGCCTTTCCGCGTGAACTGGGGGTTGCACAATGCACATTAACGTCCGCGCCCGTTCCGCAAGAATGTAACCCGCCTCTACCCTACGCCCACAAACAAAGCATGTAGCGATTATTAAACCTGCAATCGACTCGCGCTCTCACGTCACAATATGAAGGCTTACGTGCTTTTTGAGCCAGCTACAGCATTGCGCATCGCATTTGCAAAGACCTTGACCTTCGTTAACCGTTCATTCTGTGTAAGTGTTAAGAACCGCCCCTGTTCAAATTAACAAGTCAGGTTTCTGTGTGCTTATCTACAGAGCAGTGAATGGTGAGGCAAAGGTTAGAAATTGTACGTTGGCAGTGGAACACTGCTGGTGCTGCAGAAACGTCTGATTTGTTCTAATGACATGGCAGCTGGTGTCAGCTCCGTTCGTAAAATTTTGCTCACAAAAAAAACAACCTAATGATCAAGTTCTACTGCATGAAGCGTTGGACAAAGACACTTCGCCTGCACAGCAAAGCGAATTAGTTGGCCTCAGCCCTAGCAAACGCTGAGCGGTTTCGTGAACCTACGGTTTCACTGAAGGTACCAGCAGCCCGCTCGGCTTAATCCGTCTCACGCAGAACGCTGTACTTGCACGCTGTGAAGTGTGGCGATAATGGTAGCCTTGGCTGTTTGCTGAATTATTCAGTTAAGTTTTGCAGTGGGCTTCAATCTTTGATGTTGTCTTCATGTGAAACATTAATATTTATGTTTGTATGACGATGGGCGAATGCCGGATGATTGTTCAAACAAGAGCAGTTGTTAATCTGTTTGGTTAGTTGGAAATCACCTTTGACTCACTCGTCCTTTTAGATAAAGTGGTACTTCCATATTGTATTTGTGCGATTTCTATCCAATTAAATTTCTAAAAGTGAAGTTGTGTGGTCTACATTTTAAGCATTTTGGACAACGTATGGATTTGTATGTACAATTATATATCCTAGGAATAAAATTGTTTTCGTTAAACAATAGGCCAGCGGTACGCAAATACGTTAGCACAGCATCAAAGATCGGCTGATCTGCAGCTTTCATTTTGCAGTTTCCAAGTGTTGCCTTTTTAGTCCCTGTTAATCTGCTAGCACTTCATCTGGAAAACTCGAAACAAAAGTAGCCTTGGTTGACTGCGTTCCAAGCTTCTGGATGATGGTAGCAGCATTCGAGTGAAGATCGTAGGTTGGGGAAAGGGAAGGTTAGTGTTGGAATCAGTGGCGTAACTAGAAGAGGGACATCAATCCCCGGGAGCGGCGTTTAGGGTCGCCGAATTAAGGTCGGAATATTACGTGATAATTACCAAATGTCAGCGGATGCTAAAGTTACGATTAAAACAAAATGTCGACTGCTACCAAGTTGCGAAATCTCATCAAGATCACGAAGGAACGCAAAGCTTCTCTCCAGCAGTCAGCGCCAGTGTTGCCACTGGGGCTTGTCTCGTTAACATGAGATTGTTACCTTTTTCAACATCAGATTTGTACGTTGCATTTTCACATAAGCTAAATATTACCATTACCTAACGAAGCGCGATAAACCATGTTGAATCTGAAACAGAGCCAAGTGTCGTCAATGGAGAAGTACTCATGCTTAACGAAAATACGCAGGTCCCCGACAAGGGGGGGGGCAATGCCCAGGGGCGGAACTTTTTGGGGGGCCGGCACTTTTGGTGAAAAGAAGGAATAGCAAATGGTCTTTCACGAATGAACCTGAAGTTATATTTAGGTTTTAGATTT
>Ga0210059_1007734_pt1 | contig 17039 bp, 24 predicted proteins | sample Ectturendosymbi2_FD_188042 | JGI IMG/M metagenome (GOLD analysis project Ga0210059, IMG submission 188042) | Ecteinascidia turbinata endosymbiont from Florida, USA - Sample 2 (SPAdes) (version 2) | ecosystem: Host-associated > Tunicates > Ascidians > Unclassified | place: Key West, Florida...
CCCCCCCGCCCCTGCCGTTGCTCCAGCGTCCATGTGTGAACACCGACTAATTATAAACTATGGCCTTTGCTTGTCTCGTTATATGACCGTTGGTTTGCAACAAAGCTTTTCATTACTTCCGCTTTCAATTTACTTTAACTAGACTGTATCAGACAGAAAAATTACAAAGTTTCTGACCTACAGACTTAACACTGAAGACAAAATAAAAAGATGACCTCGTTTCAATTTACAGTGCATTATGAGAACGGTGAAGCGTTGTTTTTGGTTTTCTTCAGGAATAGCCAGGGTTGCGGAGTCGGAGGTAAAATATCCGACTCCAACTCCGACATTTCCAAAATTTCCAACTCCGACTCCCGACTCCGACCTTTCCACAATTTCGGACTCCGACTCCCGACCTTTGCAAAACTTCCGACCCAGACTCCTTGACATAAAGGGAATGATATTTGGCTGTAAAAATCAATGGAAATCGTGGTACACAGCAAGAATTCTGTTTCAACAAAAGTTTCAAAAGAAACTGTACCATTTCAAAAGGAATTCCCAATTTAAGAGTGTGATTTAAAAATGATCCAATTGGACTTCCGGAGTCGGAGTGGGACAAAACATCCGACTCCGACTTCCAGTGTTGTTAGGAATCCGAATCCGAGTCCATACTCCGGCTCCGGCTCCGAAACCCTGGGTATAGCACAGCCTTTTTTCCTACTACATCGTGCTGATACTTTCAGGGTGGGCAAAATGTTTGTAACTTGTATTAGTTTTGGGGGGTGGAAAAAAGATTGTAACTTGTTGTTGTACCTAACAGTTTTTTAATTATTCGGGGAAGCAATTGACCGGTTGCCATTCTCTTGTTTTGGGCTTATTCATTTGTTTGTTTAACGACAATCTTGCTACAGGCGGTAGCCTGACTGGTGCAACCTTGTTGTGTCACGTCGAGCTTTGATAATACAACAACGCAAGAAGAATTACAAACCAAACGGAAATACTAAAACGAATACACTGCATTGCTTTTATCTAATACAGCACTTCAGGAACGCATCAACAGTATTGAATACAGCATCTGAAACGGAGGTCGACGCATCAGGCACATCATATAGATATAATTGCAATTGCAACAGGTCGGCATCAACAAAAAAATACAACAGTAAAGCGCGAATCTCCCATAAATAGTGCACAAGGTCGCGTGGATGTTGTCAAAATCTATTACAAGACTTAAGAAAATCATCCACAGCGCAAAACACAGCAACGGAGATATGTGATGGATCATCATCAGGCAAGCCAAATAAGAAAATACGCAGCAACTCAACGTCACTCAGACAATCAAAAATCTCAGGCGATTTGTTGTCAGTTACAATATTACAGACCCTACTGGAAAGGATCGCTCGTTCGGCATCATGAAATTTACAGTAAAAGAAAAGGTGAATCTCAGTTTCGATGTCACCGCAAACGCAAGTACGACAAGATTTTGTGTTGATATTTAATGGACTTTGGGCGAAGCATACAATGGAAAGATGTCAAACGAGGATTAACTCCCAAAAAGTGGAAGGTACAATGTTTTGTGGTAATCGAGTTTTAGCGATTCATGAAATTTGGGTGACTTGGAGAATATTTACTTTCGAGTGGGAGAGAATTCCATAAACTCTGAACGTCTACATTGTGGTGCAAAGTGTAGGGAACAAATTCACTGAATGATCTAAAGAGATTCATAGGGTAAGGTCAGGGTGCCAAACGAAAAATTATTTTAGAAAAATAGCGGAGTATAGATATTTCTATTCGATGGTTTAAGGTTTTAAGGTTTAGATAAAGTAGAACATCTGAAGAGGATGTAGTTTTCGAACAGCCTAATATGATTTTAGCGGCGGAGAGTTGGGTCTTATCTAGCAGATATTTGTCGCTATCAGAGCAGTTGTCATAAATAATGCTTCATAGTCAAAAATCTGTAATATGTTTGTTTTGTAGATAGTAAGGAGAGAGTGGCGAGGTAATGAATTTAAAAATGAGCGAAGTCGATTTATTTTGGTCATCACTTTCTGATGAAGGTGGAGAATGTGAGTATGCCAAAAGAGAATGTGATGAAAGATTAAACCCAAATGTTTATGTGTATCGGTTTCTGAAAGGGGAGTATTATTGAAAAATAAAGGGGGGTGGATATTCCTCTGGTTAGATATTGTCATAACAGCAGTTTTAGAAGGATTGAAGCTAATATTCAAAACTTTTGACCAGTTGTATGAAGTGGAAAGATCTTGAGAAAGTATCCTGTGCAGGTGAATAGGACATTTGGCAGAATAATACAGAGTGGTGTCATCCACGAATAGAGATATGGATGCATTAATATTTTTAGCAATGTCGTTGACATGGATCAGAAATAATAGAGGCCTAAAACGGATCCTTGAGGAACACCACAACTAGTGTATTTGAGGTCTGAGAGGGTCCTGTTGATGAGAACGACTTGAAAACTTGAGAGAGATAAGATAGAAGGTTTAATGAAGGGTCATCTATACCAAGTTCTTAAATTGTAAAGAGCAAACATGTATGATCAACGCGATCAAAAGCTTTGGATATATCAAGAAATAATAATGTTCAAGAGGAGAGATTTGAGTCATAAGGAGAGATTTGAGTCATAAAAGCTTTGGATATATTTGAGTCATAAAAGCTTAAAAGAAAAGATATAAAAGATATATTTGAGTCATAAAAGAGGAGAGATTTGAGTCATAAAAGCTTTGGATATATCAAGAAATAATGTTCAAGAGGAGAGATTTGAGTCATAAGCTTGGTAAAATTGTTGGTGTTTTTTCCGAAATCCAGAGTTGTTTGGAATCAATCATTTATGCTGTTCCAGGTAGTTCTAAATATGTTTGCGTAAAAGTTTCTCAAAAACTTTTGAGAGAGAAGGTAACAAAGCAACTGGACGATAATTTTGGACTTCAGTTTGAGAATCTTTTTTAAGAAGAGGTATCACAGTAGCAGTCTTCCAAACTGTAGGATATTCCTCAGAGGAGAAAATAAAATTGAAGAGAAGGCTGAAGGGAGTAGCTAGCGACTGACTACAAATTTTAAGAATCCGATTTGGCAAATTGTCAAATCCTTGCATTTATTAGGATTCAGGCTAGTTAAAACCTGAAAAACTTCGAAAGGTTCAATAACAGGAGATAGTAATCGCTGATCGGTAAGATATTGCAAAGGTGGAAAATTTTGGTAATCGTTACTTGGAGAATTTGAAATGGAAGTAAAGTATTCATTGAAAAGATTGCACTTAATACGATTATCATGTATTATAGGTCTTCCATTCACATTCAATGGGTAGCTATGTTTTCTACTCGATTTCCATTTTCAATTAAAAAAATTCTAATAATTGAGATCAGAGGTATTGACAACATTTAGTTTGCTCATGAAGCGCTCGATATATTTTTGTTTCGCCAGTTTTATTTTGCATTGAACTAGGTTTCAGGTTTTATTACACAGAAGTTTGTGGTTTATGTTTTTGGTTTTAAGCCAGCGTTTGTAATAGCGAGATCTTTTTCGTAATAGAAGTCGGAGCTCGCGGGTTAACCAAGGCTTGCTTTTGTTATAAGGATAAGCTACTTTTGTGGGAATAAAAGCTTTAAGCGTTTGGTTGATGACATTTGTAATATTTGAAAGAGCTGAATTAACATTGCGAGAATTCATGATAATGAATTCGCAAGGGGTAACATATAGTGCATTGTTCAAACCTAAAAAGTCCCCATTATTATAGTCCCACACAAAAAATGGTTTGAAACTATGCGGTGTTAAGTAAATGGAATAGAAACGTATTGACCTCCAAACCTTTCCTTGGTGGTATGACTGCGTGTGGCATGCATATCAAAACGATTCGTGTGACATCACAAAACTACTGACTCCCCCCTCTCCCTTGTCACAATTTGTCACAAATCTGGTGACCCTCTCCTTCCCGTTAGGGTGTGACGTCATTTATGGACGACCCCCTAGGAGTTCGATTTCATCTAACTTTCTAGTGTTGTTATGAGCAAGTAGGCTACGCTTCTCATGTTAACATGAAGAACTGAAAATAGTTGAATTTAACGCCATTTCTTATAATAAAAACTAATCGTGCAATACCTGTGGCAAGTTTAATTAGCTTTAACATAATTAAAAACGAAGTATAAACTTCCAAGCAAAGAAATAAGTAGCTCTACGCAGTACCGTCCGCACGCGGATGCAGTAAGTAACCAAAAATGAACCTTAACACATTGCAGTACAGGCTTGCTATCGTAATCGCCCAAAGCAGATCGTTGCGCGTAATAAGGGGTTGCATTCGGCGCAGCGGGAAAGCAATCATAACAATTAGCCGGCAGACATAACGCAATTACCACAATCTCCCCACGTAAATAATACGCAAGTACAGTTACACACAGACTCAGGCATTATTCATAATAAATACACGCGTTGCACTATTGGTAACAGTCACGAATAAACAATCGGTTCTCCATATCTATCAGGAGGTCTCCTTTTTCTCCCGGACCTCCGCAGAATCGGAGTAGGTGACATTTCCTTACTTGTTGAACTTAAATCAGGTTCAACGCCGTTCATTGGTTTGTGCTGATCAGCATCAGCTGTCGGTGCTTCCTCTGGAATGTTCGTAGGTACCTCGGCTTCGACTGCCGGAATCACTTGAGAATTCTCTCGATCCCCTCGTTAGGACAAGGAGCGAGGTCTGACGTCGAGACAGTATCTTCTCGTCCGTTGCTATGTTGGATGTGCGCATACCAGGGGTTGACTTCCAACAGTAGGACCTCGTTACACAGTGGATCGCCTTTGTTCCATACATGGCGTCGAAGTAAAACTGGGCCCTCAGTGAGAAGCCACGTTTGCATAGCGGTGCCAGAAGTCGCTCGTCACTGGAAGCGGAACATCCACTCATGTGGAGTTTCGTTACTCGCAGTGCATAGGATCGACCGGATTGAATGGAGAGCTTCCCGAAGTACGTCTTGCCACCTCTCCTCGGGCCATCCTCGGTGATGCAGTAATAGTTTGATGGTTTTCCGTACAGTCTGATTTGTTCTTTCACATTGGCTGTTGCCTGTGGGGTGGTAGGGTGTGGAGCGACTGGAAGCAATACCTCGCACTGCAAAATAAACCTTCACATTTGAACTCATAAACGACGAGCCACGATCACTGTGCATGTACGCAAAAAAAACAAATAAACAAAATAAGTTATTCAAACAATCTACGACGGTTGTCGTCGTCATCGACGAGCACGCGAACACAAATGGGAACCAGCTGTATTCATCGATTGCAACGAAAAGGTATGGTTTACGCCCCCTCACGGGTCCTTTGAAATCAATTGACAGACGCTCCCACGGGCGTGTTTCTTTAATGAGGGTGTTTGAATCAGGTTTAAAAAACCTCGGTTTTACTTCCGCACAAGTTCTGCTCGTTTATGGCAAATTGTAATCGATATTTTCTTCCACAGATTTCAATGTCAGCTCTCGCTCTGCTTTCAATGTTAATTTCTTTCTGTCGAGTAGCAAGTAGTACTTGTTCTTTTGTCCTTAGTCCTTTAATGTTTAATCGATCTGCAAGTTCTTTATCAATGAAATTTTCAGAAGCGCCAGTGTCAATTAGTGCATCAACTGTTTGGTTATTTAGTTTGGCTGTGAGAACCGCAAGGCCCAAGCTCTGTGGAGCGGATGCGAGAAACAATGTAGTGGGGCTCGTCGTGCACCGAGAGTTAGCACCAGGCCGGACGGTTTCAGATACGGATATTGCTGCCAGTGTCCCTGCTGCAGAAATTGACCGCGAATCATCTGTTTTATTGTTTCTCGCATTTGCTCGACACACCCTTGCAAAATGACCGCGCTTGTCGCAAATGTAGCATTTGGCATTAAAAGCTGGGCACGCACGATGACTTGCATGCAACCTGCCACTGCAGAAGAAACATTTCTTTGTTCTGTCTTTATCGTGTGTAACAGAGCAACATTGCGATCGAGGAGGGCTTAGCTGTGGGTCGAACGAAGTTACCGCTACTTCGGTTGCCGCCATGACAGTCTCGCGACTCGTAGCAGCTGCTTGTTTCTGAGCGCAATCTAGGCTATCAACAAGTTCCACGGCTTGCTCTAAACTCAGTTCATCTTTTTCAAACATTCTTTGGCGGATCAGTGGCGAGGTTAAACCGTTTATGAAAGCGTCTCTAGTCAGTTCCGCTCAATATTCGCTTGCCGTGACAGCAGTAAATAAGCACTCTTTTGCTAAGTCTTTCAGAGCCTGCGCATATTCGGTCACAGACTCACCGGGTTGTTAACGACGACTTACTAGAAGATGACGTGCGTAGACGTTGTTCGCTTTCTTTACGTACGCAGCGTAGAAGGTGGCAATAAAACCATCAAAAGTTTCTTCTTCCTCCACAATGGGGTACACAGAGGGCGACAGACAACTAACTATAATTCTCGCTTTGTTTATCGCAGGGTCATCAGCAACTCGACCTTCTAAATAATCAATATAGTCTCTGACAGTCCTCAGCCAATAAGTAAACGTTTTACAAGCATCAGGTGCAGTCGTTTCAATCGATAATTCTTTCGGTCGCAATAGGTCTCGCGCTGCCATCTTTCAGGTTCGTTTAATTATGTTAAATTGTGGCAAGTTTAATTAGCTTTAACATAATTAAAAACGAAGTACAAACTTCCAAGCAAAAGAAATAAGTAGCTCTGCGCAGTACCGTCCGCACACGGATGCAGCAAGTAACCAAAAATGAACCGGCTTGCTATCGTTATTATTATTATGAGGGGGGGGGGGGGGTGGCACTGTATGACTGCGAGGTCTTGTAGTGCCAGGGCAGGAGTAAAGACAATCTATATGCGTATGCCTGACTCCCGCACAAAAGCTTGCACATGCTTCGCAGCAGCTGTGCTACGTAGGATTTCTGGGGTGGAAAAATTTATACCAGATCTTCGTCTGCGTGTTTCGACGTCGTCGCGCCTCTGTGAATTTGGTACAAACTTCAAAAACGTGTTCTACAGTTTGTGGTATTTCACACTGGTCGCAGAGCCCGTCAGGATGAAGACCAATACGTGACATATGATGATTTAGGTGACAGTGACCTGTGCACAAACGAAAGATTATAGTGGAGAGGGAGTGGGTTGACAGAGAGGACCGCAGCAGGGCTGGAAAGATAACTTTGAATGCATTTCTTCTTATATCGGTCTGGTATTGAATTTCCCACGCGTGGAAAGAGTGCTGGTACAGATATGGCAGCATATCAGTAAAATTCTATCGGGTATTTACCCGTTTGTAGTGAACACATTTGGGTGGATTGGGTAATAGTTTGGCAGTGGAGAGAATTGATCAGCAATTTCATTTCCTGAGATGTTTGTGGCCGGAACCCAAAGGAAGCGGACCTCGTATCCCGATGCTGAGAGTGTGGAATAGAGGGCAATTTTATTTGCAAAACTATGCTTTTCCCAGTTCCAATTAGTGATCGATTGCAAGGAGCTGAGACTGTCTGTGACAACAACTACCTTAATAATTTTTACTGAGTAAGCCAGGTACAATGCGTGAAGAATGGCGAAGAGTTCAGAGGTGATGGAGGAGGAGAATTTGTTTATTGTAATAGAATATCGTAGGTTCCTATCCACTATGTATATACCGCATTCGGCTCGTTCAGAGGTTTTTGATCCGTCTGTATAGATTTTAACAAACTGATTATACATATTGTGCAAATGCGAAGAGAAAACCGGTTCAATGAATGCAGATGCCGTCTGACGGTCAAACTGTAAGAGAGTGAGGTCGATGACGGGTTTTCGTATCGACCGAGGAGGAGTATTCGGGATGCGCACCGGAGCGGCGGCGAAAACGGAATGATCAACCTCAGTCTTTGTGAACATATTAAAAGAGCAGAAACCAGGCGAGTCAGGAAAACGTTCCTGCCAGCAATCCTCAGTTAACGACAGGGCTGGATGGTCACTAAACGACAAGAGATGGGCTTTAAACTTCAGGCACAGAAACTTGTGATTATGCTCAACGGCACCTCGTTGCATGGGTGATGAAGGCAAATCACTGGAGTGCTGACCAGGGCTCCAGTACACAAGCGCAGTGCATCATTTTGGATCTTTTGTAATGGTTTTAATAGACTGGGAGACGTGAAAAAATAGGCCTCCATACCATACTCTTTTACAGATCTAACCAGCGACCTATAGACAGTAAGTAATGGACGTTTACCTGCAGCCCAGGACGTACCTTTCAACATCCTAATAACATTGAGCCGAGCCTGGCATATCGCCACAACTTTCTGTATATGCATCGAGTAAGAAGCGTTTCGTTGAAACGTTAACCCTAAGTACTTGTATTCATCTTTTTGTGGAAGGCAGGTACCGTCCTGCAGACGCAAGGAAATAGGTTCTGGATTGTGTTTCCTTGTAAATAGGACAGCAGCAGATTTGGTTTTAGACAGTTTGAAATCACAATCTTCAGACCCATTTGCACACTTTGGTCAAAGAACGTTGACACAGCCGGTTTAAGAGGGTTATATCAGAGTCACATTCCCAGAAGCAAAAGTCATCCACGTACAGGGCAGCATAAGCGGTGATTCGCTTTGGGAGATGGTTTATCATCAAAGGAAAGAGTATGGGGCTAAGGACGCTGCCTTGCGGAGTGCCGTTTTCTAGGCTTTTAGTCATGGATAAAGTAGAGCCAATGCGGAATTGGAAGGTTCGATTGGAAAGAAATGAGCGAATGAAGTGAAACATTCGACCTGAAATGCCATAGCTAAGCAGCTTGGATAGAAGAACGTCTTTGTTTACCATGTCGTAGGCCTTTTCTATGTCAATTAAGACAGACAAAACGTTGTTTTTGTGTGCCATGGACTTGTGGATTGCGTCATGGAGACGGAGAAGATGATCCGTCGTTCTGTGGCGCTGTGGGAAGCCGGACTGCGAGATATTAAGGACATTATGATACTCTAAAAACCAGTTGAAGCGACACACAATCTTGTTTTCGAAAAGATTACAAACATTGCTTGTCAGGAATATTGGGCGGTAGGAAGATGGTACGTGCACAGGTTTGTTTGGTTTTGGAATAGGGACAAGAATGGAATGTCGCCAGGATGGAGGATTTTTGCCGGTGAACCAGATTTTGTTAAACAGCTGTAGCATGACTTCCAGAGATTTTGTGGACATATGTTTAAACAGTTCGTAGCAGATGTTGTCTGGTCCGGGTGTAGTGTTCTTAGTGTCATTGATAGCGGAGAGAAGTTTATTAATGGAAAAATCCTGCTTTAGAGCTACAAGTCAGGAAGAGCGTTGAAAGCTGATAGCCCTGTGTTTGTCCATAACTGCATTGAACAGTGCATAAATAGGCTCGTACAAGTCTTGCTCTCCGTAGAGAAAAGGAAATCTGATTTTAAATTGTTGCAGTGTGCAGCAGATGACTACGCTTCTAAAATGCACGAAGCTGACAGATGGTTCTGTAACGGTCGAGATAGCAGCTGGTTCCCTGCGACCCTTATGCGCACGGGGCGTTATTTATAACGTACCTCTTAGATATCTCCTCACACGATATCGTGGCATGCCTTGCAAGCAGTTGGTTTCAATCTATGAAACGTTTTCGTTTCAAAATTAGTGATTCTACCGAGTTGGAAGATTCCAAATCTGTATTTATGAAATTTACTATTGCTGACCTCCCTGGTGGTCGGAAAATTGGATACTTGTTTTTCCGCGTTAAGCAATACATTCCGAGACCGTTGCCGTGTTTTTGAGTGTGACCGCTATGGACATGTAGCAGGCACACTGCCTACTACAACTGCAGACTGTGCAACAGGGACAAAACTTGGGAGGCACACAAAGTTGTGCAACAGGAACCCTAAAACGAAATCAAAATCAGCTTTAGGAAGCTGAAATGGGTGCTGGCTAGCATCAAAACAAGTCAAGCATGAAATACAAGTTGATCATTAACAGAAACATGTTTTAAACCTGCTTTGATCATGCATTCACATACACGTTCTGCTAAGCTTTAACAAGGAATAACAATGGCGGTGTTGCTAGGCAAAATGACGTCGAGCCGCGCCCCAACCCGGCGAAAAGCTGGAGAAACATGGCGGCGTTGCTACGCAATATGACGCAGAGCCTATCAAGAGATACCATTCAGATTAATGAGGTTTTATGAATCTTCCGGGAATTTCCCGAGCTAAAATTCAGTATAAATAGGGCGATTTTGGCAGTAGGAGATCAGACCGGTCGACCTTGCTTCTGGCTAAATGACTAGTCTCCTTCTGGAGTTTAAACTATTAAAGTTTTTCTTTGGAAGTAAAATCAACTCTTCCGCCAAGCACACCACTTGACCGGTTAAGTTGTGAACCTCTAGGTGGTGACATGGTTGCGCCCAAGTTCACAATCAAGGGTTTTTGACTGGGTAAGTCCTTGGGACAGGCTTATCCCAGACAACACAAAATGGATTGTCCGGGCGGAGCTATGACACTCAGGGCCGTAAAGTAGAAGCTACAAAACATTGTTTCTACCAGTCCCCAAAAACATATGAGTCAACATACAAAACCCGCTTTGTTGAAATTAAACCCTAAAACGCGTTCTCAAACGAACGGCTTGAAAAACGTGACAGTTGCATAGGAAACTGGTTAACTCTGTGATTAATGCCCCAACGCATGTCGAAAGACTTTAACACGATCGGTCTTATTCAAAAAGTTGATCTGAACATTGACTGGTTACATTGATGAGCAGTACGTTTTAGGTGGTAGAACATATGATATTTTTTAGCATATAGGATAGATTTGCTGATTGCGGAGACTGTTGCATGAGATGTTCTTGACTGTGAGATTGATTCGAGAAAGTTCCTTATAAAGTCATCTATATTATATTGGTGAGTACATGTTGTTGCTCTTGTTTGTATATTAATACGAATGCACAACGAGAAAACAGTCATTGTGCTTACTGCCGGCAATTTATTCTGTAGAAGTATCATAAGCAAGCAGGGCGGTCAAGCGAACGTGATAGAGTCGTGAATACTGTCCTAGGTATAGTATTGAAATGAACCCACTTATAAAAAACTACTATATCTAAAAACTATCTTTTGGTTTCACTGCAGACCAAATAATAAGTTACAGACATGTAGCTAGTCGTTGTCGAGGTAAACTGCGTTGCTCAATCTGCGGCGGCGAACATAAGTATAGCGAGTGAAGCGCTGCTGCTCCGAAATATCCCAACTGCGGAGGCAGTCACTCAACCAATGACAAAATCTGTCCAAGGTACCAACGAGAAACTGCAATACTTAAACTAAAAACGGTGGAGAAACTGTCCTATGCTGCTGCCTGTAAGGTGCATAAAGCTGCCAATAATCCACATGTCCCGAATATAGCTTCACAGTCAGCGTTTCCCTCTCTTCCAAAATCGACAATGGATCGTTCTCATGCAAGACCTTTAATTGGTTCCGCTTCGATTCCACATGCACCCGGTGTCCCACTGGATCAAGAATAGCTCAATGTAAAGTTGATTTTTCCAGTCTCTTGTTTGGAAACCCAGTGATGTTTCTCACTTTCCTGACAGAGTTTATCAAACAAACGATCCTAGTGAAAGACAGAAACGAGAATTTTGACGTTTGTCACATTTTCACTAAGGCAGCGGGTGACCGCATGGGCCTACCTGTAGACTCCGAACAGTTAAAGCTTTTCTCTAATTAACGATGGGTTTTACACTATTACAATGGAATTCCCGCTCCATCTTCAAGAAATGGCATGAATTTAAACTACGTTTCTACACTTTACGAATTACCTGATGTCCTATGCATCCAAGAGATGCATCTGACACCCAGATACCAGCCATCCATTCCACACTATCATGTAATTCGTAAAGACCGGCCTCTTTCCAAAGGAAAAGGTGGTGGCCTAATGGTTTGCGTCAAGACAACTTTATATTTTTCACAAATTGATCTGACTCTTCCAGGCAACAGCAATCTTGAAGTTTTGGGGATTTCTGTACACGGCTTTTCCATATTTAACATTTACAACCCCCCTCCAACCCCTTGACCTCCACCTCCCTTGATTTCCTATCCACCTTTGCAAAGTGATTCTCTGCGGAGATTTTAACGCTCACCACGGGATGTGGGGAAGCGCGTACAGTAACTGCAGTGGCAGGTCTTTGGTAGAAGCTCTCGACGTACATGATTTAGTTGCATTAAATACTACTACGCCTACCCATCTTTCACTAACTGGACGAAACGCATGGAGGTTTTTGGACTTGGTATTAGTCTCTAGCTCATGCACTCCCCTCTGCACTTCCACGGTTACCAGCGAATTCCTGGGAAGCTACCACTCGGTTGTTTTAACAGCAGTCAAGGCGAACGCCGCTCCCGGAAGACCTTGGTGTCCCGAAATGGAACTTTGGCAAAACACACTGGCAGAAATTTAGCGCAGCCGGCGATGAAACTTTACGTTTATTCTCTATCTCACTGGACTGTGCATCCTGCCTCTTTGAAACCAATGTTCGCGAAGCTGCTCTGGAAGCTATTCCTCAATTGGGACGCAAGTAGACTTACAACAATTGTGGTGAGGTTGGCCTACACACCCGCAATGCACCAGCTCCTACAAACAAACTCAATCAAAGAGGTCTCTCAAAATCGCTGTTCCATGGTGGAATAAGCAATGCAACATTGCTGTAAAAAACAAAAAGCATGCCTTCAACAGAATGAAACGGACCAGGCTTTTGCGTGACGTTATTATTTTCAAACGGTGCCGAGTAAATGCTAAAAGGGTAATACTCGAGGCAAAATCGTCCTCCTGGCAAGAATTTTGCACATCACTAACGTCCACCACTAGTCTCCCGCAAAAGTTTGGAAGGTGATAAAAAGCTTTTCCGGAAACCGCTCCCTCATTTCGTTCCAACGTTGCATGCACAAGGTATTTCTGCCAAAAATAAACAACATAACTCCAGCATGCTCGCAAGCCAGTTCGCTCTATCCAGCAGTTGTTCAAATTATCCGCCACGTTTTCTTAACGTAACCCTACCAATCAAAACACGACTGTTGCATAATGCGCTGTCCCATGCGATGCCAATCGACACACATCTAAATCAAGCCTTTTCCCTAATGAATAGACTACCACAATGCACTTCATATCTCGCAGTCCGGCTTTCGGAAGCGCCGCAAAACAACGGATCATCTTCTCCGTCTCCATGACGCAATCCGCAAGTCCATGGCGAACAAACACAACGTTTAGTTTGTATTTATTGACTTAGAAAAGGCCTACGACATGGTGGACAAAGAAGTGCTTCTATCCAAGCTGCTTAGATATGGCATTTCAGGTCGCATGTTTCGCTTCATCCATTCCTTTCTTTCCAATCGAACCTTTCAAGTACGCATTGGCTCTACGTTATCCATGACTAAAAGCATCGAAAACGGCACTCCGCAAGGAAGCGTCCTTAGCCCCATACTCTTTTCTTTAATGATGGATGATCTCCAAACGCGAATCACCTCTCATGCTGCCCTGTACGCGGATGACTTTTGCTTCTGGGAGTGTGGTTTCGATCTGATTCCTCTAAAACCAGCTGTGCCATCGCTCTCTGACGAAAGTGTGCAACTTGTGTGATGAATGTGGTTTCAAAATCTCTAGCACCAAATCTGCTGCTGTCCTATTTACAAGAAAATTCAACCCAGCACATATTTCCTTGCGTCTGCAGGACGGTTCCCGCCTTCCACTGAAAAAAGAGTCCAAGTATTTAGGACTAACGTTTCAAGGAAATAGTCCCTACTTGACGCATATACAGAACGTTGTGGCGAAATGCCGGGCTCGGCTCAATATTATTAGGTTACTGAAAGTACGTCCTGAGGTGCAGGTAAACGTCCATTACTTATGGTGTATAGGTCGCTTGTTAGATCAGTAATAGAGTTGGTATGGAGGCCTACTTTTCCGCATCTCCCAGTCTACTAAAGCCATTACACAAGATCCAAAATGATGCACTGCGCTTGTGCACTGGAGCCCTTGTCAGCACTCCGGTCATCACGCGTGCAACGAAATGCTTTTAAACATTAAGCACAAGTTCCTGTGCTTGACGTTTGAAGCCCATCTCTTTTCCTTCACCGCCCACCCCTCTCAGTCGTTATCTCAGGATTGCTGGCAGGAGCGTTATCCAGATTCGCCTTGTTTCTGCTCCTTTAATGTGTTTACAAAGCTTGCGGTTGATCATTCCACTTTCGCCGCCGCTCCCTTGCGCATCCCGAATCCTCCTCCCTGATCGCTGCGGAAACCCCTTGTCGACCTCGATCTGCAGTTCGTCCATCAAACGACATCTGCGCTCGTTGCGACTGCTTTCTCATCGCATTTACACAATCTATATGACCAGTTTGTTAAAATCTATGCAGACGAATCAAAAACCTCTGATCGAGCCTGCAGCGGCATTTACATTGCGGATAAGAACCTAAAATATTCGATGGCAATAAACAAGCTTTCCTTCTCCATCACCTCTGAACTCTTCGCCATTCTCCACGCATTGTATCTTGTTTCCTCATTAAAAATTGTCAAGGTCGGTATTGTTACAGACAGCCTCAGCTCACTACAATCGATTACGACTTGGAACTGGAAAAAACATAGTTTCTCAAACAAAATCGCCCTCCTCTGTTCGACACTTACAGCCTCGGGCTGCGAGATCCGTTTCCTTTGGGTTCCTGGCCACCAAAATATCCCAGGGATCGAAATGGCTGATACACGGGCGAAACTCTCCACTACCGAACCTCCACTCAACCCACACACATGTGTTCACTAAGAGAATGTAAATACTCGACTGAATTCTTCTGATATGTTTTCTTCTCTCTACCAACACTGTTTCCAAGAGTGGGACGCTCACTACCAGACCGACCCAAGTGCGGAGCCGGATTAAAGGGTAAGGGGGCCCGGGGTAATTTTCACTGTAGGGCCCCTATGACGTATTTCAAGACGTCATATTTTGTAAAAATTACGTTTTCGTTGATTCGCAAAGTTTTTGCTTACTTTTTCCGGTAGTCGGCAATGTACTTACTCAATTCTACATACAGTTAGCTGCGAGAACAGAGTTCAAACACTAGAGTGTATTCTTGCCAGGCCCGTGACCAGAGGGGGCGAATCCCTCCCTAGAAAATTTTTTGCCCCCCCGTGGAAAAATGTGCTGGACTTATTTTAAAACTATTGGACATAGCTCGAAAAATGTCAGAAAACTCTTCGCCACCCCTGGTATCCCAAGCTGGTTACGGGCCTGGTTCTTACTATGAAAAAATATTTCACAGGTTAGACCAGTGTTTCTCAAAGTGGGCGGAATCGTCCCCTTGGGGGCGATTTTGATGCGCAAGGGGGCGAAAATAACAAATGGGGCGATAGGGAGTCAAAAAAACACTAAGGGGGCGAAAGTGCTCAACGACTAATCGATCATTGAGTTTATTTCAGTAGCCTACTATTATGACTTGTTAGTTTCTTGCAAATTTTTATTTACTACGATAATTGTTGAAGGTTATTGCTAAAACAATTTATCTGTTGACTTTTTACTCTGGATTGTCTATGAACCCAGGTACAGTGTGGATTTTTTCAGGGCTGCGGAGCCGAGTCACATACTGACCTACGATTTTGTTAGAGAGCCGCACAAAAAATTACCACAAGTCAATTGACACGTTTTGTTTTATTGCACTTACGAAGTCTGTTACACAAATTAAAAGAGGTGTTACTGAAAGACACTGCCTATCGAAAGGAATCCTTTCCCAGCAAGAATCAAGCACTAAGCTCTTATAGAGTATATACTTCGCCAACGAAGTAGGCATCATCAGCTCTTATTCAAATAGAATCTATTGCAGAAAGATTGCTAAAAGCCGCACAAGGGATGCTCGGGAGCTGAATGCAGCTCTTAGAACGGTGTTTGATAACCAATGTTCAAAAAGTAACACCACGCCTGTAATCTTCGATGTCACAGCCTTAGCGATTACACCAAAGAAACAATAAATGCTTGCAGATCCATTGTTGTAGTCTGGTGTCGTAACTCGTAACAATCGCGTTCAGGTGCGATAAAGAGCACACGTAAGTCTGTTTGACAAAACCGTTAGCATCTAGGAAGGGACACGTAGCCGGAGCTACCTCTCAAATGGTCATTGCTCCAGCTCCGGTCCTAAATTTTAAACTGAGTTGAGCTCCGGCTCCTGATTTTTAATTTCAGCTCCGGCTGCTCCAGGAAAAATGCCCAGCTCCGGCTCCGTATCCCTGGATTATTTTCACGAATATTCTGAAGGTAATATCAGCGTCGTAATACAATTTCTTAGTTGAGATTGTCAGTGGCTTGGTTCAGCTATTTAATACTTTCTTTAAATAAAAATACTAAATTTACTACCTTATGTTTGCTTTATCAGGCTTAGGGGGTGAAAACTACTTATCGAGAGTGAAAAGGCGGCGATGGAATAAAAAATTTGAGAAACACTGGGTTAGACACTGACCTGGCAAGAAGCAACTTCACCCGAACAATAAGCAGAAACCAGAAATACAAAAAAACACCGGGAAAATAAGATGTCAATATGGCCAGCCAGGCTGAGCGTGAAAGGTGCTTCGAAGCTTATGTCTTGATTTTCACCTACATTTGCAGGTGCTCTGGTTAACGCCGCACTGGTTTCACGTTGCTGCTTGAAAGTTTTGCTTAAAAAAACGATTCAGTCGCAGGGTTTTAGCTAACACTGCCAGATTCTTGCGCATTACTTCCTTGGAAACTGTGCGCTTTTTAGCTCCTGAAGGCATTACAAATTTCGGTACCGCGCTAGCTAAACAATGCAATCATGTTTTCTGCTCTTTCGTTCTATAAATCGACTGATTAAAACCTTTCCTGGCAGACCACGCAGTAGCATTTGGTGGAAATGGCTTGGCTAGCATTATACGTTTTTGATGTGACACAACGATAGTAGCTATCGGAAGAAAAGTGCGTTTCCACCATACGTTACCCTTTGTGACGGAACAAAGAGTCGCAGTTCGTCTGGGCTACCTCTAGACCAGGGGTGGGCAATTAATTTTGCTCGGGGGCCACTTTGAGAAGGCCGCGTTAACGGAGGGCCGTACCTTCTTGTGGAAGTAGAAG
>Ga0210059_1007735_pt1 | contig 17038 bp, 12 predicted proteins | sample Ectturendosymbi2_FD_188042 | JGI IMG/M metagenome (GOLD analysis project Ga0210059, IMG submission 188042) | Ecteinascidia turbinata endosymbiont from Florida, USA - Sample 2 (SPAdes) (version 2) | ecosystem: Host-associated > Tunicates > Ascidians > Unclassified | place: Key West, Florida...
AGGTCACTGCTATCTGCGACCTAATACGATAAATTGGAAAAGAGTTTGATTTCAAACCACAACAACTTCCCTCGTGAGATTATGTTCTCATAACCTGGCAATCTTACGCGATGTTCTTTTCAAAGCACCACTCTTCCACTTCCACACACGTTTCCAGGGTGAATGTTACAATTTGCGGACCCGAGGAAAATTCTTAAAAAGTCAAAAATGGGGCCCCCCTGTTTTACACATGCCATGCAGAAACTTTATTCGCAGAAAGCAATGTAAAATTTACACTTGGATGGGAATTTGCTTCTGCGTGGAAGTCCGTTTCAAATTGTAAATTGTTTGAAGTCATTTGATTGTAAATTGTTTGAAGTCATTTGATTTTGAATTGTTTTTCATCTTCAGACTAAAGTTGTTGAGGGGCTCCTTTGGCGCATTTGCACGCAATTTTGGCTTTATTTTACAAAATACATGACTTGCTTCAGAGCATATTAAATGTGGCTCTAAGAGTGGTTCATAAGCTTTTTGACAAAACAATGCAAAAACTAAGTGCGAAACTCTCAAACGGGGGGCCCCACGGCATCTCTGAAAAAGGGGGGCCCGAGGCGACCGCCTCGTTTGCCTCCCCTGATATTTACCCCTGCACGTTTCATTCTGGCTTTGAACTGGGCTGTCCCTCATCCTTTCAGTGATAGGACTGCTGTGATACCTGTCGTACTGAATGTGGCGCGCGCAAAAGTGCGTTGAAGTAAAGACACTGAACAACTGACGTTATGACCAGACAATGTCATTATTATGTCATATGAATAGACCGGCGAGCAGTGACGAGCCTCCACTTTGTGCAACTCTGTAGTGTCGTCGCTTGGGAACCGAGTCCGGTCACTCAGTCACAATAGAATGGCAGTTTGTTTCCTCTGGCTTTAAGTTTGCATCACATAGCAGTGCACAAAATGCATATCGGTGAGCTTCTAAATGCTGGCCGCATGGTGTGGTGATGGCTGGTATGTGTTGGAATGACACCTATTTGCTGTTAATTGATAATAATCAATCAAAAAGTTCCATACTTCGTCAATGTTTTTACTGTTTTTCAGAATAAAGGTGTTTTCCTTAAGAGTTAACGTTTTTCTTTTATTTGCAGGGCTATGCTGACTCAGCACTTCTGTTTGGATGCAACACGTGTCTGAATGGTAACGATCTGGTTTGAACTGTAAAGCTACTCACTAGTTAACCCTGCTTTAGTCTTTATCAAAGGATACTCTGATGCAAATATTTCTTCGTGCCTTTGTACGCGTGCCGTGGCTGTGTTGTTCCACACCATGTGTAGAAATGCCAAACATGCTGCTGGAAATAACTCCCTTTGTTTGTTTACGTGGAAAGTGATAAAATGAAACACTTCATACAAGATGCTCTTTTTTCAGACTGTGCGAAGAAGCGGATATATGATCAAGCTATGAAGCCCGACATGTACACAGTGCCGAGTGCATTCGAAGCTATGATTGCTGTTTGCTCAGACACCTGGTTGGTTTTTCAAAGAATAGCGTCCATTTTTAGCTCTTCACATTTACAGTAACCCGACCTGTAGTGCGAAATGTGAAAAGCTTGTGTTCGCACAAATTCACTCCGCACTAAGCAGTTTTTTATCTTTGGTAGAGATAGACCGATATATCGGCCGATATTTGGGTTTTGCCGATATATCGGTATCGGCCAAAACGGCCGATTTTATCGGCCTCAGTAGGTGTTGACAAAACGCTGTTATATTCCCCACGTATCCAGACAACTTGCGCAAGAAAGCAAAACGAAACAAGTCAAGACAGTTATCTTGCAGCAACGCTATCAGGTGCGGTTTCTTAAACAAGCAGACAAGATTAACCATGGAGCATGCGTCGGCCGTCGCAGCCGAAACAAATGCATCATTGATGTGATTAATTAAAAATCATAGAAATCATAGGAAAATACTGAAATTGCTGCGATTTGAAAAATTTTAGCTCAGAAATCCTGATTTTTGAAGTTTTTGCAAAAAAGGTAAGGCATAGAATACATAATATTTTTGATAATGAAGCAGAAAACAAGATATAAAAAATTTGGAAATATCGGCTATCGGTCCATGAATGGCCAATATATCGGTATCCGCCCTAAAAAAGCCATATCGGTCGATCTCTAGTGTTTGCTTTCCACCATTTCTTGTTTTCTGCGACGTGTTTGTTTGAATATGATCCATTTGTAACTCTCAGTATCAATGTTTTGGAATGAGTTGTTTTTCTGGGCGACCCAGGCTGTTATGCAAAGCCTACCTTGTTTTGCAACAAGGTGCTCATAACGCGATTTGTGTCTTTGCTTTTCAGTTTCAAACAGAATGACATGTTCCACGAGGAGCATGGTGGAAACCGTTGCAAAACTGTTGAATCGGAAAACCTGGGTTCGGCAACAGGTGGTTTTGGATAAGTCGCAAGTTAACTTGATAAATATTTGCAGATCGGAAGTTATGGCTTGCTGTTCACAAGCGTAGCACAAAGTGTTGTATTTCGATCGCCACACTACCATATTTGGCATGTGTATTAACACACTAAAATATGTTGTGTCTGTATCAGTACTCACTATGGTCTGGTGAATGTGTTTCATTGCATTATTATTTTTTCTGATGATTTTGTTTCTGGTTTCAGAGGAAGGCAACACTGCCCATAGAAAGATATCATGTTTCGTCCGTGTGCTTGATGTGACATACAAACAGGTCAGTTGCGATATATTTTCATTGTGATGCGAACCTGATCTGAACGAGCCACAGTTTCCTGCAACTTATCCACTCAGGTTTTTCCCCAACTCCAATACCTTTGTTAATGAAAGCATGACGTCATCCGTTTCACCAAACCACAATCTTCTATGACCTTGTGATTATTCAATATTCTATGACAGAAGTCTCAAACACGCGACCCGTGGGCCACCTGTGGCCCGTGAGGGCATTTCGTGCGACCCGCGATGTTTTTGGGCAATTATCAAATAATTAACATTTCAGTTATTAAAATTATTAACCGGTGTTCAAAAGTGCTCGGCCAGCGAGTGAACAAGTTCTTTTTAAACGAATGTAGAGACGACTGGAAATGATTTGCTTGTAACTGATGATACCTTTCGCAGGAAATAAGATGTAAAAGATGTTTCTCGTAAGGTTAAGGTACCGCCATTGTTGCGTCACCGTCACAATGAGCCCTCGTGTTACTTTATAAGTCCTATTTGGCCCTCGTAGCAAGTTGACTTTGAGACCCTTGCTCTATGACCTTGTGATTATTCGACATTTTATGACCTTGTCCCAACATGTGACAGTTGGTGACTTAGCTCGGTACATCGCCATTTGTTAATTGCGACGCAGATGCTCCTTCATGAGTACTCCAGGTATAGAGGGTCCCAGTTCACTGACAACACGAAGATTCTTCAACTGCTTGACAATTTGTGCAACGCCATCATTACAATGGAACAGCTGCAACCAGGTTATTGTGATTCTAACAGTAGAGAAATAAAGCTACTGTCAATAAGTAATAATCGCAGCCTACAGCGCTTAATCTGTTGGTGGGGGGCTCGTGGGACAACCACGTGTCAGTTGCAGGACGTAGAGCTCACCACTGCAAATAAATCAACAGTTTAATGCATTAGACAGAGGCCGCTGGGTTCAGCCTCGATTTGGTGAATGGCATCTACTGCATGCATGGTCGCACTGTGGAAACATGCAAATAGTTTTGGTGTGATAATTTTAAATGAGGAGAGTTTGCAATGAATGGCGCGCGAAGCCATCACCTCTTTGTCAACATCAGGTTACCAAGTGAAACATCTAGTCTTGAGTCTTGCCTGGCAGTCTGTATATAGATTTGTACAGTTGCATAGATCCCATAGTTCTCGAACTGTGCGTCGTTTCAGCCGCACAAAAGTAAACTCAGTGCAGTTTTATAACTTCACCATCGATCATTGTTCAAGTGCGATCATGCCAACAGTAGATCACCTACTTACTATCTCATCACTACGTCGCCTACTTACTATCTCATCACTACGTCACCTACTTACTATCTCATCACTACGTAACTGCAGTTGTTGTTTATTAAAAAACGTTTACAAATAAACGCGTTGTACAATTTTAATTTACTTTGCGTCAGACAAATAAAGACGAGACAACAGTAGTCAGTTATAAAATAATCAACTTGCTGATTGCTTAGTTTAGAAAGAATTTTTATTTAAATTTGCTTACTTGTGTGACATCTTTGCTAAATTGAATAAACTCATTATTTCTACGCAAAGACCAGGCAAAAATAAGATTGACGTATCTCAACCACCTCCGCACCGGTGTCGGACATTTCCGCTCCTGCTCATACGAATGGGTTATGGCCTCCTCTGCGGTCTGTGAGTGTGGCACAGAACAAACCATCGACCATGTTGTCTTCCAATGTCCAAATCATCGACTTTCTCATGAACTGGACGGCCCTCAGGTTCTGAATGATGAGACAATCGAATGGCTGCTCAACACCTGTCCAGAGATCTAGTGCGGCCAAGCAGTGGTTTCAAGAACTGGCTCAAACGACGAAGAAGCCACAAAAATGGCGAAAGCAAATCCATCACACTTTATTTCACAGGGAAAGTAGTTTCGCGTTTTATGCGCTAAACGCGTGACTAATTTCCCTGTGAAACAGGGGCATACCCGTGAGTGGGGACAGGGGTGTACCCCACTCACAGGTACACCCCTGTCCCCACTCACGGGTACGCCCCTGTCCCCACTCACGGGTACGTGTCCTCACTTACGGGTATGCCCCTGACAGGGGCATACCCGTGAGTGGGAACAGGGGCATACCCGTGCAACCTGTTACGGAATCCTGTTTTAGACTCTTGTATAGGACTAACTTGTTTCTGTTTAAGAGAAGCATGTTCATGCAAAATAAAGAAGTGCTTTGAAAATATCCTGTTCGATTAATCAGCCGGAACTATCGTTCCCTTGTTGTAACACGTCATCAGTGGACAGGGTACCAGCCGGAATGCTGCATTTTTACAATGCAGCTACTCATGGCATGGCGCAAATCTGACTGCAGCACACACTGAAAACAACTACTTGCTAGTGACACTTGATCAAATTTTAATGTATGCGTTGCAGAGGTTCGGCGGTCAATGTGTTTTGTGAAAGAAGGTTGACGAGAACACCGGTTTTGTGTAGATTGGGGAAAGCTGTGGTCGGGGTCGCAAGACATGCTCGAACGATTTTCTGTGCTCTGCTTCACAATTCTTTCTCACCTCATCCCAGACGAGAGAGGAATGATAGAAATGGTGAATGAGTTATGTTGGCTAGGTTGTTGGCTCAACCATAGATTGCATGCAAATTGAAGGTATGATGCAGGGTTGCCAGATTGGCCATTTCATTTGTGCATGGCCAATTTTGAAAAATTTGGCCATTTTTTAAATGCGTTGGCCATGAAAAATCACACTTGGCCTTTTTATGAAATTTGGCCATTTTTTCAGTTTTTACACTACAATGAAATTGTCAATAAATATTATGTTGTTTTTTGCATTTTTTGGAGGGACTTCATGTCAGTGTTACAGCAACACCATGGTACTTCAACCTTGTATTGTTTTGAAGTGTGTAGTAATGATTTAACACTTGCAGCCAGCTGATTTTGTACAAATGTTTCAGTCAGTGACAGTCTTATGGATACCGTTGGTAGCTGCTACACTTGTAACTGAAGACTGCTGCACTCAGTTGTGTGATTGATAATGTTCTAGTAAAAGCATTTTGCATTGTTGGTCAGATTGTACTGTTAGAAGTTTGTCATCACTTTTACAGTAACACTGTACTGCAGTGCTTCATCTTGTTATTGCTTTGAAGTACGTTGTTTAGCGCTTATTCATGATCACCAGTAGATTTTGTACAACTACAACTACAAGTGCTTCAATCGGACCTGTCATAGAATCACAGTGATTGCTCTCAAATATTCCTAACCTTTCGTTGAGATATTTTTACCTAAAGATGGTTTTCAGTATGTGATTATGATCATTAACTTAATGGATTCTCTTGCTCGTGTATTAAGAGTACAAGCAAGCAGGGACGCCGGAACAGCGGTAAGGCAGAGGGGCAGTGAAAGAGTTGAGGACAATGAAAACTAATATAAAAACAAGAAATTATTCCGCAATATGCTTGTTTTTGTTCAGTTACGATGTAGTTCTCAAAAATTAACAGAAATTATGGAAAACCATTCTAAGGTTTTTGGGTGCGCAAAGAACTGCAATAAATTTGTTTCAACTCAATCTTGATTAACCATGAAATTCCCTATGATAATGATAATGATACTGCTGTGATAAAAGCACCCTTTGGAAAGGCAAGGGGGGCAATGTCCCCGTCATGACCTTGCTTTCCGGCGTCTCTGAGCACAAGATCTGATAATTCTAGCGTTGTCATTGGATTGAAAAAGTTGATTTCAAACTGTTTGACACAAGCGGAGCAGATTTGAAGCATTTGTTTGCAATAGTGTTTAACATATGGTTGTAAGTTATACTGTTGTAAAGGACAAGTTGCAACGCAATGTTAATTTCATGGCAAAAATTGCTATATTAGGGTCAAACTGCTTTTTTGGCCAAACAAGAGTTTTTTGATAAAAATAGTATAACTTACAATCATATAGACAAAGATAGATTAACTTACAAGCCTTCGAAACACTTTGAGTCCCTTATGAATATATCAGTTACCATAGTTAAAACATTTTGTCATTTTGGCCATAAATTTAAAAAAACAACTATTTAGGCCATTTTTTATTAGAACTTTGGCCATAAGCTACGGAAAATATCTGGCAACCCTGGTATGATGTATGTGAATTCAATTTAAATTACCAATCTTCAGAATTATTTCAGTTGTGGTTGGTGTAAGGGTGGCGGTATGTAAACGTACATAATATACCTGCGGTAATAAAATTTTCTTGGTCAGTTGGCGCCACGTGGTGGTGGTTTTCGGTGCAAAGAACTGGTTCTGGTTCTTGGTGAGGTTTGGTTTTCGTTCGTTAAGATCTGTCGCCACCTGTTTCCGTAACTTCGCGTTGTGTTGTTATTGTCCATCCAGGAAGATTTTGCTTCTTTGAACGTTGATTGGAATAATTCGACTGTTGAAGAAGGTGATGTTGACGCAGCAAACGAAGCATCGATGCAAACACACGACTTTGATCAGATCGATCTACCCGGTCGTTTGTTGATCAGGCTGACCCAGGTGGGAGGCAATGGCGGCAACATGCAGGTTGTTTGTGGTCGGAGTTTGTCGTAAAAAGAAAAATAGGAAAACTTGAAAGAAATGTGTGATTCTATTGTTGGAAAAAACCTCCGTAGTCTCAGCATGGCCTCCTTCATGGTGTGTGGTTGTACAGTTTCCATGGGATGTTGTTGCACTACAGCAGCGATACCGTTTAACGCCCTCTTGTGTCGTGTCAGATGCTTTCACAGCTTCCGCACGATGTCGCCACCAGCACTCATCTGGTCAAATGCATATCACTGCTTGGACTTGGAGGGGGAGCAATGCGCGCGCTGGGAGAGAGTAGCAAGCCAAGCGTGAAGGCTTTTATCAAACATTTGCTCTTTGCAACGTGAGTGAGTCTTGTTATTTTTCCTTCGGCCAATTGCAAGTGCATCATTTCGCTGCTGATGTATGTTCTGTGGTGGATACCAGGCTGCCCTCGCACTATGCACATGTTACAGATTATGGGAACAGTTGGATCACAGCCGGATATCATGTTTCGTGGTACCTGTGCTTTCCTGGGGAGTGGCTGCTTGTAACGAAGGATTCGTGGCTGTCATGGCAACGCTAAACAACTGCTTCAGTGACGAGGACGAATCGCAAGCGCACATGTCACTGATGGACACCTGGTCGACCGCATTCACAACCAGTAAGTTTATTCTGTCATTTCTTGGTCAATAAACCAAACTTGCAGTTTAGCTTTAATCGAAGTCACGTAAAATTTTTTTCAAACATGATTAGAAATAGCCTTCCAACCCACTGGGTGAAATCTCAAATCGCTTGTCCACTGTAGCTTGTGGTCCACTCGACACAGGCGTTGTAACATTTGCACACAGCACGCCTATTTACTTAGGCTTTATTTTGCTTTAACTGGACTTAGTCCTTAAATTCTAAGCACATAAAGTTACTTAAGTTCAAACGAACAAGAAACAACCTTCGCATAAGGAAGCCAGAACAGAATGCGCAACAACTACGCAAGAAACGGACGGCACGAACAAAATGCGCTAATCAAGTAATCATCCTCGAGCAAACACCTGCACATCCAATAATTGCACCACATTCACCCCCCCTTAAACGAAGTCTATCAATACGGTACAACACTATAGCGATCCGCAGGTTTTCGTGGCCGTGTGGACCTGCGCACAGTGGGGGCGGGTGGCTTTGCAGCGTCTGTACGCGAACGTTCTTCCGTTTCATTTCCGCCATCTTGCAAAGCTGCGTGATGATCGCAGCAACTGACGGTCTCCGGTAAGGTGGGGTCACTAACAGTGTTTTCGACATGTTTACCGTGACCAGGCACAAAGTCGACCGGGCTATGTACTGTTTGAGCTGCTTCTTCCGCGTTTGCGTCGTTCTGCTCAGAAGGTGAGCCGGGTTCAAACTCACCCACGGGCGCAATATCTTCCAGAGGCACTGTCGACTCTCTGCCAGAGGGGAATCGGATTTGAGCACAGTTGGGTGTCGCATGCACAAGCTCTACCTCGTCAACAGTGGGGTCATACTTAAGATGAACGCAAATGTCTATCTAGAAATGCAGGTCCAGGCGCACTCAACCAGGTGGGAATCGACACACCAAACGTCGATCGTCGTGTGAAATGAAACATGGCCTCATGCGGAGTCGCATTCGTCGCGGTACACAGCAGATAACGTGTGGAATGCAAAGCATCGAAGAAGAAGGCAAAACACATTCCCACTGCGCAATGTCCAGCTTCCGAGAGTTGATCGCAAGTTCGACCGCTGTTCAAATTATGCCATTATAACGTTCACATTGTCCATTTCTCGGAGCGTTATAAACAGACGTTCTACTGCAGGCGATACCACGCTGACGCAAGAACATCGTCAACTCGTTTGACATAAAAGTCGCCCCTCTATCGGAATGAATGTACGCAGGCACACCAAACAACGCAAAAAGCTGGTTGAAATGAACTAAAGGTCTTAGCATCAACACTGGCACAAGGAAAAGCGAACGGAAAACGAGAATATTCGTCAACAAATGTTAGTAAGTAGCGATTCTTCGTGGTCGAAGGAAGCGGTCCTTTAAAGTCAACGCTCAAACGTGCGAACGGCTGCGTCGCTTTAATAAACTGAGCTGAAGGAGGTTTACAAAAGTTCGGTTTGACTTTGGAACACACGCGACAACCTTCGACAATCTTCCGCACATCAACTAAAGAATACGGCAAATTTTTAACGCGGACAAAATGATACAAACGCGTTGTTCCAGGGGGCACAGTGACGCATGAATGGTATGAAGGGTACTTTCGTACAAACTCGCGCAATATGCCCTGGAAAGGGCGCCAGGGACTGAATTTAACTTCCCTGGATGAAACACTATCTGAAAATCAAATTCGCTGAGTTGCATACCCCAACGCTTCTCATTTTTTTATCTTACTGGAGTGACGCACATCGTACACAAAAGATACGGACTGTTGATCAGTCACAACAGTGAATCGACGGCCACTAAGTAGATGAGCCCATTTTCGAATGGCTTCAACAATAACACAAGCTTCCTTTTCCACACTTGACTGATGTGACTCGCATTTGTTCAAGGTTCTCGAGAAAAAGGCCACAGGTCGATCTTCCTGATTCAGAGTAACGGAGATCGCATCATCTGGAGCGTCTGTCTCCGAAACAAAAGGCAACTTTTCATCGATGACTTTAAAGGCAGCTGAAGTTAAATCCTGCTTCAGTGTCTTTAAAGCTCGCACAGCCTTCTCGCGCAAGGGAAACTCTTTCGCTTCAATCAACGGCTTTATTTTTTCTGAAAACAAGGAACCCTCTGAGCGTAGAACGCAAACATTTCCACAAGGCGTTGGAGCTCCTTGTCAGTGTTCGGAACTGACAATTCTAATAGAGGCTTGACACAGTCAGGGTCCGGCTGCAACACGCCGTTCGAAATGTGGTTGCCTAATAACCTGAGAGAATCGGTGGCGTAGGTACACTTCTTTTCGTTGAAGGTAATATTACACCTTTTCGCTGCAGTTAGAAAACATTTTAGATTCTCGTCATGCTTTTCACGACTCCGTCCACATACTGTAATATCGTCCAAAAATAAGCATAACTTCCCTTGCAGTTATACTTTGAAATGATTTCATTTACTACGCGCTGAAAACAGGGAACGGCATTCTTCAGCTCAAAGGGTATGCGTTTGAACTGGTAAAGCTGGCCATTGGCTTCGAATGCAGTAAACAAGCTTTCGTCGGGCAGAATAGGAACTTGGCGATGCGCGCTCTTTAAATCCAAGCTGGAAAACCAGTTGTATTGAGCTGCGCTATTCGCAACGGATTGGATGCGTGACAACGGGTAAGCATCAAGCAAAGTGAATTTGTTTATAGTTTGGCTGTAATCAATACACAAGCGTTTCCTATGATTGCTGTTGTTGACTACGACAACTTGCGCTCTCCACGGGGACGTGCTCGGTTCGATTATACCATCACAAAGCATCTGTTTCGATTATACCATCACAAAGCATCTGTGCTGTCTGCGTGGCAATGAACGCTCGCTCCGACGGCGGCGAGTAATTTCGTGGCTCGGAGGCGACAGGCCTGCAGTCTGGCGTTGAATGCTCGAAAAGCCGAACTGGCGTAACACCCTTTAATACATCCAAATCATTCAAATTCAAAGGACGCTTGGGACCGCCAAACTCGAACAAAGGCGTACGCTGGGGGGGTGGGGTCAACCCCCCCTTGAGCTTGACATTTGACAAAAACTTTATTACCTGCACAGAGGAGATTAATTGTTTTCGCATACTTTTGCATGTTAATTTGTCGACTTAATGCAAATATCACGGAATAAATTTTCATGCAAACCTCAAGGAACATTGTAAATGGGCCAAAAAGTAATAATTATGTTGTGGTGGGAATCTGGGTTATCGTCTCCATCCAGAAACCATCTCACCATTTTTTGCAGACTTTTCGTCCACTAAGCATGTTTAAAATTGTGTTCTGCGATAGTTCACTTTATCCGAAACAATTGCATTTATTTTGTCTGCTATGGCTGATCAGGGCAAGCGCTGACCGCATTGGCTGCATTAGGCCTGCCAATTTCTGTAGCATGATAGAACTGTTGCACGAGCTCAAAAACAGCAGTTGTTAAAATAGAAGCATTTAGGCATTTCATATTGTCTTGTCAGGGAAAAAGAAAAAATAAAAGTTACTGTAGCTGGACTTCTATACATAACAAAGAATTGAAAGTTTTCTTGCGTAGCCTACTTTATGCGCATTCTCAACTCTTGCGTAGTTTAGCAAGTTTAGATCTTGCAAACCGGTGTCAAGCGAAACTTCTGACTTCACGCCATGTGCGCATGCACTGAGTGATATTCTGCATATCAAATACGCTGAGAAAACTGACTATCACGGCTTAGTGTTTAGGTAAGTGTGTGGATTAAGGTTAGAAAAAGAAATATAATTGAGGTCTGAGACTAAGTCTAATATTTTTCAGTGGTTATAGTTATTCCTGTACTGTAGCTTGTTATGGATGTCTCACATCTAACCAAAACTTTTATTTTACACAACACACATCGAAAAGTAATCACCAAACTTTATTCCTGTACTCTGAGAAGCAAAATGACTGACGAACAATAATAGGTCAGAAATTTCGCTTCACACCAGGGTCTGCGCCAGCCAGTCCAGCCGCACACCTTCAATTCTCAACTGCTCGTATTTGACAAGACCTTAGTGCAGCCTCACGTTGCAGTTGTGAATTGCTCTGACGCAGTGATGATCGTGTTTCACTCCCTTATTTTAACGCGCAGCGTGATATTTTTGCAGTTATGAACTGCTGTGTCGTAGCGTTGAGTTTATTTTCCTCCGATAGCCTAACTTGGAGCGCTGATAGTTTATATTCAGTGCAATGACACATGAAATAAGGGGAGTGGATGTAGAAAAGTATGGATATTATGTCATGAAACTTCGCCAAAACGTTGGTTTGGAAACATGAATATGACGTCAAATTGTCACGTCACAAAGAGCGCACACCAAATACAATGACCACCACATGCCACTGAATCAAACCCCCCACGAAAATTTTCTGCGTACGCCACTGAACTGGAAACTAACGCTTTGGTGTTCTTTAAGAAATTCTCGGCCCAGTATAACGTCCCACATCAAATTGTCCATAACTAACATGTTCACTTTCTCGTAACTTCGATCGAGTAGATCTATTTGAACGTTGCATGAACCTCTGGTTCTCGCAGTTGAGCCTTTAACAGCTAACCCGATTTCTTCCTTCGTGCTGTCGTCCACTGACAGATTTGTTCTGTTAATAAACGCTTTATCAATACGGTTCCGTTTTGCGCCCGTGTCTATTAAGCAGTTAATAGACACGCGCCCGTGTCTATTCGCCCGTGTCTATTAAGCAGAGCACTGTAAAAGCACTGTAAAACTGTGTAAAAGCACTGTAAAACTGTAAAAGCACTGTAAAACTGTGAGCACTGTAAAATGCGCCCGTGTCTATTAAGCAGTTTAGCCAGAACTCCGTTCACTATGGCGAATACATTTACCTTGTCATCATCAGAGTTCACTGGTGAAGCGGCAGACAAGGATGGCTGTTGGCTCGTCAGCGTGTTGTCTGTTGGTGCCGGGTGTTTACTGTTTAGATTCAGACAAACAAACACAGGAAAGATGTCCTTTCTTCTTGCATTCGTAGCAAACGCGGTCTCGCGCAGGGCAGTTGAAACGAGGATGTCGCTTGTTGTTGCAGAAGCAGCACTTTGTTTCCATCGACAGACACTCAGTGCGCACACTGTTCTCTTTACCAGGATGACACACACTAGCGGAGTCGACCGAATGTAAGGAATTTGAATGGGCGGGCAAACGATACTCTTCACAGTTTTTCTGTGCTTCATCCAACGTACGCACTTTATCAAAGGCCGCTTGAAGTTCACGAACATTGTCTTCCAGCAAACGTTGGCGGATGTACCCAGTCCACAGTCCAGCTACAAGAGCATCGCGGATAGCTGCGTCTTTATTGTGAGCAGCCGTTACAGCAGCGAAGTTGCAATCAGTGCTAAGAATTTTTAAACGTCGGAAGAATTCTTCGATCTTCTCTTCACTTTTCTGGCGACACGTGTTCAGTTTATGCCGGGCATACACTTCGTTGACTGGTTTAAAGTAGATGTTTTCTAAGCAATCGATAGCTTGCTGATATGAAGCACGCTCACGGATGTAGGTATACACTGAAGCGTCAAGTAAACTGATCAGAACATCTCGCAGCAAACAGCACATTACCGTTTGTGAAAATAAGCTGACGATTGCTGTGCATTCTTTACTGCCTGGAGCTTTTCCTGTTTGCAGAGTTTTTTCTTCTACCCGGTGTTACTGGAGCTGTTTAGGCTTTTGTCGCATTAAATGTGTTATCTGCGGATGGAGGAATGCATTACAGCGACGTAAACACTCGTGTGATCGTTGCAGCCATTGCTGGCTTTATTGTGTTTCAATCATGAAGTTTGCAGGAAAAGCTTTGTCACCGGTTCAGACTTCTCTGACTTCTCTTCTTCAGTGGCGTAAAAATAATGTTTGCTATAATTTGGCGTTTACATTTTCAATTCTCAAAATTACCCAGCGTGGTTTGTTCGCCGCAGTCCACCGCATCCAAGCTCTGCTCACCTTCGCCGACGTAACAATGGTGCCGTCGCGCTCGGCCTTGAGTCACGTGATCTCATACTGCGCCTGCCTTCTTTTGCGAGGAGTGGACGAAATGAACGCAGCCATCCACAGCAAGGCGGGTGCTGTGCTCGACTCGTTGAGTGCAAGCAACTACGCGGTCAGTATTTTCATTGAATGTAGAAATGTTTGTGTTTGAGGCCAGGGGTGGAGGAACAGGGGGACGCATGGGCCTAGGCCCCCACTTTTTTAACCGGGGGCCAGGCTGTCGAAATCATCGTCTCATTGTCGATGTGATTAGATGAACTTAACTCCTTTGTTATAGTAACCACATATTTTATGGACCAAACAAGCACAATCCATTCAGTGGACACAGAGCTTATTTATGCCGTTTTGAAGTTGTTATTTTCCAAGCAATACAAAATATAGTGTTTTAATCCTCTATGCCAGCGGTTCCCACACTTGTTTGAGCGCGACCCTAATCTGAATTTGCTGAACGCCTTGCGCCCCAAGCCTCAAACAACATATGAAAAAAAATAATGGTTGTATGGATGATTTTTAGCAGTAAGTTGCTAAGTTCATTTTTATATCAGCAATCTCCTCTTTATTAAGTACGTACACAACAAACAGACAAAGACAAGCACTGGTAACGGCGAAAACATACAACCCAGGTTCAGATCGCCTTGGCGCGACCCATTTTTGACCCTTCGCGACCCTTGTTTGGGACGCGACCCATACTTTGGGAACCACTGCTCTGCGCTACAGGCTGATGGTAAACAACATGAAGACAACTTTTGCACAGCAGCAAAGTATTGTCACAATGAAGCAAGCCCAATGTAGATACGTTTTTCCAAATAAAACTCAAGAGAAATTGTTCTGGTAACTACTGTTCTTTCTTTTTCATTTTGTTGTAACCATAGGCGTAGCCAGGAGTGGCCAAGGGGGCCTTCCCCCCAAATTTCCAACATATCTTGTCATTTTGTGCCTGACAGGCAGTGTCCCGAACAAACCACTGTTGCTCGGTGAAAATAAATGTATTTAACTCCCCAAATTTTTAGACTGGCAACACTACCCGCTTGTAACCACTTCCGTACAGCCGGTCTGCATGTCTCTCGCGCCCAGCCATGTTCCTCAGTATCAAACCTTTCACACAGCAATTACTTACTTGATGTTCAATCTTCCACTGACAAAAAGCTCGCAAGACCGCCAGACACTGCAGAACTCTGATGAAAAGCCGTATTGTCATTCTTGTATTGCGTAACAAACAATATTATCGTGTTGTTACTGGATAAGAGTCTAGACCAGTGGCCACAAACCTTTTTGAAACTGCGAGCTACTTCTTGTGCACCGATTAATGCGAAGGGCTACTAGTTTGATACACACTTCTGAAACAAAAGTTTTGCTCGATTTACTTTCAATTATTTTAGTATTGATATTCGTTAATGTGAAGACATTGATGACGTTAATGTTATTTTTAGAACAGGCCCGCGGGCGACCTACGTGTTGCCCACGGGCATCACGTCGGTGACCCCTGCTCTAGACATTTGCATTTTCGTTCGTTTCAAAGTAAGTTGTGAAGTTATGCCTCTGCACAGTTTCGCAAATTTTAAGTTATTGATGAGCGCACATTGGCGTGCTCAAGTCAGTGCAGTATAGACAGGGGTCGTTGAAGGCTTATAAAACATTCCATAGAATTGCTTGCTTGTGACGCCACAGTTGCCAATTCAAACCACAAAATTTTTTATAGTTTTCTGATGCGCACTTGCGCCCCCCCACCTTGAAAAAGGCTTCTCCACTGTTTGAGGCACTGCAACGTGACCACGTGACAAGTGGCTACGTCACAGGCTCGCAGCAAACGCACCCATCAAACTCAGTTCTTCTCCCCCCAGGTCATATTTTCATGCTTGAGGCATGAGTTTGACTGGTCGATAGGAGATCGTGTATTTATCCTCCACCAACTCGACTTACTCGTCAGACTCCGCCCGGATCTGTGGTCACTTTACGAGTCGTTCCTGTCGCACTGTGTCGAACTCATCGAGACCGAAGCTCTGGTTTTTAGTGACGTTCACCAACAACCCAACTTCACCAGACGTAAGTCACCATCACTTGCATGTTGGCCAAAGTACCAGTGCTGATTACTTTGATATTGCAAACCTCTGGTCCTTAGTTACGGACGAATTTTCGCATTTAAATGTCGCAGGGATGCTTTGAAGTGTCTTCTTATATGAATGTGATTCCTGGTTTGTACTTCAACAGTTTGAACAGTCGCTGCTTTTTTATGTTTCACCAACGACTGTTTTCCATTTTTCCATCATCCACAAGTGCAGTGGCAAAAACTCTTAGCCATGGCCATCTCAGTCCCTTACCCCCCTGTTTCGTGCAGCTGATGCGCAGCGACCTCTGGTGGATGACGAGCTATCGCTGCAGATAGGCAGAGCAAGGTGTGGAGTCCACTGCGCAGTGAGGTTGAGGGATCGAATCCCCGCTTCCAGCTTCTGCGCTATTTCAGGTATGGTGTGTTTTGCCAGCCTTGTGCTTGGGACATGTCCGCAGCGTGGGGTTGCCCTCTCTACCTGTGAGTGAAGTTGAGTATCAGGCCATGTGCAGTTGTGTTTGGAACGCAATGCGACCCAGTTTGCCTTCGGGATATGACGCGACACAATGTGACATCATGCAATGTTAAAATACAACAAGGCTCTGAATAGATTTCCCCAATTGCTCACAAATTGTAGCATGCCAGTGTTGTGGGGCAGAGTACATGACACTTGAGCGAAAGAACATTGGAGTGAACACTAAATTGTCAAAGAGCTGGTGAACGTACGAGGCTGCTCACTAGTTCGCCAACCGACCTTAATCATGGTCATGCGAAGTCACATCCATGAAGAAAGCATTGAGAAAAATGAACAAGAGTCTTGTCTGTATACAAGTAGTGTGGCTTGTCTATATACAAGATAACTTTGTTGCTACCAAGTTGCATATATTGCATATATTATACCAGGGGGGTTCATATATTACATCTATAATCGCCGTGAAAACCTTTTACATTAGCTAGCACAAAATGAAAGTAATAAAAGTCACTTCCGGTTGAGTAAAAATGCGGTTTTAATTGAAACGTGGAATAAAATCTCGAGAATTGTAATCTAATCGATAAAATTATTTTAACACAGACTCAAAATATGTACTATCCATGTACGTGTGGCTGCCCTGCGGGCCGCAC